>Ga0163150_10006124_pt1 | contig 14913 bp, 8 predicted proteins | sample OliLakLV19P2IB_FD_148628 | JGI IMG/M metagenome (GOLD analysis project Ga0163150, IMG submission 148628) | Freshwater microbial mat bacterial communities from Lake Vanda, McMurdo Dry Valleys, Antarctica - Oligotrophic Lake LV.19.P2.IB | ecosystem: Environmental > Aquatic > Freshwater > Lake >...
CGCGTCTCCTTGCCGCACGCGACGCAACCTGACGAACTGCTTCGTCCACACGGTTCCACCGCAGGACCGTAGTTATCGCAGATTACCCAGCATGGCGCAATCGCCCTGCCGCACCACGATCGCCTTGGGCGTGCTTCTCGGCCTTGCCGTCGCGCCGACAGCCTTGCATGCCGCTCCCATGGTTCTGGGCGTACTGGGAGACAGCCTCAGCGATGAGTATTCCGAAGCCAGCTACGGCGCGTATGCCCAAAATTGGGTCCAACAACTGGCGATCTATCAGGGCGTGAATCTCGGTCCAACCGCCACCGCGGCCGGTCAGCCGGGCAACACCTGGAACGAGCCCCGTCGTCGCGGTTACGAGTACAACTGGGCTCGCGCAGGCGCAGCCACCAGCACTCTCTTGAGCGGAGGCCAAGATACCGGACTGGCCGCGCAGGTCCCCGTCAAAGGCATCACGCATGCCATCTTGGCCATCGGCGCCAACGATTTCAACCCCGGCGGCGCGGCGTACTCCTCGATCTACAACGGCGATTGGTCGACCACCACGATCGACGATTACATCAACCAGCGCGTCGCCAACGTCACGACAGCGCTCAACACGGTTCTGCCGACGGGCGTGAAATTGGCGATAGTAAATTTTCCCGATTACTCCGTCGCGCCGGCCACGCAAGCCGGGTACCCCGATCCGACGAAGCGCGATCGCGTGACGGCCGCCGTCGCACGAGTGAACGCGGGCCTCGATGCCCTGGCGCAAAGCAAGCAGATCCCGCGGGTCGATCTATTCGGCGCGTCGCACGCCATCTTTGGCACGAACGCCTCGTCGAAAACGTCGCTCCTGCTGGGCAACGTGACGATCAACCTCAACCAAGTCGACACGCCCTCGGGAGGAAATCCCACCGCCGGCTTCAATCACGACGGCGTGCATCCCAACACAACCTTGCAGGGAATTGTGGCCAACCTGTTCATGCGAGCCTTGGACATGGGCTATGGGGCCGAGGTGCCGATGTTTAGCGAGCAGGAGATTCTCGCGCACCGCGGCATCGCTTACGGCGGATCGGAAACGCTCACTGCGCAGCTCGGCCTCTTGAGCAGCTATGTCGCCAACTACGCCCCGCCACTGCCCAAGGCGGGCGACGTCAACGGCGACAACCTGGTCAATATCTTCGACATCAATTTCGTTTCGACTCACTGGGGCGAGACGGGACCGGCGGGCGACAGCAACCGCGACGGCCTGGTCAACATTTTCGACATCAACCAGATCAGCGCCAACTGGAACAACGACTACAGCGGCGACTCGATGGCCGTGCCAGAACCAGGCGGCCTGGCGTTGGCCGGATTTGCTTTGGGATTGTTGCTTGGTGTCGCGAAGTTACGTCGCCGCGAGACGTAGATAATCTGGCAAGTAATCTTGCGGTATGGACGAGGCATCGCTCGGAGCCCCGCCAGGGGCGATACATGCTAGCCCACGGCGCGAGCCGTGGGTTCATGTTGCCCCCCACGTCGGTTCCAGCCCCAGCGGGGCGAAACTTGGGGGCTGTCAGATTGTCGCGACGATCGTACTCGACCGTTTCCAAACATCGGTCGCCCCTTTGGGGCTTCTTTACGATCGCCGAACTTTTTCCCACGGCTCGCGCCGTGGGCTAGCATCTCACGCCCCTGGCGGGGCTATTGCGCCGTCACGGCTTTGAATTTACTGTGCCGGATCCAAGTTGTACCCTCCTTGCGAGAACGGACGATCCCGATTCTTGGCTTTGACAAAGCGCTACTCGGCAACTGGCGCTCTCTCTCCACGGTCCTACTTGGGCTCGCCGTCGGGGAAGGGGTCTTCCTCGGCCGGCGGCTTTTTGGTTTCCGCGGGTACCGAGCCTGATTCATTCGCCGCCGCAGGTGCAGACTTCGTATCACCCGCTGACTTGGACGGCACCGTAGTCGACAACCCATCTCCGGGTGCTGCTGAATCTGGCGCCGATGACTTCGATGGTTCCAACTTCGCCGGCGCCACTTTGCCTGTCGCCTCAGCGTGCGTCTTCGGTGCGTGCTTGTCGGCAGGCTGCTTATCCGCCGGCTTGTTGTCGCCCGCGCTGCCACAACCGCCCACGACCAGGCACGAGGTCAGCACAAACGAACAACTCAAAAAGGGCTTCATCGATAGCCTCGACGGCAGGGGGACCATTGAGTTCGCGGCGTTGCCAGCCTACTCCGCTGCCGCATGGCTGTAAACCGAACCTGCCGACAGTGACGATCCTAACGCCTGATTCGGCCCGGCTTGGTCGAATCGCTTGCATCCGCGCTGCGGGCAAGTTAGGACAGGGATTACCGCGCTTTGCAATCAATTCAATCGAGTCCGACTCGCACCATCCCCTAGGACGACCATGCACTCGCCTTCGCTCCGCTTGATCGCCGCTCCCTACACGCCATTTCACGCCGACGGCAGCTTGAATGCGGCCATCGTTCCGCAACAAGTAGAACTGCTGACCGCCGGCGGCGTCGATGGCGCTTTCATCTGCGGCACCACTGGCGAGAGCATGTCGCTCACGATCGACGAGCGGATCGAGCTGGTCAAGCGCTGGGTCGACGCCGCAGCCGGCCAGTTGCCGGTGATCGTTCACGTCGGGCACACGGCGCTGGCCGACTGCCGCACCCTGGCGGCGCACGCGCACGAAATCGGCGCGACGGCCATCGCGGCCATGGCTCCTTTCTTCGCCAAGCCTGCCACGGTCGAGGACCTGGTCGCCTTCTGTGCCGAGGTTGCCTCCGCTGCCCCGGGCTTGCCGTTCTACTACTATCACATCCCAAGCATGACGAACGTCAACTTCGCCATGGTCGATTTTCTCCGCGCAGCCGCGGGAAAGATTCCCACACTGGCCGGCCTCAAGTACAGCCACAACGACCTGTACGACCTGGGCGCGTGCCTGCGGATGGACAACGGCCGACACGAGATTCTCTTCGGTAGCGACCAGATCCTGGTGTCGGCTCTGGCGCTGGGAGTGCGCGGCGCGGTGGGCAGCACGTACAACTTCATCGCCCCGCTCTACCGCCGCATTGAGCAGGCTCTAGCCGCTGGCGACGTGGAAACGGCCGCGCGCGAGCAAGCCCGCTCGATGGAGTTCGTCGCCACGTGCCTCAAGTTCGGTCCGGCGGCGTTCGCCGCGGGCAAGGCGGTGATGAAAGCCGCGGGCGTCGATTGCGGACCGGTACGCTCGCCACTGCGGCAGCTCAGCGAGGAGCAATATGAGCAGCTTGTCGACGAGCTTGTGCGGATCGGGTTCTTTGGGGACTGCTCACGCGTGCCCGAGGCTAAGGCAACCGCGGTTAAAGAGCAGAACAGTATGCCACTGTAATCGGTTGATGTTCAAGCCACGGATTAAACACTGACGAAACACGGATGACAAATGCGATGACTACATTCCGGACGCGCAAAATCCAGAAATCGCCACACGGTAGTTTTGCGACGCATCCTTTTCCGTGCATTCGCAGTTCTCTTTATCCGTGTTGATCAGTGTTCCATCCGTGGCTAAAAATGGCTTAGCCCAATTCCACGCCCTCACTTCCCCTCACGGCAAATCCAGCTTCGGATAATAATCCTTGCCCTTCAGCTCGCCGAACTTTTTCAACCAGTTCGAGATGGCCTTGTCGGGTGTGAAGAACCACGCCTGGCGGTGATAGTTCCAGTTGTTGGGCGCCAACTTCTGTGCCGCTTGCCAGTACTTGTCGGCGGTGGATAGGTCTTTCTGCTGCTGAAAATAAACACCCAGCTTGAAGTTCGCCTCGGCAAGCGCTATCGACGCATCGGGCGGCTGGAGGCGCTTCCGCAGTTCGTCCGCCTTCATCGCGTACTTGCTCTGGTCCCCTTTGTCGACCCAATCGCGTAGTGCCGCCACATAGTGGTCGCCATCGACCTTGATCGACATGAGTTGCGTTTTCTTGGAGTACGCCACCTCGGCCGGGCGGACGATGCGGCCCTGCTCGTCGATCCACACGCCCATCGGCACGTTTACCATGTGGTAGAGCGAGCTGATGACGTGCTGCGTGTCGATCAGCGTCGTGTAAGCGGCCTTGGCCTTGTCGTAGTACTTGCCTGCGGCTTCCTCGCCCCCTGTATCCTGGGCCACCGCGATGATTTCAAAATTCTTGGCCTTGAGTTGTGAGTACAAAGCCTGCCACCCGGGCAGGTCTCCCCGGCAGCCTCACCAAGACGCCCAGGTAACGATCAGGACTTTCTTGTCGCGAAAGTCCGAGAGATGCACCAGCTTGCCCTGGCGATCGGGCAGAGCGAAATCGGGTGCCAGGAAAGAGTCCACCGCCGTTGAGGCACTCGTCGCCGATTTTGGTTCCGTTTTGTCGCCCGACCGAGCAGCAGCGAGCGTCGGCAGCGGCCCCAAGCTCCACACGCCGTGCTCTTGGTCGCAAACGATCGCTTGCTTGAGCTTGCCGGCCAGCTTGCTGAGATTGAAGTACTCTTGCCCCTGCTCATTGCGAAGGAAGCCGTCGGCCGGCTGGCGACCGATCGGCACGCAGAGCTCATCCAGACACACGCCCTGCGGCTTGAGCTCGAAGCGGTTAATCCGCGTGAGATCGGCGGGCGTGACCCATAGATTGTCGCCGTCGGGCAGCGTGCGTTCGAGCTTCACCGTGCGGTCGGCAAATAGCACCGTGGCCGATTCGCCACCCGCCGCACTCGCTCGATCTGCACTTCCGCAGACCACAGCACAAAACGTGACCGACAATGCCGCACACGATAAGGCACGCAACATGAAAATCCTCCCGGCGAGCCGACAAGTCGCCGCCTCGCCCCAGATTTGTTTCAACCCCACTTGATCTCATCGTAGGCGGTGGCAGCAGGAGTCGTCCGCGTGCGCCACATTCATGAAGTGTAGAGCAATTGGCCGGCGTTGCAAACTTTGGGGGAATTTCGCAGTTGCGAGGCGATGGTGAAGGGCTCGTACAGAAACAACTTGAGCGGTCCTTTAGCCACGGATCAAGCCCAGCGCGGGCTACGCCCGGGCAACCCAAATGTTTGGTTGCCCCCGAAATCGAGTTCTCCTGCTTTCCTGGTTTCCTTATTCTTTCCACCTCCGTGCCTCCGCGTCTCTGCGGTTCATTTTTCTGTCCAAGAGATGTGTGGCACAGCGAGGCATGAATGCCTGGGCTAGGGAAATCTTGATCGCCAAAATCCGCGCAGGGCACGTGGAAAAGCAGCGTTTGTAGTAGGGACGGGAGTCGCGACAACTTAGAACCACCAAGGTCGCAAAGAACACAAAGCGAAAATACTAGCTTCTGTCGTCTTTGTGCCCTTCGTGCCCTTTGTGGTTCTCTTCGTCCGTGTTGAATCGGCGTTCAATCCGTGGCAAATTGAACAGGTTATTTATGTGCGGGTCCTAATTCTCGTCCGGGCTTCTAACTTGCCGTCGCGCCGCCCAGATAGTGTGGGGCGAGACGCCGCGGCACGTCGGGCATGTTGAACCGTTCCAACTTCGAGATTTCCATTCCCGAATCGCGGATCAGTCGGTCGATGGGCCGATTCAAGTTGCACCCGCCCGCGATCCAGCCGTGTACTCGGTTCCAGCGATCTTGGATGCCCGCGACTTTTGCATCGTCGCTACGTCCGTGCTCGACGAACAGGTATTGCCCAGCGGGCTTAAGCACGCGGCGGATCTCGCGCAGTGCCGAAGCCACGTCGTCTATCGAACAGAGTGTCCAAGTGGTGACGACGCAGTCGAACCTGCCCGCGTCAAAGGGAAGATTCGCCGCATCGAGATGCACGATCTCGACGGGCATGCGCGCCGCGGCAATCCGGCCCTCGACTCGCTTGTGCAGCGCGCTGGAGGGCTCGACCGCCTTCAAGCGCGCGACGGCGGCCGGATAATACGGAAGGTTCAAGCCCGTACCGAAGCCGATTTCCAAAACATCGCCATGCGCTTCGGCCAGCGCCCGCGGCCGTTGTTCGGCAACGGCCCGCAGGCTCATGGTCCAATCGAGAATCCGCGGAAAAATGTAACGACCGTAGAGTCCCATCGCGCCACCGTGTGCGGATGAAATGGTACCCGGCCGAAAGTCTAGCGTATGCGGTCGCGTCAGCAAACGGTCGCTCAGGCTCAGGCCGTTCTACTCAGTGATACCCCCGCACGGACCTTACGCCAGCAGCGTGGCCTGCATCCTCTCCGTCATTCCCGCGCAGGCGGGAATCCAGAGCCTCGGGGAGGGCGTCTGCGAAAGAAGCTCCTGTGTCGTGACAGCGGTCCTCGTAGTGCAGGGCCCTTTCGCGGTTCGCTGGATTCCCGCCTGCGCGGGAATGACGTGGGGCGTGAGGGGCAGCCAAAACGAAAGTTGTTCTTCGGTTCCTCTGCACACCCGCACGGGCCTTCCGCCAACAGCGCGGCATGCACCACAAGCGGAAGATTGAAATGGCGCCCATCGATGGCCAACCGCGGCGCGGCAATGCATGCGTTCAATCGCTGGAAGGGAATAAAAGGGGAATACTTTCAACCTGCGAGGCCAGAAAAAGTAGAATGGCCCCTTGTCTTCCCCGTTCGTCGAGTGCTTCGGGTTGCCGTGGATTGTCTGAGGTAGTTGCGTGATGCCGAATAGCAATCAACGCTATTCTTTGACGCCGGCACTCGTACAATCAGATGGTCCGGCTAATTGTTCAAGGTCACTTCTCATGACCGACGTTACGCAAATCCTATCCGAGATTGAGCACGGTGCCGCCGCCGCCGCGGACCGTCTGCTGCCGCTGGTCTATGTCGAGCTTCGTAAGCTCGCTGCCGCCAAACTGGTGAACGAGAAGTCCGGCCAGACTCTCCAGCCGACAGCGCTCGTGCATGAAGCGTATTTGCGACTGGTGGACGTGGAAAAGGTTCAGAAATGGGATTCACGCGGCCATTTTTTTGCCGCCGCCGCCGAGGCCATGCGCCGGATCCTTGTCGAGAATGCCCGCCGCAAGGGACGACAGAAGCATGGCGGCGAATTAAATCGTGTGGAATTGGACGAGCCTGCGTTGACCACCACAACTTCGGACGCACGCCTGTTGGCAATTGACGAAGCGCTCGAAAAGCTGGCACGAGACGATCCGCAGGTTGCAGAGCTGGTCAAACTGCGATTCTTCGCGGGTTTCTCGCTCACCGAGGCTGCCGAAATCCTCGGGATGTCGCGCACAACGGCATATGAGCAGTGGGCTTACGCTCGTGCAGTGCTGCGGTGCCAGGTCGAAAATCGGGATTAGGCTGTCAACCGCAGCTTTTCTCCTCAGAATTCCCGGACGAATCGGCTCCGAACGTCGCATGGTGTTGAGGGGCCAAGACCCATGGTGATTGCTATGACCGCGGAGTCGCGAAAGGCCAAGGACATTTTCTTGGAACTGTTAGCGAATGTCGCTCCAGACCAATGGGATGACCGGCTGAAGATGATCTGCCAGGGCGACGACCCGTTGCGTAACCATGTGCGTGCTTTGCTCCGCGCCCACATTGAGCCGGGCAGCTTCTTGGAACAGCCCGCTATTGCCGGCGATGCGACCATGCACCATGAACTGCCTATCTTGGAGCAGCCCGGCGCGGTCATCGGTCCCTACAAACTGCTCCAGCAAATCGGCGAAGGCGGCATGGGCGTCGTGTTCATGGCCGAGCAGACCGAGCCGCTTCAGCGGACCGTGGCCCTCAAGATCATTAAGCCTGGGATGGACACCCGGCAGGTGGTCGCTCGCTTCGAGGCGGAACGGCAGGCTTTGGCGCTCATGGACCATCCGAATATCGCCAAAGTCTTGGATGCCGGCACGACCGACACAGGCCGGCCGTACTTCGTCATGGAACTGGTCAAAGGCGTCCCGATCACAAAATACTGCGACGAAAAACATCTGCCGCTCCGCGCGCGGCTAGAGCTGTTCGTGCAGGTCTGCCAGGCGGTGCAGCATGCCCATCAGAAGGGCATCATTCATCGCGACATCAAGCCCAACAACGTGCTCGTGGCCGACTACGACAACCAGGCCGTTCCCAAGGTGATTGACTTCGGCGTGGCCAAAGCCACGGCGCAGAAGCTCACCGAGCGGACGATGTTCACGGAGTTCGGCCAGCTCATCGGCACGATGGAGTACATGAGCCCCGAGCAATCGAAGTTCAACCAGCTCGACATCGACACCCGCAGCGACATCTATTCGCTGGGCGTGCTGCTCTACGAGCTCTTGGCCGGCTCCACGCCCTTTGAGGGAAAACGGCTGCATGCGGCGGCGTTCGACGAAATGTTGCGCATCATTCGCGAGGAGGAGCCGCCAAGACCCAGCACCCGGGTCAGTTCGAGCGACACGCTGCCGTCGATCGCCGCCAATCGGCACACCGAACCGGCCCGACTGAGCAAAGACGTGCGTGGCGACCTGGACTGGATCGCGATGAAGTGCCTGGAGAAGGACCGGAACCGCCGCTATGAGACGGCGAGCGCTCTCGCGATGGACATCCAGCAGTTTCTGGACGACGAGCCGGTACTGGCCCGCCCGCCGTCGACCATGTACCGCTTCCGCAAGTTCGCGCGGCGGAACCGCGCTGCCCTGACGACTGCGACTCTGACATTGCTGGGCGTACTTGTGATTGCCGGGATTGCAGGATGGGCCTTGAATGACCGACACATTCAACATGCAGCCGTGGCCACGCGGGCGGAGCAGGCACTGAACGAATCGGAGTCGCTCTACCGACAGCGGAATCTTCCCGCGGCTGCTCAATTGGCACGCAACGCTCTTGCTCAGGTAGAAGGGTTGGCAGGCGCCCAGGCGGTCGAACGCCGTGCCCGCAAGTGGATTAAGGACGTAAACATGGTGGCCACGCTCGAGGAGATCCACACGCGCCAAGGTGAAGATTGGGGAGCGTTGGCGGGCAAGTCGACTGAGGTCAACCGCGCCTTCCGGGAGTACGGAATCGACATCGAAGCCCTCGCACCGGCGGAAGCGGCCGCCCGGATCACGGCGCGCCCCATCCATGTCGACTTGGCGGTCTCATTGGACAGGTGGGCTAACTACATGCACACCTCGGCTCGAGTATCAAGCGAGAAGGAAGTCGCCCTTTGCGACCGGCTCCGCCAGGTTGCCCGGCTCGCGGATGCCGACCCATTGCGGAACCGCTTGCGCGATCCGGTGAGGATGGAATACGCCGAGCTGCAAAAAATCGCGGCGACGGTCGATCTAGCCACTACGCCAATCGCCACGCTGATGCTGATCGGGGACGCGCTCGACTGGCCTGAGGAACGAACCGAGTTCTACGCACGGCTCCAGCAGCATCACCGGAACGACTTCGGAATCAACGTGGCGCTCGGCCGGATGCTGCACCTCGACCGAGACCCGAACCGCGCGGTCCGATACCTGACCGCTGCCGTGGCCATCCGCCCGGAAAGCGCGTCCGCGCATCGTGATCTCGGACACGCCCTCGGGCGCGCGAGTCGCATTGTCATCGACTACTATATGTGGGATGACCCACGCCGAGAACTCAAGAACGCCCTACTGCGCAAGCGACTGGTGGACGAGGCGACGGCGGAATTGCGGGAGGTCGCCCGCCTCGACCCGAGCGACACCAACATTCAACTGCAACTTGCCGCGCAGCTACTATCGTCGGGACGCGAAGAGGAAGCGGCGGCCGCGTACCGTGATCTACTGCCACGCGACACGTCCGTGCGACTCTATATCGCTGACCAGTACGGCCGATTGGACATGAAAGTCAAGGCATTAGCGGCGTACCGGAACGCCGTGCGGCTTGAACCGGAAAACGCTGATGCCCACACCAAACTCGGGACCGAGCTTGCCGTGCAGGGGCTTCTGGATGAGGCGATTGCCGCGCATCGCGAGGCCGTACGCCTGAACCCGAAAAACTCTGACGCGCAACTCAACCTCGGCGACGAACTTAAGGGAAAGGGCCTGCTGGACCAGGCAAGCGCCGCATACCGGGAGATGTTCCGACTCACACCCACGAGCATTTACGCGTCCCGCTCCTCTGAAATACTTGACGAGCCGCGCCTCTTGGACCAAGTGATCGCCGACTATCGCGACGCCGTTCGGAGCGAGCCCGGCAGCGCCGCGGTCCACGCCAACCTCGGTTTCGCGCTGGTTAAAAAGGACCGCTTGGACGAGGCGGCCGCCAGCTATCGCGAGGCAGTTCGCCTTCGCCCCGCCGATGGCGCGCTCCAATACCAATTTGGCAATGCCTGTGCCCGCTGTGGGACGTGGCACGAGGCCCAGTCAGCGTTCGAGGCGGCCATGATTTCGCCCGACTACCCAAACTGGTGCGCTGGTTCTCCGTTATGCCTGGCCACCCTGTACTTTCACACGAACGATCAGAAACACTACCGGCGCGTCTGCCACATGATCCTCGATAAATATGGGCAGACCGTCAACATACCGTCTGCCGGCGCCGCAGCAATGCCATGCGCATTGGCGCCTGGTTTCGGTGGCGACGAACGGCTGGTCATCAGGCTGGCGAACATAGCGCTGGACGCGGACCATGTGAAGGCGACCTTAGCGATGGGTGGGAAGCTACAAGACCCCGATGGCTACAAGCGGTACGAGATCACGAAGGGCCTGGTGGATTACCGCGTCGGCAGCTTCGCCGCCGCCGCAGAAATCATCCTGCACACCGCTCCGTCAGCCGATGGGACCCATCGCGACGCACTGGCATTTTCGATCCTTGCGATGGCTCAACTCCGTCTCGGCAAGCTCGACGAGTCGCGCACCAGCTTCGCGAATGCTCAGCGGATCATTGAAACGAAGATGCCGAAGGTCGAAACGGGCGAGACCTTCGGGGGCGATTGGCAAGACTGGCTACACGCCCAAATCATCTGCCGTGAGGCGGAGGAAATGTTGAAGATCAGGGACGAGAACCCGACTACGAAACCAGAATCGAAGTGAATTGAAAAAAGCGGCCGGTGAGTCCCAACCGCGAAGAAGGACACTCACCGGCCCGGCATCTCCTCGGCGCTCGGTTTGCGCGCTTAGGGCGATGATTTTTGATTGCAATGCAAATTGCAATAAATAGAAAAGAAAGCAGAATCCCATGACGAAACGTTCTACGATCCTGATGACGGCTTCATTGGCCACGCTGCTCGCGATTTTCGCCCCGGCCCCGCTCGCACGCGCCGACATTTTTCAGTGGGAGTACATCAATCCGGCCAACCCCAGCCTCGGCAAGCAGCAAAGCACGATGCTTTGCTACAGCGGCGCGGGCGCGGATGCTGTGCCAAGCGCGGACCTGTCGTATCGCGACCTGACGATGGCCTACCTGATCGGAGCGGATCTGACGGGCGCGAACGCCGGGGGCGCCTATCTCTCCAACGCGGACCTGAGCGAGGCCAACCTCACGAATGCGTACTTCGGTCCCAGCTCGTTTGCAATATATCCTTATTATACTTATCATCTGACTGGCGCAAACTTCACCGATTCCCAAGTGCAGGGCGCTATATTCAGCTGGAGCAATCTCACTGCGGCGCAGCTCTACTCGACGGCCAGCTACCAGGTCCACGACTTGACGGGAATCGGCCTACGTTTCAACAAGCTTACCGACTGGAACTTCGCCAGCCAAAACCTCACGAATGCGAATTTCTCTAGCGCCACGCTGACCAACGCCAATTTCAGCCAGGCCAACCTCACCAACGCGAATTTTTCCGAAGCCACGCTGAACAGCGCGAACCTCACCGGGGCCAACGTCCGAGGCGCGAACTTCTCTCGCAACGCCGAGTATGGTCGCGGTAGCGGCTTAACCATTGCCCAACTCTATTCGACGGCCAGCTACGTAGCTCACGATTTGACGGGGATCAATCTGGAACAGAACGCCCTCGCCGGTGTCAACCTCGCCGGCCAGAATCTGACCAGCGCGAGTTTCGGCGGCGCGGTGCTGACCGGCGCGAATCTGACTGGGGCCGAAGTTCGCGGAGCGATATTCTATTGGACCGGAATCACGAAATCGCAGCTTTACTCGACGGCTAGCTACGTTGCCCATGATATGTCCGGAATCGATTTGGGATCCAATAACCTTTCCGCGGCCAATCTCGCTGGCCAGAACCTCACGAATGCGAATTTCAATTTTGCCACGCTGACGGGCGCGAGCTTCAACCAGGCCAACCTGACTGGCGCATCCTTCAACACCGCAAAGCTGACCAATGCGAACCTCAGCCAAACCAATCTCACCAGCGCAAATTTTTATCTCTCCATTCTGACGGGCGCGAACCTGACCGGGGCGGAAGTGCGAGGCGTTGACTTCACAAAAGACGGGAGCGGCACCGGGCTCACACTGGCACAACTCTACTCTACAGCGAGTTACCAGGCTCACGACTTGACGGGAATCAGATTAGGAAACACTAACCTTTCCGGCGCCAACTTCGCCGGCCAGAACCTCACGAATGCGAACTTCTATGGCTCCACGCTGGCCGGCGCAAACCTGAACGGGGCGAACCTTGCGAATGTGTCCCTCGAAGGCGACCTGACCAATACCAACTTCAGCCAGGCAAACCTTATCACGGCAAGCATTCGCGGCACTTTGTCCGGCGCGAACTTCACTGGTGCCGAAGTACGAGGGGGAACCATCTGGGGAATCACGGCGGCTCAACTTTCCTCGACGGCCAGCTACGCGGCCCACGATTTGTCCGGGACCAACTTGGCAGACAACGACCTTACGGGCGTAAACCTCGCCGGCCAGAATCTCACCAACGCGAATTTCAGCGGCACGGTGCTGACCGGCGCGAACCTGGCCGGGGCCGAAATCCGCCGAGCGTACCTCTCAAACACTGGAATCACGGCGGCCCAACTTTCCTCGACGGCCAGTTACGCGGCCCACGATTTGTCCGGGACCAGCCTGGCAGGCAACGACCTTACGGGCGCAAACCTCGCCGGCCAGAACCTCTCGAACGCGAGCCTCGAAGGCGCGACGCTCTCCGGCGCAAACTTCACCGATTCCCAAGTGCAAGGCACTGTATTCCATTTGAGCAATCTCACGGCGGCGCAGCTCTACTCGACGGCCAGCTACCAGGCCCACGATTTAACGCGGATCGGTTTAAATGGCAACAATCTTACCGGCTGGAACTTCGCCGGCCAGAACCTCACCAATGCGAATTTTTCCGCAGCCACGCTGAGCAGCGCGAACCTCACCGGGGCCAACCTTACGAATGCGAGTTTCCGTGTCGCCACTCTCGCCAATGCCAATATGAGCCAGGCGAACCTTGCGAACGCCAATTTCGCGTTCGTCGCTTCCTATTGGGGGGGATACTACGCCGGCGCTGACTTGTCCGGCGCGGATCTGAGCCAGGCCAACCTCACCAATGCGCTTTTCTACGGTTATTCTTACTCAGAATATGATGAAGACGGTAACTACCTCGGTGAAGTCATCATCCCCGGCGCTAACCTCTCCGGTGCAAATCTTAGCGGGGCCGACACGCGAGGAGCGAACTTTTATTTAGCCACGTGGGCCCCCGCGAGCGCAACCAATCTGATTCAGTCCGACGGACACATCGCAGGCCTCGACCTGACGGCGGGCGCGTCGCTGATCGTCCGCGACTACGACGGCAATCTGCCGATCGGTGTGGGCCAACACCTGGCGATGGACGCCACCGGAACGCTGCGGTTGGTGTTCGACGCCGACCCATGGGACTCGACGATCTCCTTCGCACCGGGCATACCCGTGGCGCTCGGCGGCACGCTGGAATTGACCTTCGCGGCCGGCATCGATGTCGCCACCCAAAATGGCCGAACGATCAACCTGTTCGATTGGACCGGCGTCACGCCCAGCGGCGCGTTCACCGTGTCCAGCCCCTACACTTGGAACCTCTCCAAGCTGTACACGACGGGCGAAGTGACGCTCACGACCGCGCTGGCCGGCGACGTGAATCTCGACGGCGTCGTCAACATCTTTGACGTGAACACCGTGTCGGCGTATTGGGAAACCGCCGGACCGCAGGGCGACGCCAACGGCGACGGCATCGTCAACATCTTCGACATCAACCTGATTTCGTCAAACTGGACGCCAACTGGCGGTGCCGGCGCGGCAACCGTTCCTGAGCCATCGGCCATCGTCCTGTTTGCGAGTAGCCTACTGGGCCTGGTTGCGATTCGACGTCGGTCGAGATGATCAGACTGTTTCTCTACTACAGAAATAGCAGACCCCTATTCTTCTCCCTTAGCCGAGCCAAGTAAAAGTGGCAGCCACCAAATCTGGGAAAGGCAGGTAGACAGCACAAGGTACTCGCGGGCGTCGCAACAGCACGGACTCCAATTGGGGCCGATCATCTGCGTGACCGTGTGGCGGTCACCACGTTCACCGACGATGGCGCGGGCGGCGGCGCGCAGTCGCCATTTCCAAAAGCCCCGAAATCGACGTGAACTTCGGTCACGACGGCAATTGCCGCCCATCGCAAAAGTGGCGAGTTGCCGCCTGCGACCGATCGTGGTCGTCAACCTCTCTTTTTGGCCACGCGCGCGACGCGGAACAGTCCGTAGGTCTGGATTCCCGCCTGCGCGGGAATGACATAGGTGGCCAAAAACGGCCTTTGAAAACAAGCCAACGCCTGTGGTAAAATACGTCTAACGCCAGCGTGCGAAATGAGTCTGCGGTTATTAAAGTGCGTCGCGTGTTCCCGGTTGTCTTGACCCTCGTCCCGCGGATGGTGGAAGACCCGTGGGGACCATCATGGGTGGGCACGAGATCTCGGGCCCCGACGCTGCCGCACCTTGCTTGCCCAATCTCTGAAGAGCGTGCATTCGTCCGCCGATGCGGATGCGTGCATGTAGTGAGTCGCGACGTGTGGCGTGCCCCCAAGGATCGTGCGGACCTTGTCGATCAGCCACTGGCCGTGCCAGGCACAGTTCGTAGGTCAGGGCTCGCCCCAGCCCTTTCAAGCTGCTACTGCTATCTGCGATTTTCCCGAGGTTTTTGATGCTTGCGGTTGTCAACGCCCGAGAAA
>Ga0163150_10006125_pt1 | contig 14909 bp, 8 predicted proteins | sample OliLakLV19P2IB_FD_148628 | JGI IMG/M metagenome (GOLD analysis project Ga0163150, IMG submission 148628) | Freshwater microbial mat bacterial communities from Lake Vanda, McMurdo Dry Valleys, Antarctica - Oligotrophic Lake LV.19.P2.IB | ecosystem: Environmental > Aquatic > Freshwater > Lake >...
CCATTCCCCATTCCCCATTCCTCATCCCATTCCCTAAAAAATGCTCAACTCCATCATCCGGTTCTCACTCCAGCAACGCATGCTCGTCATCGCGGCTGCATTGTTCTTGACAGGTTATGGAACCTGGCAGGCGATGGTGATGCCGATCGATGTATTTCCTGACCTCAATCGACCGCGCGTCGTCATCATGACGGAAGCTCCTGGCATGGCACCCGAGGAAGTCGAGTCGTTGATCACCTTTCCTATCGAAACAACGATGAACGGAGCCAATGGTGTGGAAGCTGTCCGAAGTTCGTCTGGGGTTGGTATTTCCGTTGTATATGTCGAGTTCGCTTACGGAACCAACATTTACACTGATCGGCAAATTGTGGCCGAGCGAATGCAAATGGTACAGGATCGATTGCCGAAAGGGATCGCACCGCAGCTTGCTCCGATTTCTTCTATCATGGGCCAAATCCTTATGCTTGGAATGTGGAGCGATGATCCAAGTACCGATACGATGGAATTACGAACGACGGCTGACTGGGTTGTACGCCAAAGATTGCTGACGATCCCTGGTGTCTCACAAGTATTCACAATGGGAGGCAAACGTAAGCAGTTTCAAGTCCTAGTCGATCCTCAAGCCATGATTCGTTTTGGTGTAACACTTTCGGAAGTAGAGAAAGCAGTAGCCGAGAGCAACGAAAATGGGACCGGTGGTTACCTTGACCGACAAGGGCCAAGCGAACTTCTCGTGCGTTCACTCGGGCGCATTCAATCGCTCGACGATTTGCAAAAAGTACCCGTCACCGTTCGCGATGGTCGCCCGGTCTTACTGTCACAAGTTGCAACCGTCGCCGAAGCCCCCCAAGTAAAGCGAGGCGATAGCAGCGCCTTTGTGAGGGTTGAGGGTTTAGGGTTTAGGGTTGAGGGTCAAGACAAAAAACACCGCGATTCAGTTTCGCAATCAGCCCTCAACTCTCAACCCTCGACTCTCAACTCCTCCTGGTCCGGTGGCCCAGCCGTGGTCCTAACGATCAACAAGCAACCGGGGTCGGATACGCGGCGAGTGACCGATGCAATCTTGTCTGCGGTCAACGACTTGGAACCTACGATGCCAAAAGGCGTACGCATCATGCCCGTTTATTCTCAAAAATCGTTCATTGATCGGGCCATTGAGAACGTTATCGAAGCATTACGAGATGGCGTTATACTCGTGATCATGGTTTTGTTCTTGTTTTTGATGAATATCAGGACAACTTTTATTACATTAACCGCAATTCCGTTGTCGCTGGTGATGACCGCGATCGTCTTTGCGGTTTTCGGCTTTTCGATCAATACGATGACGCTTGGAGGCTTGGCCGTTGCGATGGGTGAGCTAGTCGATGACGCGATCGTTGACGTCGAAAATATTTTTCGACGATTGCGTGAGAACTGGCGATCTTCAAAACCATTGAATCCTTTGTTGGTTGTGTTCCGAGCGAGTGCAGAAGTTCGCTCGTCGATTGTCTACAGTACGATCGTCGTTGTTATGGTCTTCGTTCCATTGTTCGCGCTGAGCGGCATGGAAGGAAAACTCTTTGCCCCGCTCGGAGTTGCCTACATTGTTTCGATCTTAGCATCGTTGGTGGTCTCGCTCACCGTAACTCCTGTCCTTTCGTATTGGCTGCTTGCGGGCAAAACAGAATTGAAGCACGAGAAAGACGGCATTGTTCTCCGTAGCTTGAAATGGCTTGGTGCCAAAGTCATTGCGTTCAGTCTTGCCTTTCCCTGGTTGAATTTGACAGTGACCTTGGCGGCGGTAGCCTTGGCAGCAGTTTTTATGTCGCGGCTTGAAAAAGATTTCTTGCCGCCTTTTAACGAAGGGACAATCCAGCTCAATGTCGTTTTGCCGCCTGGGACATCGTTAGCAGCTTCGAATGCCATCTGCCAAACCGTCGAGCAATCCTTGATGAAGATCGACGATGTACAACGCTTCGCCCGTCGGACAGGTCGTGCGGAACTCGATGAACATGCCGAAGGAGTCAATATGAGCGAGTTCATTGTCGAACTTGACCCTGAATCGTCGCGAACTCGCGAACAGCAACTGCTCGAAATTCGCGACGCGATGGCTGAGATACCCGGAATAGTAACTGCCGTCGAGCAGCCGATCGCACACTTGATTTCGCACATGCTCTCTGGGGTAAAAGCACAAGTCGGCATCAAGATTTTCGGCGATGATCTTGACTTACTTCGACAGAAAGCGGAAGCGATGAAGGACAAGATTGCAACAGTCGCCGGGGTGACTGATCTACTGATCGAACCACAAGTGACAATCCCGCAACTTCGTATCGAACTGGATCGAGATCGGTTGTTGCAATACGGTTTGTCTGCGGCGACGGTTAACGAATTCATCCAGACCGCAATGAACGGTCAGGTTGTCTCGCAAGTCCTGCAAGGCCAACGAACCTTTGATTTACTAGTCAGAATGAAGGATGAATATCGAGAAGACATCGACGGACTCAAGCGACTCTCGATTCAACTGCCTGACGGTGGTATGACGCCCTTGTCGAGCTTAGCCAACATCTACGAATCGGGAGGACCTAACACCGTCAACCGTGAGAACGTTCGCCGGCGCGTTGTTCTCCAATGCAATGTTGCTGAGCGCGGTGTCGTCGATGTGGTGACCGATATCCAGAAGGCACTCAAGCCGATCGTCGCGACGCTTCCACCGGGGTATTTTGTCGAATACGGAGGGCAGTTCCAGAGCCAACAATCGGCGAGCCGACTCATCTCAGCTCTTTTTGTCATTTCGATGATTGGCGTCTTCATGGTGCTGTTCACGATGTTTCGCTCGGTCAATCTTTCGCTACAAGTCATGGCAGCTCTTCCGATGGCATTCATCGGGTCCGTCGCCGCACTTGTACTTACCGGACAAACACTTACCATCGCTGCGATGGTTGGCTTCATTTCGTTGGCTGGGATCGCATCACGCAATGGAATTCTCCTGCTCAATCATTATATCCATTTGGTGAAGCACGAAGGCGAAGCGTTTACCAAATCGATGATTATTCGAGCCGGACTTGAGCGTTTGGCACCGGTGCTCATGACTGCGATCGCATCGGGAATTGCACTTGTTCCTTTAGTACGAGCCGCTGGTGAACCGGGGAAGGAAATCCTCTATCCAGTCGCAACCGTCATCCTCGGCGGACTTATCAGCTCAACGATGCTCGACTTCTTCGTCCATCCAGCCCTATTCTGGCTCTTTGGTATGAAGGCCGTCGAGAATGTGCTCGGTCAGTCGCGTGAACACGTCGAGTTAGTCGAGGAGGGGAATAGGGAATAGATGGTATTTTCCTCATTCCTTATATCAAGTTTCAAGTTTCAACTCAAACATAGGACTTTTTTAATGCGAAAATATTACTGCTACTTCGCCCTCTCTTTCGCGGCGATCGCACTCAGTGGCTGCGGAGACAACAACAGCAAGTCAGATAATTCAAACGCGAGTGCGACTATCAATTTGGATAAGAGTTCCACGCCGGCGGTCGACGTACATGCCCATCCGTCCGAAGGTCCACATGGCGGAACGTTGGTCGAGCTCGGGAACGAAGAATTTCATGCCGAGATCATTCATAATAAATCTTCGGTGACGTGCTACATCCTCGATTCCAGCGCCAAGCGAGCCGTTCCCATCGATTCCCAAGAAGTTACGATCAACGTTATCCATGGCGGCAAACCCGAGCAGTTCAAGCTGGCGGCAAGTCCAGATAGCGGCGACAGCGACGGCAAATCGTCTCGATTTGTGCTCGTTGACGAAGAATTGGCAATCCACATCGATGAAGAAACGGCTGCTCCAAAACTGACGGTGACAATCAATGGCGTCCCTTATCGCGGGGAGATCAAACATAGTCACGCCAGCCATGAACATGCTCATAAATAGGTCAGACTCGAACCGGAGGAAAGAATCGATTTGTGCGCCGAGTCCGGATCTAAAACGTACTCGCGTCAATTCAAAAAAAGAACTATAACAAGGCGCTATTCGCCATTAAGGATTGACTCGCCACCGTCGCGAGTACCTAATGCTCGCCATGTTTCTAGATCGATCGAGTCGGTCATAAATCGCGTGTTGCCGTCGCCAAAGGAGACGTTAACACCACCAACGTGGTAGCTTCGCGCAGCCACGATTGCGTGTTCACCTGGTGCATCGGCAATGGCGCTCCACGTGCCACAATCGATCGCTTTCCAATTCGGCGGCGCAACATGGTTGTACATGGTGCTCGAGTAAAAGCCGAATGGCCATCCGTTAGAAAAGTCGGATCCAGGTAGCCATCTCCCTGCTGAATTGAGGTGAAATGAAGAGGGGGCCGGAATATACGATTGGCATCGCGACATCATCAGATCAGGATCGATTAAGCCATCTTGCCTGCTTGGCATGGTAACCACATCTGCTCGTCCCGGCGCCGTATTCGTCAGATTGTTTCCGCTTCCCATAATTCGTTCGGAGAAAATAATCGTATTGGAAAGTCCGTCTAGGAAAGCAGGTGTTGGGAGTCCATCGCCAATCGTAAAAGCTCCGTTGCCTTTACACGAGTAGCTCCCACTTGTCGTGGATATCATTGCATTCGAATCATGATTCGCAGTCGAGTTGCGAGCACCTCCGAAAGGTGTGCTTCCTCCAAAATTGTAGCGGTAGTTATTTTCGCTTATTTTCCGAATTGCGTTGGCTTCTGACGGACAGATGAAAAGACTCTGTGCATTGGCGTATGCCTTGTAATTTGCATTGACTGGCGTACCGTTCATCGTCATTCGAACGGCAGTTGGTTTCGCGAAGTCGATTAGATTATAGACGTTTTGCTGTTCCATGAACGGGAGGATTGCTACGTGGACCGAGCGAAATCCCGTATGGGCTCCGGTCGTTGGTACGTTGTTGTAATTCGTGTAGCTTGATTGGACTGTTTGCCCCAGTGTGTAGTCGGGGAGGAATCTTCCCGAAGGTAGGACTTTATATGTAGACTCGTAATTGAAACAAGCCAAACCGATTTGGCGAAGGGCACTCGTGCATTGCATGCGTCGGGCTGCTTCACGAGCTTGCTGGATAGCGGGTAACAAGAGCCCTGCCAAAATCCCAATGATTGCGATAACGACCAGCAACTCAATCAATGTGAAGCCAAAAGATCGTTTTGCCGCTCGTTTAATCATGTGTCAATTCTCCTAACGCAGTTTAGATTGGATGTTCGACAGAATCATAACGATCAGGCAATCGCAATCCATTTGAATCTAATGAGCATTGTGTGAAGAAAATGTTAAGTCTCGAAGGGAGCTCCAATTCTGATTTTTGATTAACAAAATCTTTGCGAAAACTTCGCCAAAACTTAATCGATTGCCAAGCGACAGGATGCGTACCTCTACTATCCAATCTCCTTGTCGTGGCTCCTGAGCGAAAGTTGCTCGAATAGTCGTAGTTGGTAAGTAGTATTCGAAAATGGAGGTAAGAGATGCGCCCTATAGATCAGACGACAGGAAAAAAGCAGCGAGATCGAGTCGGTTTCACGCTCGTTGAGTTGCTCGTCGTCATCGCAATCATTGGGATTTTGGCGGGGCTCTTGTTACCCGCTATTCAGCAAGCTCGTGAAGCGGCAAGACGTATGAACTGCAGCAGCAATGTTAGGCAGCTTGGTGTGGCGTTGATGAATTACGAGTCCGCGTATCGATTATTGCCACCTGGTCGAATCAAGCTTTCGAATCCAACGTTCGAAGTATCTTGGATGTCGATGATCCTTCCGCAAATCGAGCAATCTTCGCTGGCGAACCAATACGATAAGAATTTGAACTGGTATGCACGCGTCAATGATCCAGTCACAAAAGTAAAAATCCCTATTTTCTTCTGCCCATCGTCGCCTCGGGCCTATAGTCTTCCTTCGACCACCCTCTATCGAAATATTACCGCAAATACTCGATCCGACACGCCTATTTGGGGAACGGCCGACTACGGATCGATCAATGCCGTGAGAAATGCAATATTTGTGGCCGCAGGCATGAAGTCGCTCAATGCCAAAGAAATGCTTGGTGTGCTTGGACGAGGACCACAGAATCGAGGTGATCAAGCAGGTGTAAAGTTAGCTTCGATTCTCGACGGGCTCTCCAATACCGTACTTGTTGGCGAAGGTGCCGGTCGACCATTGGTTTATGTTGGTCGAACGGCTGCGAAGAATCCCCAACCCGGAGATTTGGCATTCGGAACCCCTTTTGTAAAAGATGGCTGGGGATGGGCTGACATCAATCAAGGATTCAGCATCGACGGTGCTAGCCAAGCGGGTATTCAAAATGATTCGAAAAATAACGGTACTGTTACGATCAATGGTCAATGCTCGATGAATTGCACCAATGACAGCGAGCTGTACTCATTTCATGTAGGAGGTGTTCACTTCCTTCGTGGCGATGCATCAATCTTGTTCGCATCGCAGAACATAAATTTGGAAGTGCTAGTGGCTCTTTTGACGCCTGCCAATGGCGAATCGATTTCGAGCGATAGCTACTGACTGTGCAACGTGAACGTTTGGTTAAGAATCGCTTCTTCTAGTGAAGATGTGATGAATAGCCTGTTTAAGTCCTTGCGTGAATGACAAGGATAAAGATATTACCGACGACGACTTGAATTCCATATTTTAGATAGGTGATAAAATGAAAAGTACGGTACTGACCCGCATCATGAATTTTTCTAAGCGATTTCGAAGTGATAGGATTAAACTACGTGAACGAAATCGTTCTCGAAAACTCCTGCTGGAATCGCTTGAGTCTCGCCGCGTTTTCGCTGCATTTTCGCCTGGAAATCTGCTCGTATTGCAAGAGACTGGTGATGCATCGAGCGCGAACGCATCGTCGGTTAGTTTGGTCGAATACACGACCTCAGGGGCTTTGGTTCAAACGGTACCAGTGAGTTCGTCAGGTGCAAACAGCCTTACGCTTCGCGGTACTTCCGGAACCGAAGGAACTCTGACGATATCTTCGGATGGACAGCTTGTGACCTTTGGCGGATATCGTGCAGACGCCGGTAGTCCAAACCCAAGTTCAGCCGCTGTTAATCGCGTGATCGGTCGTGTTGATGCAAATGGAATTGTAGACACGTCCCAGTCATTTTCGGATGGTTACACAGGCGATTCGTTGCGAGGCGTGGCGACCGATGATGGCTCGCGTTTCTGGATTTCTGGTGCTGGAAGCGGATCGACGGGAAGCGTTCGATTCATGGCCAATACGACGGATTCGACGACGACTTCTTTGACTGCTTCTGGCGGCAATACGCGATCGATTCAAGTAATCGATGGACGGCTCTATGTGAGCGCAGGTAGCGCGACACCTGGACGATCGGTGTTCCAAGTAGGTACAGGGTTGCCCACATCAGGGGCTCAAACCTTTACCAACGTCATTCCCGTCGTTACCACTCCGCAATATCAATCGTTTTACTTAGCGGATTTGAGTCCTTCGGTTGGTTGGAATGGTTCGACCTTGGATACCCTTTACACAACCGATTCAGGTTCGGCTGGCGGCCCAGTAACCAAATGGACATTCGACGGATCGGCTTGGGCCGGCAACGGATCTGTCGCGCTTACAGGGATGGCAAACATCATCGGATTCAAAGTCGGATCAACGATAACGCTTTATGGCACAACGTCGACGACAGGTACGGGCTCGATTCAAGTGCTTGCGGACACTTCCGGTTACAATGGAGCTTTTGCAGGTTCTTGGAGCGGTCTTACAACTCCTGTCATTGCGGGCGGAACAACCGCGTTTCGAGGAATCACGCGAGTGCCTCAAAGCGCGGCAACACAATTAAGTATTTCAGCAACTAGTGCGAACAAATTAGAAGGCGACGCTGGTGCGACGGCATTCACATTTACTGTCACGAGAACAGGTCCGCTAGATGGAACTTCGTCAGCGAATTGGGCAGTAATGGGTAGCAGTGCAAATCAAGCTACCGCCGGCGATTTTGTCGGAAATGCATTGCCTACCGGAACGGTCAATTTCGCTGCCAATGAAAGCACCAAAACGATTACGGTGAATGTGAACGGAGATCTTTCTAACGAGCCAGACGAAGGATTCACCGTAACCCTCTCCTCGGTAGTTGGTGCCACGCTCGGTCAAGCAACTTCCGACGGGACAATCTTGAACGACGATGCCGCGACGGATCTGATGATCTCCGCGACCAGTGCTAATAAGGCCGAAGGCAATATTGGCTCTACCAGTTTTACCTTTACGGTGAATCGTACGGGATTGACAGCAGGCGTGACGAGTACCGCGACGTATACCGTCAGCGGTGCAGGTGCAACGCCGGATGACTTCACTGGCGGCGTTTATCCAACGGGCACAGTGACTTTTAATCCCGGTCAAACTCAGCAGGTCATTTCGATTCCGGTAAACGGCGACACATCAGTAGAAGCCGACGAAGGCTTCGTTGTCACACTCTCGAATGCATCGGCTGGAACATCCATAATCGTGTCTTCTGCCAATGGAGTAATCGTCAACGACGATAGTACAATCGCAATTTCGCCAGCCGTCGTGTCAGTGGCAGAAGGTAATAGCGGTTCAACCCCGATGGTCTTTACGGTTACCAGGACCGGCGATTCGACGGTCGCAAGCGATGTTCTCTGGTCCGTCTTTGGAAACGGTAACAGCCCAGCAGTCGAAGACGATTTTGTTGGCAATGCCTTTCCGAGCGGAACGTTGAGCTTCTTAGCCAACGAAGCGATCAAAACGATAACGATCAATGTTCAAGGCGACACGACTCTCGAAAGCTATGATCGGTACACCCTGATGCTCGACTCCGCATCCGTCGGCACGATCTCGTCAGCGACGGCCACGGGAATCATTATCGCTGACGATTTCCAAAATCTGTCGGCAGGCGATATCGTTATCACGGGAATTGCAAGTGACAATCCCGATACGCTCTCGTTTGTTCCACTAGTTGATTTGCAACCGAACGCGCCAATTATTTTCACGGATAATGGCTGGACGGGGAGCGCACTGACCACGACTGAAGGTGCGATTGTCTATAGTGCTCCTGCCGGTGGATTACTGGCGGGTACAAAAGTGGTGATTGAATTCGCGCCCGCCATTACGATTCTTACCGGAGCCGGCTCCGCCACTGACATCGGTAGCTTTGGCCTTTCGACCGGTGGCGATAGTTTGTTAGCTTATGTTGGACTTCCAACAGCTCCATCATTTTTGTTTGCCGCAACGACATGGTTTGAATATGTAACTACGGGCGTTCCGACTACCAATCAAACGTATCTTCCCGCATCGCTTACAGTCGGAACAACCGCTGTCGGAGCGTTAGGACCAACAACACCAACGCCAGCGGAAGTTGACAATGCGCAGTATAACGATGCATCTGGAACGTCTGGGACACCAGCGGCAATTCGAACGCTTGTCGCAGATAAGGCAAATTGGCTAACAGATAACAATCCGATTTCGCTGAGCTTGACTAACTTCACGATTGCGGCACCAGCGAATCCTCCTAAAGTCGCGTCTGTCATCTTTGGCGATGGTACTGCGCAGCGATCCATGGTCAGATCGATCACCGTGAACTTCGATTCGGTGGTCGACATTACCCCGGGGGCGTTTGTAGTCGAGAATGGCGGGAGTACGGGCTTCACAGCAATTCCGGCATCCGATTTAACGATCGCTGTTAACTCGACGATCGTTAGCGGAAAAACGGTTTCAGTTCTGACATTTTCAAGTACATCGACGTTCATTCAAGGCGGTTCACTTCCCGATGGAAACTATCGATTGACGATACTATCCAATCTTGTTTCAGCGGGCGGTACCAATCTCGATGGCGACAATAACAACACCCCTGGTGGCAACTATGTAAAGGGTGCAATTGCGGCAGATGCTTTCTTTCGATTCTTTGGCGATGCCAATGGAAATCGAACGACTGCACCAGCGGAATTCGGACAACTTCGAGCTTCGCTCAATCGTTCATCCCCCGACCCATTGTACGACGCCCGCTTCGACTTCAATAGCAACGGCACCGTCGCGCCCGCTGAATTCGGGCAATTGCGGCAGCGACTTAACCGCAGCTTGAGTTTCTAAGTAGGTGTTGGATTTGTTCTTACAAAAACGACGTTAAAAAGTGATTATAAAAGGAAACGGAAAAGTATGATTCGCAAAAAAATTTTCGGGCTCGCTTTGGGCATTGCGGCGATTTGGGCTTTGGAGTGTCGCGCAGATGTCATAGTTAGTGTCGATCTGGATCCGGTGACTGCTGGTATCCAGAACAACCTACCCTACACAGTCGGACAAACAGTAACAGCCAATATTGTGATGAGTCTGACCGGGAGCACGGCTCTCTCGTTTTACCAATTCTCAGTCGGATTTGATCGAAACGAACTGACATTTGTATCGAGAACAGAGTCGTTACCTCCCGGATTTGGGTTTGTTGAAACGGATACCAGAAACCTAGACAACTTGGGTTCGAATCCGGCTCAAGCTCAGTTGTATTTGTTTGGTGCAGATACGGGAGCAGGGCCAGTAGCCCCCTTCGGACCTTTCGTTGTTGCTACAGCAACATTTCAAGTGAACAGCCCAATCGGTGGATCGGGCGACATCGATATTTTTCCCTACAAGAATGCGACGGCGCCCTTTGAGGATGACTTTTTGAGCAATGGTACTTTTGCCCCCATTCCAGATGGTCAACTATTCTTCAATGGGGCAGCGATTACGCCGAATGCGGTTCCCGAGCCAACGTCGCTTTCGATGCTTGGTTTGGGGCTTTTGACAGTGAGCGTTTGTCGGAGAAAACGGAAAATCGACTAGTTTAATTTGAGAAAATCGTGGAAAGTGCTAGTCGCGATCGACCGATTTCGGACGATCGCGACGTTAGCTGACGATGGCGACCTCGACCTTGCGAAAACCATAACTTCACTGTTTTTTCATCTGCAATTCTTTAATTAACCATTCACCTTGAAATCGCAGTAAGTTAACTGGACTGGTCGAATGAATTAGATGGCTTTTTTGCCAGCTTGGCACTTTAGAACTTACCCCCTTACCTACACAGAGTCTAGGAACGTAATCATGCATCGTAGATTAATGTTTTGTTTTCTTGTCGCAGCATTGGCTGGCGTCGCTCCCGCAGCTCGCGGAGCTATCATATTGAGTGTCGATCTTGATCCATCAACGGCTGGGATACAATCCAACGTCACTGCTGTCAATGGTCAGTCTATTACCGCGAACATCGTGATGGAATTGACGGGTAGTTCCAATCTTTCGTTCTATCAATTTTCGCTAGGATTCGATCGGAGTGAGCTAACGTTTAATTCGCGGACAGAATCCGCTCCGCCAGGATTTGGATTTGTTGAAACCGATACTCGAAACCTGGACAATCTGGCAACTGCAGCACCCCAAGGCCAGTTGTACTTGTTTGGGGCTGATACCGGTGCTGGTCCCGTAGCACCATTTGCGCCATTCGTAGTTGCCACCGCAAGCTTTACGGTTAATAACCCATCGGGTGGGTTAGGTGATATCGATCTTTTTCCTTTCAAAAGCATAACCGCACCCTTCGAAGACGACTTTCTGACCAATGGAACCTTCGTGCCAGTTCCTAATGGAGAACTCGTTTTCAATGGTGGCTCGGTGACTGCGATCCCAGAACCAAGTTCAATTGGCTTGGTGTGTATCGGTAGCGTACTTGCATCGCTTCGACGGCGGCGATGCAAGACGATCGTTGCATGCAATTAGAACAATAAACTTCGATTCAACCGTTTGCGAAGCTCGCCAAACTCTGCCGGCGATACGACACCGTTATAGTTGAAGTCGAATTGTCGGCTAAATAGTGGATCAGGAGTAGAGCGGTTTAGCGAAGCGCGGAGTTGGCCGAACTCAGCGGGCGATACTGTTCGGTTGCCATTCGTGTCACCGAACAAGCGAAAGAAAGCATCTGCTTCTGCGGCACCCTTGACATGATTGCCGCCCGGATTTCCATCGTTGTCGCCATCGAGAGTAAGACTGACTGCCGATACAAGATTTGAAGGAATCGTCAATCGGTAGTTTCCATCGGGTAGCGAGCCGCCTTGAATAAAGGTGCTTGTACTTGTGAACGTGAGTACCGACACAGTCTTTCCACTAACATCGCTCGAGCTAACCGCAATGGAAAGGTCGGACAACGGTATCGACGAGAAATTGCCGCTGACACCTGTTTCTAGCATGAAAGCCCCCGATCCAATATTCACGAGACGATCGAAATTTACCGTAATACTCTGCACCATCGAGCGCTGCGCAGTCCCGTCACCGAAAACAACGGATTCAACTTTAGGGGGAGCCACGGATGTTGCTAAAGGAACGATGTAGTCTGCAACGACTGGCAAATGGTCGCTGACGGTCGTCAAAAGATTGAGAACATTCGTCCGATTCGCAATACCTGACAATGCTGTGCTGCTCGTGTTGTTAATACTTCCGTTGAGAGGTATCGAGCCATTGTTGCCAAAAGTGTGGTAGCTACCAGGTCGGAATTCGATACCTAGACCATCGGCTAGTTCGCCACTATTGAGTTGAAAGTCGAAACGATCGTCGAGTCCACCTCCAACAAGCCCGCTTGGTGCTGAAAAGGCGGGTGCCTGAGAAAAGACATCAATAAAATTCGAGTTGTTATTCCAATTTCCTAATCGGTTGATCGGGTCGAAAGCTTGCCCGCTCCCTGTTCCGAGCATCGTTTGAAAAGCTAGGTCGCTGGCTGAATAGACGTTGAAGTCACCAACGTACAAAATGTTTGCACCGCTGCCAAGTAAATCAGAATTTAGGCGAATCGCCTGAGCTTCGATGTACCTCTTGTCCCTTCCATCTTGATCGTCGTTTGCTTTCCAATGGCTATTGTAAAGATAGAAGTCGGTAGAAGTTCCTCCGCCATTGGGATGGAAATGATACCGCATGGTCTGTCTAGGCTGACCGCTCGACGATACGCTGCCCACTGCAACTTCTTCAAGTAGCTGGAGCGATTCAGTGTTGTATACGACGCCCAGAGTACCGGACCCGGCTGAGCCGCCATTAAGAAATCCGTAAGCATACATTCCTGCGCCATACAAAGCATTTAGCATATTCGCGATGGTTGCTGTCGTTGTCGCTTGCGTAAATACTTCCTGCATTGCGAGTATATCTATTTTTCTCGCAATCCCACCAACGGTTTCGACACCGATTGCTTGCAAGATCGTTTCAATTCCCGTTCGTGGCGTGCCAGGCGACGAAGAACTGGCAACATTGTAACTGACTATTCGCAAATTGGAGCTCGTTGCGGTGGCAACGAAGTTTGGGGCACCGGGCGTTAATGACGCGACAACCTGAGAAACGGGTAAGTTTGAACTTCCTCGGCTTGGATCATATTGCAACATTGTCGGATCATTGCCAACATCATTCAGATCACCATTGAACCAGGCGTTCGCATCGATATCACGGTTGCCGACAATGCGGGTTGCCGCATCCGGAGTCCCTTGCGATTGCGTCAAGGAAACACTTCCGTAAACGTGATCTCCAGCGTCACCATCCGACCAACCAACTGAGTCAATTAGTGAAAACCCGTTTGGAAGTTGATCGAGCACACCATCATTATTTACATCGAAGTCATTTCCTTCGAGAAAACTACTTGTTGCCGAAGCTAAGAAAAAGGTCGTCGAATGCTTGCTGAGAATCCCGCCAGGCGTATCAAATTTTACGTCGGTTACGACGGTCGTTCCTGCTGCGGCGGTATGACCGCCCGAAGGGCTCTTCAACAGCAATAGACCATTGCTTCCAATGAAACGACCGTTTAGGTTCGCAACGTAATTCGCAATTCCCTGTGCAGAGCCATTTCCGTCAACGGTAAAGAGAAAAGTATTGTCGAGCGATAAACCTGGATTGCCAATCAATTCTACATATTGGAATTTATCGCCGTTGGAGGTGTTGCCGGGAGGGTTCGCTTTAATTTCATTGATTTTCAAGTCAACGGAATTCGCAACGGAAAATAAGGCCATTGGCGGAATCGCAAAGGTGCCTGCAGTGGTAAAGCTCGACCAATTTTCGACATTGTACAAAGTGGTTCGAATCAAGCTGTCTGTACCCGCGATATTGCCTCCGAAATAGACGCCATTTTCATTGGTCGCGCCATTGGATAATGCCAACGATAGCTGTGCATTCGTCGATTCAAAGCGCGAGGGGAGATAGGTCAAACTTGTCGTTTGAACTCCAGAATTCAAGAAATTATTGGTGGCGAAAGTCGATACCCATAAGATACTATCGCCTGATGATGGCGGAGTCGATCCGTTGTAGGCAAAGAGATTGTCGCCCGATGCATTCAGCGCAAAATTGCTGCTTGTCGTGTCCGAAATGTTGGTCGTAGTCATACCGACCGACCATTTATTACCTGTGGAACGACTTGCATCGAAATTAAATTGCGTACCGGCTGTAAACGAAGCGTTAAACGTTACGACACTTGTTCCTTCCGATGCGGTGAGAGAACTCCCTGTCCACGCGTTGTCAGTAATCGAAAGGACGCTGCCGCTATCGATGGACTTTAGCAGCACAAACGAAATCTTGTCGTTGGTTGTCGCTTGGTAACCTGTAAAGGCAATGTCGCCAAGCCCAAGGTTTGCCATCAACGTTCGTTCTTCAAGCAACTCAAAACGTAGCCCAACGCGGCGTTTCTCCTTGATGCGAGCAAAAGAAAACGGTCGCAGGTTCAATTGATTGGCTCTTCCGCAGAAACTGTGGGTGGTTTTCGTGATCCGCAATCGATTTTAGCAGTAAAATCCATGAAAAACACGAAACTGAGTGATTGCAAAAACCAAGGTTCGCTTTCTGATCGGAAATGCTTACCCAAAAAATTGCTATGGTTTGGATGGTGCAATGAGTTTGGCGGATGGATTTACAAGGGATGGCTCCGATGTCCAAAGTATTGCCACAAAGTCTTTGATCGGACATGATGGTTGTGC
>Ga0163150_10006127_pt1 | contig 14906 bp, 15 predicted proteins | sample OliLakLV19P2IB_FD_148628 | JGI IMG/M metagenome (GOLD analysis project Ga0163150, IMG submission 148628) | Freshwater microbial mat bacterial communities from Lake Vanda, McMurdo Dry Valleys, Antarctica - Oligotrophic Lake LV.19.P2.IB | ecosystem: Environmental > Aquatic > Freshwater > Lake >...
TCAGTCTCTCTTCTGGTTGAAGCAACGGAGAAGCGCAAAGCCACTGGGCCAGGGGGAGCCCAGGCTGTGGAAAACTGCCGCCCACGGCCTCTACTGCTGGTTCTATATATTTACAAAAGCAAAAAGCTAAACGGAGGCTCTTTCCAAAATACAGTACTAACCCCTTGACATTCACATAGCAGTGCGGCAGCTTGCTGCCGCTGTCGCTTGCTGCCGCTTTTGCATCGAGCCTTCATGATCTCCATTCGAACGACAGACCGGCTCCGCATTGTTGAAACCAGATGCAACCGAGCCCGACAGGAAAGCGGCGACGTGTCGCCGCACTCCAAAGGCATCGCCACCTTCGACGCCACAGGTCGTAAGGCCTCCGGTTCGAGGTGTCGGGGCGAGTTTTCAGACACGCTCTAACGGTGCAACTCGTTTCGAAAATGGGAAATGCCGAATGCGCTGCCTCTAGAAGAGTTTTAGTTCGTAGCCAATCTTGTCACTCATCACTCGTCACTGGTCACTGAAGTCATGACGCCGGAACGTTTTCGGCAAATTGAGAAGCTCTTTAATTCTGCGCTTGAGCGTGAACCGAGCCAGCGGCCGGCCTTTCTGGACGAAGCCTGCGCTGGAGATAAACAGCTGCTCCGGGAAGTCGAATCGCTGCTGGCCTACGAAGGACAAGTCGAGGGCTTTATTGAAACACCAGCCTTGGAGATGGCAAAGATGGAAACTCAAACAGAACTATTGATTGGAAAACAGTTGGGCTCCTACGAGATTGTTGCGCTGCTGGGACGGGGTGGGATGGGCGAAGTCTACCGGGCCCGGGACCAGAAGCTGCGCCGGGAGGTGGCGCTGAAAGTGTTGCCAGCGGAGTTTGCGGTGGATGCGGAGCGGATGAAACGCTTTGAGCGCGAGGCGCGCATGCTGGCGGCTCTCAATCATCCAAACATCGCCGCGATCTATGGGCTGGAAGAGTGGCAGGGCAAGCAGGTGCTTGTGATGGAACTGGTACAGGGCGCGACGCTGGCCGAGCGGGTCGTAAAAGGACCGATGAACTTGGAGGAGGCACAGCGAATCGCCCTACAGATCGCAGGGGCACTGGAGGCAGCACATGAGAAGCGGATTGTCCATCGCGATTTGAAGCCATCGAACGTAAAGGTCACCCCGGAAGGGAAAGTCAAAGTGTTGGATTTCGGGTTGGCGAGGGCATGGGCTGGTGAGGGAGTTGGAGTCGATCTTTCCGAGGCTGCGACGGTGAGTGCAAGCTGGACGCAAACGGGGATGATCGTAGGGACGCCGGCCTATATGAGCCCGGAGCAGGCGCGGGGGAGGGATGTGGACAAGGAAACGGACATCTGGGCGTTTGGGTGTGTGGTGTATGAGTTGTTGACGGGGAGGTCAGCGTTCGGAAGGGAGACAATGACCGACACTGTAGCGGCAATTCTGAAGGAGGAGCCGGAGTGGGGGAAGCTGCCGGCAGTGGTGCCGGAGAACGTCAGGTGCCTGCTGCGGCGGTGTCTCGAGAAAGAAGTGCATGGCCGGCTCAGGGACATTGGCGATGCGCGGATCGAACTGGAGGAGGCGCTCGGAATCCGAAAGTCGACGCGGCCGGCTCCGGCGACGGTGGGCTCCGGCAGAAAGCCGCTAATAGCCGCCGCCTCGGTCGCGTTGGCGTTGGCATCGCTTGCCTTCGCCGCCTGGCAGTTCTGGGGCCGGGCTGCGGTGGAGCAGCCGGTCACCCGCTTTGGCATCCAATTGGACCCCGGTCAGCGAATCGTGGCCAGTTTTAACCCGTCGCTTGAAATATCTCCGAATGGCCGCGTATTGTTCTACATGGTTCCCGCCAAAACCGGCGGCTTTTTGCCGCAACTTCGGATGCTGGATCAGATCGAGCCCAAAACGTTGGCCTCCATCACGGGCGGCGTGCCGGTGTTTTCGCCGGACAGCCAATGGGTCTGCTTTATCGATGAGCCGTCCAGGACCCTCCGGCGGGCCGCCCTCAGTGGAGGCGCGCCGCTCACGATTACCTCCTACGAGTGGGTCAACCGCGGCTTTTGGGGGACCGACGACTATCTCTACTGGACGCCCGGAACGCGGTCAGGCATCGTCAAGACGCCTATCACGGGAGGCGAAGCCGAGCCGGTTACCGAACTTGATACTTCCAGGAACGAACAGAATCACCGCTACGCGCAGATGCTGCCCGGGGGCAAGCAGTTGGTTTACACCGCCGTGGAAACCACGATGAGCTCTTTTGACGAGGCCCGGATCGTCGTCCAGTCGCTCGACACCGGCAAACGCAAAACCATAGTCGAGGGTGGCACCTGCCCGCGCTATTCGCCCACCGGCCATCTGCTCTATGCACGCTCCGGCAATGTGTACGCCGTGCCGCTGGACCTGAAGAGGCTCGAAGTCACCGGCCCGCCGGTGGCCGTGGTTGAAGGCGTGCTGATGAGCCGCAATACCGGCGCGGCTTATTATACGCTGTCCGGCACCGGGACCCTGGCCTACGTTCCCGGCGTCGCTGAGGGCGGTGAGCGCCAATTGCTCTGGGTGGACCGTCAGGGAAAGGAAACTTCATTGCCTTTGCCGCCGAGATCGTACCTATACCCTCACCTCTCTCCGGACGGCAAGCAACTGGCTTTAGAAATCGAAGGTCCCAGCCACGATTTTTACCTCTACGACTTCGCGCGCAGGGTGCTCACCAAGATGACCCTGGACGGATTGAGCCATGCCCCGGTCTGGAGCCCGGATGGTAGCCGGATTGGCTTCCGCTCCTGGAAGCTCGGAGGGATGACCATGTGGTCGATGCCCGCCGACCGCAGCGCCCCGGAGGAGAGGCTGCTCAATTCCAAGGGCATGCAGAGCGTGGTCTCCTGGTCTCCAGACGGCAACTACATCGCCTACGTCGACATGTTTCCGGAAACTCGGAGCGACGTCCTCGTTCTGCCGCTGAAGGGTGAGCGCAAGCCGATTCCAGTGGCGCACACCAGCTTTTACGAAGGGTCGCCGAAGTTTTCCCCCGATGGCAAGTGGTTGGCCTATTGTTCTAGCGAATCCCGGCGCGGCGAAGTGTACGTACAGCCGTTCCCCGGTCCGGGGCCCAAGATCCAGATCTCCAGTGACGGTGGCAGCGACCCGCTCTGGCGCCGCGCCGGCGGCGAGCTTTATTACCGCGACGGTGACAAGATGATGGTGGTCGAGGTGCGCACACAGCCCTCCTTCACCGCCGGCCGACCGCGGCTGCTCTGGCAAGGCCACTATACCCACGGGATGAGTTCGAGTTGTGGCCAGCCGGGCGTGACCTCGTTCAATTACGACGTGACGCCGGATGGGCAGCGATTCCTGATGGTGAAGGATCTGCACCAGGACGTCGCCTCCAACAGGATCCACGTCGTGGTCAATTGGACCCAGGAGCTGGCGCGGCGCATGGCGCAGAAAAACTGAGTTGAGCCATAATGAAACGAAGCACCAACAACGGAGAATTGAGAAAGGCGAGAGGCAAACTCATGCGGGCCAGAATGGAAATTGCAGGCTCCAAGGTGCATCCGCGCCAGAGCCGGCTAACCACTGACCACCAACCACTGATCCTGTAACGCCTGAACGCTGGCAGCAAGTGAAAGAGTTGCTTCAATCGGCCCTGGAGGTCATGCACCGGGCGGCCTTAGGTACAAAAGGGTATTCACAAGGAAGTCGAGGCAGTCGCCGCCGAGTTGCGCATCTCCTGTGGGCTAAGTTAGCATTGTTGAGGTTAGGGTAAGATGAATCCGGCTATTGAAATCCCCCAAGATCGTGTCGCTGATTTGTGCCGCCGTTACAAGGTGCTCCAGTTGGCCCTGTTTGGTTCGGCGCTGCGTGATGACTTTGGGCCTGATAGCGACGTGGACTTCCTAGTTGAATTCGACCCCACCGCACAAATCGGGTTTTTGACGCTGGCCAAGTTACAGCGCGAACTGTCGGCGATGATTCATCGCCGAGTAGAGTTGGTGCCGAAGCATGGGTTAAAGGACAGGATTCGACAGACTGTCTTGGCAAGCGCTAAGGTTGTCTATGCGGCGTGAGGAACTCTATCTTTCTGACATTGTCGAGGCAGCAGATGCCATTGCGGCGTTTCTCTCGGGCTGCTCGCGAGCTGCCTTTTTGCAGGATGACCTGCTCCGCAGCGCCGTATTGCATAAGTTGACCATTATCGGTGAGGCGGCGGCTCGGGTGGCGCTGGACTTTCGAGAGCGTCACCCTCAGATTGAGTGGTCCGACATCGTGGGATTTCGCAATATCGCGGTCCATGCGTATTTTGCGGTGGACTGGTCCATAGTCTGGGTTGCAGCAACACAGGAGACTCCGCAACTCAAACTGCAAGTGCTGGACATTCTCAAAAGCCAAGCCAACGGCGAGCGCACTGGCGAGTGATCCTTACTTCAGGGTCATGCTATCGTGACCAGTAGCAAGCTATCCTTCCACAGCGACCTGGCCAACCGGCCACCCATCCCTTATCGCCATAGTCATGACGCCTGAACGCTGGCAGCGAGTCAAGGAACTGTTTCAATCGGCCCTGGAGGGCGAAGCCAGTCAACGGGCTGCGTTCCTGGACGCAGCCTGCGCTGGCGATCCCTCTCTGCGAAGGCAAGTCGAAGCTCTCCTTGCGTCTCACGAGGGGGCACCGAGCTTCTTAGAGGCCCCTGCGTTTGAGGTCACGGATCTATCCCTCACCAGCGATCAAACCGAGTCCATGGCGGGGCGTCGCATCGGCCCTTATGAACTCGTGCGCGAGATCGGTCACGGCGGGATGGGCGCAGTCTATCTGGCCGTCCGCGCCGACGACGAATACCAGAAGCAAGTGGCTATCAAACTCGTCAAGCGCGGCATGGATACGGACGCCATTCTCCGCCGCTTCCGCAATGAACGGCAGATTCTGGCCAACCTCGACCATCCCCATATCGCTAAATTGCTGGACGGCGGCACGACCTCGGATGGCCTTCCCTACTTTCGTCATGGATTATGTGGAGGGCCTTCCGATTGACTCCTATTGTGACAAGAACAAGCTGCCCACCCGGGAGCGGCTGAAGCTCTTCCGTACCGTGTGCTCAGCCGTCCACTATGCCCATCAAAACCATGTCGTCCATCGAGACCTTAAGCCGAGCAACATTTTCGTTGCGGCCGACGGTGTCCCCAAACTGCTCGACTTCGGCATCGCCAAATTGCTCAATGCCGAGCTTCCGTCGCAGACGGTCGACTCGACTGGCTTCATGACACCCGAGCATGCCAGCCCCGAGCAAGTTCGCGGGGAGACGCTCACCACGGCCAGCGATGTCTACTCGCTGGGGGTTCTGCTGTACGAACTGCTAACCGGCCATCGGCCCTACCGTCTCGTGAATCGCACATTGCCAGAGATCACGCGGATCATCTGCGAAGAGGAACTCGAGAAGCCCAGTACCGTCATTGGCCGCGTTGAAGAGGTCCCTGGTACCGACGGCGCCGTCAGGCTCACGCCTGAACTCGTGAGTCGAACTCGCCAGGACCATCCCGAGAAGCTGCGTCGGTGTTTGGCCGGTGACTTGGATACCATTGTGCTGATGGCGCTGCGCAAGGAGCCTGCGCGGAGGTATGGTACGGTGGAGCAATTTTCCGAGGACATCCGCCGCCACCTGGAGGGATTGCCCGTCGCGGCGCGCAAAGACACACTCGGATATCGCAGCGCCAAGTTCATCAAGAGAAACAAAGCTGGCGTAGTCGCAGCAGCGTTGTTTGCGGCAGTAATTGTTGCACTTGTCAGCGTTGGACTTTATTTACTCTCTCGGCCTGACAAGGCAGCAGAGAGGCCAATCGCTTCGCTAGCAGTGCTGCCGCTAGAGAACCTTTCGGGCGACCCTGCGCAGGACTATTTTGCCGATGGAATGACTGAAGCACTAATCACCGATTTGGGCAAGATCGGGACCCTGCGAGTGATTTCCCGCCCCGCGGTAATAAAATACAAAGGGGCCCGCACGCCGCTGCCCGAGATTGCCCGGGAGCTGAAGGTAGACGCGGCAGTGGTCGGCTCGGTATTGCGTTCAGGCGAGCGGGTGCGGATTACGGCGCAGTTAGTCAACCCGACCACGGAGCGTCAGCTTTGGTCCCAGAGTTATGAACGTGACATGCGTGACATCCTGGTGCTGCAGCGGGAGGTGGCCGGGGCCATTGTCGGCGAGATCCGGGTCAGGCTGACGCCCCAGGAGCAGGCGCGCCTGGCAAAAGCTCCCCGGGTGAACACGCAGGCCTACGATTACTACTTGCGTGGCAGGTTCCTGTCCAGCCGCCGGAATAGAGCTGACAACCAAGCCGCTATCGAGCTGTTGGAACGTGCGGTTGCAATCGATCCTGCTTTCGCCGCCGGGTACGCTGCTTTGGCCCAGGCTTGTCAGCAGAGGTTCTTCCAGTTCGCGCCAGAAGAACGGAAGCAGCAGGAGGAGAAAGCGTATGTAGCCGTGGATAAGGCACTCTCCTTGGACCCGGAGCTGGCCGAAGCTTATGTAGCGCGCGGCAGCCTGCTTTGGACACCCTCCTATCATTTTGCCCACGAGAGGGCGGTCCAGGAGTACCGCAGGGCACTGGCTTTGAACCCGAACTCTGGGGAGGCCCACTGGTCCCTGGCGAACGTCTACATCCACATCGGATTGCTCGACGAAGGGCTCCAGGAGTTGCGTAAAGTAGTTGCCATTGACCCGAGCTCCGCCCAGGCGTTGTTAGCTATCGGTGAAGCGCACAGCTGGCAAGGCAGGTACGAGCAGGCGCTGTCGATTTGGCAGAGCATTCCGGAGGAGTTCTTCCGGTCACTGGTCAGGGCTTACACGGCCTGGGCCCTATTTCAACTGGGGCGAAAAGAGGAGGCCTGGGCCAAGATTGAGGAATTCCTAAAAGAGTATCCGGAGGACACCCAGGGTGGGCTTGCCGGCGTGCAGGCCCTGATGTTGGCGGGCTCCAGCGAACCTCGCAAGGCCGAAGACAAGATCAAGAGTGCGGCGGATAAGAAGGCCTTCGGACCCTTTCATCACACGGCTTATTTCATTGCTTGTGCCTACGCCCAAATGAACCAGCCCAAGCTGGCCATCGACTGGTTGCAATACGCGGCCGAGAGCGGCTTTCCCTGCTATCCCTTGTTTGAGCAGGATCCCATGCTGAACCTAATCCGCAAGAATCCGGGTTTCATCACATTCATGGCGAAGCTGAAGGCTCAATGGGAGCATTACAAGGCCACACTGTTCCAATGAGGGGTGGAAAGTCTACCCTTTCATAATTAAATTACAGTGGCGTATTCCGGGCCCCGCCGCCACGTCCAACGGTGCATCGAGAACCCCAAATGTGGGAGGCAGTCTCCGACGGGCGACCGTTGTGCTTCGAATCCGCAGTCGCCGCTCGGAGAGCGCCTCCCACATTCAAAGGCGTTTCGAATACGTGACCGTGTTTATGAAACTCAGTACTCACTGACCGCCCAGAAAGCGCGTGGGGTCGGCTATGAGTTGTAGCTGTTCCAGCTTCTGTTCAACAAGCGAGCGGCACCGCTATCGACGCAAGGGTCCGCCGGTCACGACCCGGTTGCTTCGAGATGGCCTGCGTGCGGCAGGGCCGCTCACCGGCACCCTGCTGGACATCGGCTCCGGAATCGGGGCGCTGACCCTGCAACTTCTGGAGATCGGTGTGAAACGCGCGGTGGCGGTGGATGCCTCAGAGGCCGTGGAAACTATTCTCCTATATCTCTCCCTCAGTCACTGCGGGAAAAGCCAAGCAGCTCCGATTCCTATTTGAAAATTGGCATCACCAGTCACATTCTCGATCTTGCTCGCCCAGGCGATGATCGGTTGGCTGGAAACTATTCTCAAGTATCCCTTAGTCACCGCGGCGGAGCCACGAAGTAGCTGGACGATGCTGTTGAGCTGAGTCAAGCCGCCGGCAGCTACAACCGTCGAAAATGGATTTCCCACCTGCTGGCCAGAATTGTTGAACAGAGTGATGGTCACGTTTGCAGATGATGGGTTCACCGTGTTTAGTCCCAGATTGGTGCGATAGGTCAGCGGGGTTCCACGAGGTCCGGACTCAATCGCCTCCAGAATAAATCCCTGCGTCCAGGCCATGTCGGTGTTTACCCCCGGGAAAAATCCGGCGAATCCTGGTTGCTGGAAACTTCGGAGACCGCTGAAAGCAACCGATTGTTGGCGGATTCCACCTTTATTGGACCAAAGGAACCGAATCCTGCACCTAACTGCTGCAATATATTGCTGCTCCGGAATTGCCCCCCAACTGGAAGATTAGTACTCAAAGGGGAGCCAAGAGGTCTACCACCGATATCATAGGCACTTATTAGCAAGTTATTTGGCTGGCTATCCATATTTACCACAACCAACGAAGATGTGAATGAACCCGAATAAGTTGATGAGGGAACCAGTAGTCGCGTCCCTACATCGTAGCTTTGTTGCCCGGCTGCAGAGGTGTTCTTGTGGCCGGCGAAGCTCGCGATGTTCGGACAGGGCGCGGGGCTGGCACCGGAGTATGTCACGCAGAGGTTGTCGTCGAAGGTGTTCGCACCAGCGGGAGATTCGTTCTGGATGTCCACGCCGCCAAAAGCCCCAAAAGTAGCGGTGAGTTGCACAGGAGGGTTGCCGGTAATGATGTTCCGACGCACAAGATTGCCGCTGACGCCCGGCTGCAGCAAGATCCCATTGGTGTTGCCAACGACAGCGTTCTCCTCTATCACGTTGCCGCTGCTGGTGCCCACCAGCCCGACCCCGAAATCATTATTCGGCGGGCCAGCAAAACCATTCCCGCCGAAAACATTCCGCTGGATCCGATTATTGTTGCTGTTCGTGATGCAGTTCCCTCCACAGGGGAATGCCGCTGAAGCGATTGCGTTCCTGACCGAAACGTTCTCTTTGATGTCATTATCGGACGCACCGCTCACTTGGAGTCCGCTGAAGCAATTGTGATGGGAGGTAACGTGCTCCACTGTGACTTTGGTACTTCCTGTGGCCACGAAGATACCATGTCGTTGAAACTTCTGGACGAGCCCCGTTCCTAGAACCTTCGCGTTGCTTCGGCCAACAATGCTAATCCCATCGGCCGGAAGAAAATTAGTCGTACTAACACAGTTGGTAGGAGCGTCAGCCGGACCCGTCATGGTGAAGCCGTTCAGCCTTAACTCGATGTCATTTGCGCCAAAGCTTATGCACGGCGCACCCGCTACTGTGCAGGTCACATTGCCCACCAACTGGCTATTCTCAGATATTGTCAGCGTGCTGGAGATGGTTCCGCTGATGTCCACGGCTGAGGCGTCCGCAGCACTCAGCAGGAGCCCACAAACCAAGATTGCGAGCCTTGTGTATGCTTTTAAGCTTTTCATTACAGTTTCCCCTTTCATATCTTTTGTTGGGTCATTATTTCCTGCCTCTCTTTGTCACTCCCTATAGCTTTTCGTCAAGCAACACCAGGATTGGAAAACGGTTCGTAGCTCACTTATTGCCTCCGAAGTATTTAGCCATGTAGCGCACCGGCGTTTTCTGTCGGTCTGCGGCAGTAAAGTTCCAGTCCGCCACTGGGCTGTCCTTACTAACAATGTGTTTTCCACACCGTCACAAACAGCCGCAGACCCGCACACGGCGCGGGTCTGGGCTACATCCTTTCTCGAAGGATAGCCACTGCAATGCGAATGTGGGAGCCGATCTGCGAGCGGCGACCGATCGACTCCAAACGATCCGCTATCTTTCGTGTCCTTGTGTTCTGCTGAGCAGGAACCCGTGTGTCTTGCCGCTGGAATCAATGTACAACCCGACAATGTCGCCGCCTGAATTGATCCCGAAGGCACGTGTCGCAACAGCCCCTGGGAAATCGATAGACACGAAATCGCCATCAGACATCAGAAATCCGCGGAAGTTGCCAGCGCTGTCTCTGTAGAGACCAACAGTTTCACCGGCGGGGTTAATGTCCCACGCCTGCGTCAAGGTGCTCCCTGGCACGTCGAACGGCCTGAAGTTGCCGTCCTCCAGCAGGAAGCCATGTGTTTTGCCAGTCATGTCAGTGTAGAGACCGGCGATCTTGCTTCCATCCGGGGTCGCCCCGTTGGTCATGGAAGCAGGGACGCTAATGGCGCTGAAATCTGTACCGCTTATCACGATGCCGAACATGGTCCCCATCGTATCCGTGTCGTGGTAGCAACCGAGGATCTTGCCGGTCGGCGTGATCCGCTGCGCCCACGTGTTCAAGTGGCCGGGGAAATCTACTGTCGCAAAGGCTCCCCGGCTTAGCAGAAAGCCATGACCCCTGCCCAATGGATCTGTCGCGATGCCCACGATGTTGCCTCCAGGGCCAATTCCCCTGGCGTCGGTCGCCGCAGCACCGGGGAAGTCAATTGAAGAGAAGTTCCCGCTGCTGAGCAGGAACCCGTGGACCTTGCCCGTTCCGTCCTGGTAACGGCCGACCACTTCGCCTCCCGCATTAATGCCGTTGGCCACGGTCGACACGGCCCCGGGGAAATCAATCGAAGTGAAAGTAAAGGATCGTTCGCCGCCGGATGCCGTCGCCAGCAACAGCATCGAGCAGATACTCATCATCGAGAACAGCTTGTTTCGCCACATCGTTTTGTGCCTCCAAGGATAGTAAGTTTTTGACAAAGTCTTCCCCACTGGACACTGCCCCTCATTTGGCTGAGTTTCGTAACCATGTTGCTACGGCAATCGAATACTCGATTCGCTCGTCCAAAAGCTTTTAGGAGGGCTGTATGCGGCAGAACCTAAGCCAGTTCTACGAATCTCAGCTTTCTGCGTTGATGCAGCTACGCGCCGCCACGCGCCACGCTGCCAACCAGGCTCAGAAGTTCGAGTTTGAGCGTTTGAACCGGCCACGCCGCAAACTGAGTAAAACCTGGCCGCTGTTTGCTGACTCACCCAACTGCCTCATCCTGTAATGCAAGATTCCGGTCAAAAAAGGCTCACGCCGCTGAATTTTTTGAAGAGTGGCTGTAACTGAGGAACGGAATCTTCGGACAACTGGAAGCCGCTAGGTGAACGGGTCTCGCGAGGGATTGTCATTTGTGACGAATGGAACGAGGGCAGGTTCAGCCGAGGTCGAGTAACTGTGGATGCGGGAGGTTTTGCCGTTGCTTTTCGGAAAGACGGGAATTTGTAGAGAGGTTCCCCATGCCGCCCGCGGCCCCCCACGAAGCGATGAAAATAGTCCCCCCCGGGAGGGGCGAGAGCCGAAGGCTCCGGGGTGGGTTGTCGACGAAGAAGAAACCCACCCCGGCGGCTTCGCCGCCACCCCTCCCCAGGGGATTCCCAAGGGAGCCATGCGAGCGACGTCATACCGCCGAGTCATAAGCCTAGATAGAGCAAAGGGCGGCGCAGCGAAAACTTCGTCCTCGCAGCATGCAGCGTGGGGACAGATTATCCGAATGAGGGGTGGAATAAACTCATGGCTTCCTGCCTATTGCGAGAAAAGCAGCGTTGGTGAACTCGAGAGAACCTCGAAATCGGATTGCAAACACTTCGCCTACGAACTTCCTGAATTGGCCAGGAATTCAACTACAGACAAGAGACTGAGTACTCACGAGATTGCACGAGCACTCTTTGAAGACCTGCTTCCCAGAGAGCTTGGAGGAGATTATGGGCGTCTGAGAACCACTCTTGATGAACCGATTGATGAAAAACGGCCGCAATCAGTTCTCGGACTGTCGCCAGAACGACACGGCTGGTCAGTGGTCATTATGACCAGCTGCGACCGAAGTCTGGAGCCCGACCTGACTCCAGGGTTTTATACCCCTGTGGGATGATCACCAAAAACAAAAAGGGCAGGAGATGGTCTCCTGCCCTGTCTTCGAACACACCAAACTGGGGGAACTACTTGCTGGACGACATGCTCTCAATTTCGCTCTTCAACAGCGTGATCTCGACCCGGCGATTGGCTGCTCGTCCTTCCTTCGTCTTATTGTCTTCAACCTGCTTTGCTTCGCCGAGGCCCAGGATGAACATCCGGAACAACGGAACCTGGTGCTGTTGCGACAGATAGCGGACAACATTCTCGGATCTCTTCTGGCTGAGGGCGAGGTTATAAGAATCGGCGCCCCGGCTGTCTGTGAAACCCTGGATCTCCAGAACATATCCCTTGGAGTCCTTCACCTTTCCGGCCAATTGATCAAGACTGGCTTTCGCTTCATCGCTCAGTTCCGCCACGTTGGACTTAAACGTGACGCTGGCGTTCTCCACGGGCTTGTAGCTGTCAATGTTGCTGATCTTCTGATTCAGGGTTGTCTCCACACCCGAGATCTTGCCTTCGGCGTTCTTCGCCATCTGCTGAGCTTCCAGTGCCTTCTGGTCGGCCGCCATCGCCTTGCCGTCAACCTCGGTGGCTTTTGCTTGAACCGTCTGGATACCGGACTGCGCTCTGGAATCTACATCCTTGATCGCGTTCTCATTCCGCTTGCTGACCTCGGTCAGTTCATCCACACGACCGCTGACGGGATCGATTTGCTGCTTCACGTACTTTTTCGTCGCGCAACCCATTTCGACGAAAAGGGAAAGCGCCACGACCATGCAGATGATCAGGCTATTCTTCTTGGACATTGTTTCTCTCCTTTTGGTTTGGTTCACTTTTCAGGGAAGCCAGATCGATTTCTGGACTTTTAAGTTACAAGGACTCAGTGCTTTATTCTAGCCCCTCTCTAGCACGAGTACTTCCAAATGTAAGGTCGCTACAAAACCGATTGATTACGTTGAACTTCGCAAGATGGTGAAAACACAAAGGAATCTTGCGAGAAAAAAATTACAGGCGAAAACAGCAGTTTTTTCCGTAACCGTGTAGAAGATACTAGGCGAGTTCAAGACGGCTGGTGCAACCGGCCGTGACATCTGAGAGGAAGATTTAGCTCGATTGATATACGGCCAGAATGTAGTTCGCCCGTTCTCTGGGCTTGCAGTAGGCCCGAAGATCCGGATGGAAACCCTTTTCCGCATCCGGCTGGGTGAGTATGAAATCGAGAATGCTTTCGATTGGGAAACCCATCTCTTTGGCTTTACGGGCCGCGATGCCGTCGGCTTCCTTCTCGAAACGCCTGCGAGCCTCAGTCAGGTTCTTTGGCGCTGAGTGGTCTATTGGCTTCGACAGGTGCGCATAGAGAGAGACATCGTGCTGCAAATAGGCGTGGGCATACTCGTGTGCAATCGCAAAAAAGATCCGGCCCCGGTCAGCAGTTTCCAGGAATGCCCTGTCAACGATGATGATACCGCTGCTATTTGCCATCGCATACTTGCGGGTCTGGCCGATGGAGATGGAAAATTCGCACTGAAATGAGACGTTCAGACGCTGTTGAATTTCCTTGATGAGTTTGATTCTTTCGGCGGGCACAGTTTGGATCGAAGCTTGAGAAGTCGGAACCGATCGAAGTGACAGAACGACAATGAAACTGAGACAACGAAGCCACCGCATCATTCAGGCACCCCTTGATTCTGCGCTCAGCTTCAACTATCGGCAGATCGCAAGCAAACAATAGCCGCACGGCAATTGTCCAGACAAACAGGTGCTGACGAAGAGTTTCCCCTGTCGACCGTGGACGTGTGGACTCGATCGCAACGGCAACAAATTGGAAGCTGCCGAACACCCGAGCCCGCTCCGAATCTTGAGCAGTGCCACCATGATACTCGGTATTGGTCTTTTACCCCAGAATGTTTCAGTCGTCTTCTTTCTTCTTCCGACGCTTCCTTCCGAAGATCCATGAAACCACAATACCCACCAAGTATAGCAGCAGCATGGGTGTGGAGAAGACAAGCATGTTCGCGATGTCTGACGTGGGAGTGAGGATTGCAGCCACGATGAAGATGATGAGGATGGCGTAGCGGAGATTTCGGACCAGGAACCGTGCGTTCACAATGCCGAAGATCGTCAGGAAAAAGATGAGGACAGGAATCTGAAAGATAACTGCACAGCCAAGAATGACAGTAAGGATCAGGTCGAGATACTCCGTGATCGTCACCATCGGCTGAAAGGAGCTGCCCAGATTGATCAAGAACCGCAGCGACATGGGCAGTGCGATCTTGTAGGCAAAAGCTCCACCCAAGAGAAAGAGGATGGTGGTAGAAAAAACAAAGGGCAGAGCGAGCTTCTTTTCCCGCGCGTAAAGACCAGGCGAGATGAAGAGCCAAACCTGTGTCAACAAAACGGGAGCAGCCAGAAACACCGCCGCCAGCAGAGCAACCTTCATGTAGATCGTGAAGGGATCCGTGGGATTGGTATAGACCAACTTGGCGCCACTCAGATTCTGTGTGATGGGAACAGCGAGGAAGTCGTAAATCTTCTCGGCAAATGAGAAACAGGCGACAAACCCTATGCCAACGGCAGAAATGGAGATGATCAGCCTGCGGCGAAGCTCGTCCAAATGGTCGAGAAATGACATCTTCGCCGACGACTCAAGCTCGTTGTCGTCGAGATCTTCAGTGCGCATCCAGGTTTGTTTCGGAGGTGGCCTTGGAGTCGGGCTCCGGCTCGGATTTGGGGTCAGGCTCCGGCTCGGAGCTGTGGCGGGCAGGCGGTTCGGCCTCGATGGCGCGCACTTCCTCTTCAATAGTGGACTTCAGTTCGTTGGAGGCCCGGCGAAATTCTGCCAATCCTTTGCCCAGGGACTTGCCAAGTTCCGGAAGTTTCTTAGGCCCGAACACGATCAAAGCAACCACGAAAATGACGATCAGTTCGGGAACGCCGAGAGAACCCATGTGCTCCTCCAAGTAGAAAGCGGATCATAGTGGAGAGCTGTGGCCAAGTCAAGCTGGAGACAAGCGACGGGTGCGATTAAAAGTGACGGACACCTCAAGCCGCTTTTTTGCGAGGATTCTGCCAGTAGGCCTCCCAGTCGTTGTTGGCGCGGACGACTCGAAGCGCCAGCATTTTTTCGGCATTGTCTTGTTTCC
>Ga0163150_10006128_pt1 | contig 14905 bp, 18 predicted proteins | sample OliLakLV19P2IB_FD_148628 | JGI IMG/M metagenome (GOLD analysis project Ga0163150, IMG submission 148628) | Freshwater microbial mat bacterial communities from Lake Vanda, McMurdo Dry Valleys, Antarctica - Oligotrophic Lake LV.19.P2.IB | ecosystem: Environmental > Aquatic > Freshwater > Lake >...
GGGCCGTATACCCCCATGTGCGCAACTCCCGCACCCCCGCACCCGGACATGTGGCCACGACCCACTAAGTGGGCCGTAAACACACATGTGCGCAATTACCAATCTCGCTACAGACACGACCTAAGTGCATGATTGTACTAGAGCCGTAGTGGAGTAGCTACTTGTAGAGTCCAAATTCCCATTTCTACTGTATATAGATCTAGATGGAGATCTCTCTCTTATGTGTGTTGCGCGGGAGAATAATAGTCACTACAATCACTACAATATAAGATTGCTTATTCATGTCCGAGACTTGGCACGATTCTTTGGTAACTACGGTGATCACTATAATCTCGCTACGTTCGCTACAAGCCTGAGGTGTGAGGGTTCGCCGTCGAAGTCGGTCCTCAATCGGCACCCCTTCCACCCGTCTCTAGGGGTCAGGCTGCCCTCCCGTATCTTGCCGTTCAGGACACCCCGTTCCCTTAGCCGCTGGGCCACCTTCCTGGCCCCCAGCGGGAGGTGCCCCGATTCCTCGCACCACTCCTCGTAACGCGTTCTGAGCGCCCTCCTGGCCACCCTGGCCTCGGCTTCGAAGATGACGTGCTCGAAGAGGAACTCTCCCAGCACGTCGCTCTCGGCCCGGTAGTCGCTCGTGGCGATGGCCACGGCGTCAGGCTCGCCGAGGCCCTGCTCCTGCCAGTGGACGCACCCGATGACGGCCCAGCGCAGGATGCCGGGGAGCTCGCGCTTGAGCTTCTCGGGGAGTTCCTTGTCCACTTCGGTGATCGTGACGGTCCATGGCACAAGGCGTATGCGGCGCCAGATACCGAGGTCGTCGCCCTTCACTTGGGGCTTGTGGTTGCCGCTGATGAAGAGCGTGTGGGACGGCACGAGGTCCCACGAGTTCTCTCTCATGCGCCGGACGGAGACCGCGTCGCCGCCTGTGAGGTCCTTTACCTTGGCCTCATCGAAACTGTTGTATTCGCCGATCTCCGCGCAGATTGCGAGACGCTTGCCGTACAGGCGGGCGAGTTCCTCAGGGTGGCGCCGCCCGTGCTTGTCCTCAAAGAGCAGATCGCGCGGCGCCGCGCACGCGTACTCCCCGAAGACGTGCCGGAGCGTCTGCATGAAGGTGGACTTGCCGTTCAGGCCCGTCCCGTAGAAGAACGCGAGGACGTGCTCGCGCGTCGTGCCGGTGAGCGAGTAGCCCACGAGGCGTTGCAGGTAGAGTACGAGATCCAGCTTGCCGCCCATGACGGTGCTGACGAAGCCATCCCACACCGGGCATGGCGCGTCGTCGTCCCATTCGATCTCGCTGATCTGGGTGATCAGGTTGGCCTTTTCGTGGTCCGTCAGGCTCGCGGATCGGAGATCGACGGTGCCGTTCGCCACGTTGAAGAGCCACGGATTGGCGTCCAGCTGCGCCATGTTCACAACCAGGCGCGTGCGTAGGATCCTCACCGCCGCGTCGATCTTCGCCCAGTTCTGGCTTTGCTCGTGCCACTTGAGGATTCGGATCTGCCTCTTCACCTCGTCGTCGAGAGCCTTCACCTTGTCGGCGTCTCGCATGGCGTCGAGAAGGAGGGGCTTGATCTGATCCTCAAGGTCGGCAATCAGGCCCTTGACGCGCATGTATTCGAGGCGCGCGGTGAGCGCGGCGGCGTTCTCGACGCGGCCCTTCGCGCCTTGCGTGTCCCAGCGCTTGCCGTTCCACGCGATCCACGCGTCCCATTCGAGGACGTAGCGATAGCCGGCCCCGTGCTCGGAAACGATCGCGTCAGCGTTCGCGCTGTCGGTGCAGCGCGGCGAGGCTGAGGCGAGGTCCTCGATCGAGGGCGGCTCGATGTCGTGGAACGAGAACTGATCGTCGTCGTCAGCAAGCATGAAGGGCGCCTCGTAGTTCTTCGATCCAGCGGCTGACAGTTGCACTCGACTCTTCTTCCTTCCGTGCTCTCAGTACGAGGTGCTGGCAGAGCGGCGGCAACGGGCCGGCACCCTCCACACACCGTTTTCGCCACGCGACCTGCGCGTCTCGCATGGTGCCTCGCGCGGCCTTCGTTTCGATCTCCACGTGGCGACCGAGGTAGACGGCGAAAGAGTCGGCTTGGCCGATGATGCCGTTACGTGCGCGGAAGCCGTGCACCGTCTGCACGTTCAGGATGTTGCGGCGCTCGACGAAGAGGCCGGGGAGCGCGTGGGGAGCGCGCTCTCGGAACGCGTGAAGGAGATCGGTCTCGTTCATACGGCAACGTCCGCCTGACGGATCTTGATCCGTCCCTTCCACTCGGGGTCGCGTCGGAAGTCCGCCTTCAACGCAGCAATCCACGCTGGTGCCGGCGGCTCACTGAAACGCGCCTCGTACCTGTGGATCACGGCGCCGTACTTCCAGCCACGATCCCGACACTGACGATGCAGGCTTCTGAAAAACGAAAGCTTCGCGTCGTCGCCGTCCAGCGTTCGGAGAGCTAGGTCGACGATCACGGGCTCGACGTCCTTCGCCTCGGGCACGGTGACGGGCCACGCGTGCCCGCAGTGCGGACAGCACCGAGCGCACGCTGCGACGAACGCGAAGCACGCAGGGCACGCCTTGACCGGTGGCGCGCCGCTACCCTTCTTCGCCTTCTTAGAAAGACTCCACTCGCGGTCTTCGTGCGGCAGCCCGTGGCGATCCACGTTGCCGCCGTGATCGAGGATCAGCGAGTCCACGCCCTGCCACGGCCTCAGCGTGCGCCCGGCCATTTGCATGTAGAGTCCCAGTGACTTCGTGGGGCGCGCGAGGATCAGCGTTTTGCACGACGGCATATCCCAGCCCTCGCAGTTCCCCATCACGAGCACTTTGCCTCCGCGGCGAGTGATGATGTTCTTGGTACGCGTCCGCACGCACCACACCCGCTCATGTTTCCAGCCTTGCTCTAGTTGGAAGGTGTCCCATCCGATATGAAACGTCTTCTTCTTTCGCAGTCGGAGTCTAAAGCATGGCAGGTGATGCGCCTGCTTCGGCGCCGATGCGCGCCCGAGAGTGCACCCGTATCCGCGGACGACAGCGATGGCTTGCAGCAAGTCGAGCAGCGCGACGTTCGTGTTGTGAATCGTCATGGACCTTGATGTTGGCTTGGGGGTCCCGTCGCCGTGATCCCCATCTGCCATCCAGAACCCTTCGATGAACGCTCCGAACTGCTCCACGTCGAGCCCCCATAGGAGAGGCGACCCGCTCTTTTCCAGGTACGGTTCGATATAGAAAAGCCCTGCTCTCTGCTGTCTTCCGCCCCCGGTGCCACGCGGCATGGACCACCGCTTCGACTTGTGTGTGGTCTTCGCGGCCGGCGCCACGTCCTTCGCTATAACGTGAATGCCAAGTCTGGATATCAGCGCGTCGACCCAAGCGATGATCTTCGGGTACGCGTAACTCTGAGCGAGGACGTACTCAACGCCTCCAGACTGCAAAGCGCACCGGCACCCGTCTCCCGTCCAAAACCCTATGAGTCTGCAATCGTCTAGCGACAGATCAGAGTGGTTCTTGTGGCCAAGCGCGGCGCGACGATCGACGCGGCGAACTGCCTCGGCCCGAGATGTTGAAGCGGGCCAGCCCTCGAGCGCCTTGACGTTGTATGCCGTCTTAGTGATGAGTAGAGCTCTCCTGCTAGCCGACATCGTCGGTCTCTGGACAGGTCGCACGCACGAGGGTGCGGCTACTCCAGACACAGGCAGTCTGCACACGCGATCCACGATGTCTCTGGCTGGAGCCTTCAGAAACTGGCCGGACTCGGTGGTCCGGTAGAGCATCCCGTGGCCCTCGGTGACTCTTACGTCGAGGCGCTCTCCGTTCACCGACACCATGCGCTCGCCGTACTCCCGGTTCCGACGAATGACCTCGAAAGGCTCCTCGAACGTGACGCCGCCCGCGTCCCAGTTCGCTACACGGTGCTTCGTGGTCATATTGTCGATCCCAACCCATCCCGCATCGGTCAGGATCTGCGTCTGCTCGTCCAGGCAAAGCACCCCGACGTTTGAAACGAGCTCCGTCTCTCCGCTCTCCAGCCTGCGAAGGATTGCGCGCCGTTCGTCCTCTGGCGTGGTCCCGTCGAGGTGCTCGGCGCGGACGTTAGCGTCGCGAAACATGGCGACAATGGCCTTGGAGTGTGCGACCGAGACGGCGAAGACCACGGTTCGCTGCCGCGGATGCTTGTGCCACTGCGCGATGATGTCCCCGATCAGCGCGCCATTGTTTACGGCCCGCTCGAGGTCCTCTTGGTTGTAGTCGCCGCCGGACGTGCGCACCGTGCTCATGTCGGGCAGCACGGGCGTCGAGTACACGAGCGGCGCGACGATGTGGCCCTCGGCGATCAGCTCCGAATAGCGCGCCCCCACGATGAGCTCGTCAAAGTGCGTCCCGAGCGGGCGCCCATCGGCACGGCACGGGGTAGCGCTGAGTCCGATCAGGACGGCGCCCGCGTGCCTCTCGAAGACGTGCTTCGTGTACGTGGCCGCGTTTGAGCGGTGCGCCTCGTCGACGAACACCAAGTCGAACTCGCCTTGCTTGCGTCGTGCGAGCGTTTGGATGGACGCCACTTGGATCGGCTGGCTCGTGTCGTGCCGTCGGTCGCTGGCGCGGATGACGCCGACGGACGTGATGCCGAGGCGCGCGAACGTGGCGACGGTCTGGTCGATGAGCTCGAGCCGATGCGCGACGAATAGGCAGCGCTTCCGTTTGCCTAGGGCGGCGATCATGACGCTCGCCGCCGTGAGCGTCTTACCGCCGCCCGTCGGGATCGTCAGCATGATGCGGCGCTTGCCGCGGCGTATAGCTGCGCGCACCGCTTCGATGCTGTCGGTCTGATAGGGGCGAAGGGAGATCAACGCCTCCGCTCCACGTCGCGCAACGCGCCGTCGGGCATGGTCCCGCGCTCGGCGGCCTGCTGAATCTTGCGGCGCAAGTCCCGCTCCGACCAAGGTGGCGAGCACGTGAGGTTCCACTGCGAAAGCAGTCGAAACGCGCTCGCGTCGTCGAGCCCGAAGCCACGCACGAGCGTCTGCGCCACGCGGAACGTCGTCGTGTGGCCGCCGCTCCCGCTGATGGCCGGGCCGCACTTCGCAAGGTACGCCGCCGCGCGTGCCTCGACGCTTCCTGCGACGCGCATGCGAGACGACGATGGGGGCGGCACGCTCGGCGGCGGAACCGGCACCACGGCAGGAACCTTCATCGGTGCGCCCGTGCCGACGAAGGAGTCGAAGACGCCGCCGGGTCTTACGGACGGGAGGTACCAGAACCGTGACGGGTCGGAGGCTGCGCGGTCGACGGTGATGCCAGCTTCCTCGACGATGCCGGCCACGTAGGCGAAGAGCACGCGATACTCGGCGGCGGTGACCGGCCGCGAGATGAGAAGGAACGCTCGCGCCCTCGGCTCCTCAGGCGTGCTTGACCATGTGGTGTGGATGATCGCCTCGGATTCGGCGAACGCTACGCATAGCGCTTTCCAGTCAACGTTTTTGTCGAAGTCGAGACCGATCGCGTACGCGAGATCGACGTTTGCCAGCGCGCGCCGGTCCCCCACGTAGGTAGCAAGCGATAGGCCCGGTACCTCGTGCTTGGTCTCGCAGACGCGCGGCACGCTGAGTCGCTCGACGAGCTTGCTCCACGTGGTGCGGTACCGCTTACCCTGCGCGTCCGTGAGGCGAGGGAAGTAGGTGAGCGCGAGGTTCAAGCTGTACCCCCAAACATGTCGATCTGCTTGCCCTTGGCGCCGAGGCACGCAGGCGAGTACCAAACGCACTCCTTGGCGGTCGTCTTTAGGCTCCCGTATGTCACCGAACCGCGCGACCACTGCACCGCGTCCCAGCCTTTCAGGTCGTAGTCCCCGACGAGGCCGCACAGCGCAACGCGCTGGTCTGCGTGCTCGCGCGCCCACTCCTCGCACGCGTCAGCCACGGGAACAGCGACGCCGTAGACGTTCTCATAGGCGCGATAGGGAGGGTCAAGAAAGACCGCCGTGTTCGTGCCTCCGAAGTGAGAATTGAGGCACCGATCCCACGAGCCGTGAACGACACGCACGCGCTCCAGTCGGTCGGCTAGCTTGTGCAGCCACGCCCATGCCGTGCGACCGCACGAGGTAAGCATCGTGTCAGCGCCCCTTCCAGCGTCGCTCGCGTGCGGGATCTGGCCGATGGCTTGGATGCCCATCCCAGCGTCGCTCGCGTGCGGGATCTGGCCGATGGCTTGGATGCCCATCCCAGCGTTGCCCGCGTGCGGGATCTGGCCGATGGCTTCGCCCTTCGACCAATCGCACCAACCCGCGCCAATCCAACAGCACTGACCCCACAGCCACCATCCGGCGATCTGCGCGTCGCCCGGCCAGTTAGCGTCGTGCAGAGCGTCGAGCCGCCCTCGCTCTGCCATCAGCCACGTGTGCCGCGCGCCGAGGTCGATGTGCGAAACGGGGTAGTCGCACCACTCAGCTACGGCGGCTGGCTGATGCTTCACCGCGCGCCAGAAATTCGCGATGAAGCCCGACGCGTCGCAAACCACCTCAAGGGCGGCGGGCCTGGGCGCCGCGAGCAAGATCGCGGCCGAACCGCAAAACGGCTCGATGTATTGCATGGGCGAGCCAAGCCGCTGCCACACGTCGGCTGCGACGGAGCGCTTGCCTCCGAAGTAAGGGAACGGGGCAATCACGGCTTCACCGTCACGGTGACTTCAACCCCACGCGGAGATCGATCGCCTTAGCGGCGTAGCGGTAGGCGTCCTCAATCGGCAGGAAGAAGCTGCGAATGGTGGGCCGATTCTCGACGACCTCCGGCCCCTTCTCGACGAAGTACCGACAAAGCCAGTTCTTGGCGAAGATGAAGAGGACGTCTCTGTTGCCTTGAATGTAGAGCCACGCGTTGTCCTCCTTCGCTATCCCGCTGGAGACCCAATCGAGAGAGCATCTCGTTTTCTCCGCCACCTCGATGCTCAGGCGCCCGGTCTCGGTGCACCTCGTGTCGAGTTTGATCTCCGCCCCGGTGAGGCTCTCACCTACGGCGAACTGGTATCGCTTCGAGGAGAAGCACTGGACCACGAATCCTCGCCTTGCCAACTCCACGCACACGAAATCCTGAAACTCGATGCCGTCGCCGAAAGACGTATGGCTCTTCGCGTCGGGATACGACGGCTCACTCGGCAGCGGCATTGCTCGCCTCGTTGCCCCACGTGTCCCACGTGCCGATCTTCGCGCCGCGCCGGAACAGCTCCACGCGCTTGCCGTGCGGATAGATCGTGTCGATGATCTCGCGGAACACCTCGGGCTTGCGTGAGTGCTCGGTCCGCTCCTCGGTAAGCACGGAGTCGAAGAGCTTGCGGACGTCGGGCTGACACGAGCCGCGCACGCACACGAGAAGGAACTCGTGCCGGACACTGTTGTAGTGCCCCATGTTGTGGGCGACCTTGTCCCAGACGAACGAGGATTTGTATCTGAAGCCCCACGCGCGGATGACCTCGAACGACTCCTCGAGGTGCGGCGACGTGGTCCATAGGAAAAGGACCGCGTTGTCCTCGATCATCTCGCGCACCGGAAGCTCGCAGATCGCGGAGAGCTTCATCGATGGGTAGTAGTCGCGCGGGACCGTCGTCCCCGGCGGCATCGAGTTGCCGTAGTCCCATGGCGGGTCCGCGTAGACGACGCGGTACTTCGTGTCGGGTAGCTTGCCTGCCTCGATCGCGCGCGCCGCTAGCACCTCGCGCTTGGCCTCCGTCGCGGAGGCGCCCGCCTTGATCTGCGTGAGTACGCTGGTCCGCTCCGACTTGGGTAGCCCCGCGATCGTCAGCGCGCCGCGCTTCGTGGGAGCGGTCTTCGCCTGGTTGCACGCTTTGGTGTAGCGCTCAAGGTCCCCGCTTTTCTCGAGTACGGACATCTTCTGGCACTCGACGGCGCGCTTGCGAGAGATCCCCTCTGCGTTCAATTGTTCCCCTCGGGAACAATTGCTCTTCCCTCGGTCTCTGGCTCCACCGCGCTTCACCTCAAGGATCTCCGCCGTGAGCTCCCCGATGCGCGCGTCGGCGAAGAGGACGATCCCCTCGGCCTCAATGGCGATCTCTCGCCCGCGCTCGCTCGTCGCGACGGCCTGCGCGAGCGCGCGGATCTTGGCGACCTCTCCGACCGATCGACAAGTCGCCAGGAGCGATCTCGCCTTCTCTAGCGAGGGAAGGGCCGTTGCGCGTTTCTCGATGTTGCTCACTCGACACCTCCCACGTGCTGGACGCTCTCAACCACCGACACCTCGCGCTCCCCGAATCGGATCGGGTAGGTGTCCCCGTCGACGACGATCATCAGGTGCGGCTTGACGGCCGTGACGACACCGCGGCTCCGGTAGAAGCTGCACCACTGGGCGTGCACCTCGACGCGATCGCCGACGTTCACGGCTGCACCGACTTCGCGAGCCGAGCCGCGATGGCCATGCGGTCGTTGCTAATCCGCCGAGCGCGCTCGTTCGTGCAGGCCCCTGGTCCGGACGCGTAAAACGCGAGAGGATGCAGCGGGCACATGCGCATCGACTCGCGGAGCATCGTCATCGCGACGCGGACGCACGCGACGGGATCGGCGGCGAGGTCCGGGCGTCGATTGATCTGAAGCGCGCAGTAGTCGTGCGTCTTTGACTTCGCGCCGTTTCGGAAGCTCGATTCCCTGAAGGCGATAGCCACCAAGAACGCGGCCGTTCTCCGTCGATCCTCGTCGTTCCGGAAGAGCGGCGGCTCCTCGAGCACGACCCGTGTGATCGCGGTCGCGAGCTCGGCATGGTCTCGCCCGGGAGCGAGCTGCAGCATCGAGGCGAGGACGAAGAAAAGGACCGCCATCGCTCAGCTGCCCTGCGTGGCACGCACGTTCATGTGCGCACTGTTTTCAAAATATCTCGCTTCGCAAATATGGGCGCCGATGCTGATCGGCCTTCGATGTTCAGTAGCCTCACGATTCGGCATTAGGCACCCCGCAAAAAGGTCAGTCCGTGACGCGCGCGCAGTACTTTAGGGCGTAGAATAGGCGCGCATCCCATGCAGGGTGCACGCTTTGGCAGATGCTGTTAGTTAGGCTTCTGAAACGGCAGTTCAACTTGGCGCCGATCGGCGGGCAGCCGAAGGCGAGCGGGCTTGCCGGGGAGGATCTGCTTCCCCAGCGCGATGGCTTGCAGCGTGTCCTTGACTGCTGGCCACGCGGCGGCGGCGACGTCGAAGGGCGAGCCGACGCGGTACGTCCGTCGGACCCATCCGTAAATGTACTGGAGAGACCGCGCCGTCGCCCGCGCTGTCATCCCGCAGAGCGCTTGCATCTCCAAACGAAGGCGCGGCTCATCGCGCAAGCGGATGCCGTGCGCGATGTCGAGGGGGAGTGGGGCGGCGGCGGAGTGGCCGCCGGCGGTTACCGTATCGAACACGGTCACGATCTGACGCGTGATCTCGATCGCTTTTGGCGTCTCGCTCTGCGTAGTAACGAGCAGGCAGCCGACTCGGGTGAGATGGTACTCAGTTACGGACTTACGCGCTCCCCCCCAGCCGCCGACTTGACGCGCCACGGTGGCGCGTACGTCGGAATCGTTCAGCATTCCGGAGGCGAGCATGCGCTCTACAAGCTTTCGCACGTCGCGTGGGCGAGAGAACTCCAAGTGCGCGCCGAGTTCCTCGTCGAGGACAGTCGCGTTGCCGTCGTGTCCCCGGGACAGCTTCCACCCATCGATGACGATCGCGGTGCTCATCTCAGCCCTCCGTCCCGGAATCAGACGAGGTCACGGCGGTCAGCTCGCCGGACTCGTCGGCGCTGTGGCTGACCCACGCGTCGGCAGGAATGGCGACCTTGGATCGCTGGATGCGGAAGGCCATGTCCAGGGAGGGGGTCCTCTCACCAGAGAGCCAGCGGCTAACAACACCGGCGGTCACCCCGATGGCCGTCGCAAACTCCAGTTGAGACCACTCCAGCTTCTTCAGCCGCGCCCGAAGGAGCGCTACCACTGCTGCGTCAACCTCTTCGGCCATGCGTCAGTATTGACTACCGACAATTACTTGTCAACGGTCAACGGCGCGCAACCCTACGCAGCCGGAGTCCACGCCCGAACGCACGTCGCAGCCCGCACGTCGACGTCGCGACAGGCCGATCGCCGACTAGCCTCCTCGCGAACGGCTCGAACGAGACGCCGCATCGCGAGCGCGCGCAGGCGCGCAGGCGCACCCGTCGCTACGGATAGCACCAGGGAAAAATACTTGGCCTCGTCTAGCCCGGTTGGCGGTTCAGCATGAGCCCACGGTACAGCCGACTGAGTGTCCAACCTCTCCTGTGGAGAACGGCGTTCCCCCAGGGGGGTACGACGTCGCGGAATTTGGCGAAGAGGCGCATTGACGGTTGACAAGTAATTGTCACTGAACAATACTGGCTGTCATGTTCAACCGCCTCGGTGAGCTCCTGATCGTACTCGCCGTCTCCGGCTGGTCCGGCCTGCGTGACGCGTGGGGGCGTCGATGATGCTCCGCTGCGAGTGTCCACGCGATGACCTGGCAGAGTGCGGCCGGCCCGCTGAGTGGTCGACGGACGACCTCGGCGACGTCCACCACCTCTGCGAAGAGTGCTGCCTCGACACGCGGAACTGGAACGAATTCCGGATCGAGGCGGCATCTTGAGCGCCGACCGGATCGTCGAGGAGAGCCTCGTCGTCACCGTCGCTGCGCTGCGAAAGGCGCGCGCGATGCTGGAGGCGAACGCGGCGCGAGTTGACGTCGGGCCCGAGACGTGGGCGGTCGACGCGAGGGCTCTGCGCGATCTCTACTCGCTATTGATCGAAGCCACCGGCCCTGCCGCCGGCGCGCTTGCGGTTGTTCGCATGCGGGACGAACTCGAGGATCTCGCCGAGGTCCCGACGGAGCGACCGTCGCACCTAAGGCTTTCACGGTGAGCTCGCGCGTGCGAGCAGCCGCGAACCTCGCGCAGGCGCGGCGCAAGATGCCGCGCTACCAGGCGGCGACGCGCGATGACGTCGCGTACGCCCAGGACAGCGCGCGCAAGGCGCACGTAGTCCTGGGGTGGTGCTCAAGCTGCGGCGTGTACGTGACCGAGGACGGCCTTCACGCTCGTGATTGCTGCGACGTCCCCATCGAACGAAGGAGACGCTGATGCCTCATTGGCGATCGATGACAGATAAGGAGACGCTTGGGAGCTGGGACTTGGTCGGCAAGGACGGCAAGCCCAAAGACTTCACGCTTGAGATTGCACGCGTCCAGCGCGGGCTAGTGCAAAGCAAAGAAAAGCCGAAGGGCGAACACCGCCCGTTCGTCTACTTCAAGGGCGCGAACAAGCCGCTTGTTTGCAACGCGACGAACGCCGAGAGCTTCTCGGCGATGGCGGGGAGCGAGGACACGGACCGATGGATCGGTCTTCGGATCACGCTCTACCAGACGCAGGTGCGATCCAAAGGAGGCAAGCCCGTCACGGGCATCCGTGTGAGGCCGATGAAGGCGACCGCGCCCGTCGACGAGATGGGAGACGGGCAACCTGTCGTTGACACGATGCGGGCCGAGCAGGAGGCCGGGGTTTCGGACCCAGTAGAAACACGATGACGACGAGCGGCGCGACGACATACCTCCCGTCGTGGAAGGACTCGAAGGACCCGAGCGACGGGCCGCCTCTGCGAACCTGCGACGAGGACGGCACGCACCATTACTCGACGATCAAGAAGCTCGCCCTATCTGGCGTGCAGTACATCTACGCGTGCAACAATCCGAGTGAGCCGACGAGCGCGATGCTCTTCGGTACGCTCGTTCACTTCCTCGTCCTCGGCGCACGGCCCAGCGCGAAGCCGCTCGTTTGCTACGACGGCAAGCGCCAGGGCAACGCGTGGAAAGACTTCGAGGAGGCGAACCACGGTGCGGAGATCCTGACGGCAAGTGAGTGGAAGGCCGGCGAGCGCGTGGCGAACGCGGTGCTCCGCGATCCGGTAGCGCGCGCTCGGCTCGACGGCGCTCGGCTCGAGGTGCCGCTCGTCTGGGAAGAGAACGGGCTGAAGTTCTCGACGAGCGGGATCGACATCGTGACGGCGGATGATGCGGCGGGCGATCTGAAAACGACCACGAGCACCTTTCCTGATGCGTGGACACGTCAGGCGTTCAAGATGCTGTACCCCCAGCAACTGGCCTTCTATCGCCGCGGCCTGCGGGCGAACGGGATCGCGTGCTCGAAGGGTCTCTTCCTGCTCGGAGTGGAGACTAAGCCGCCGTTCGAGGTCGTGGACCTCGAGCTCACGGAAGGGATGATCGACTTCGCGGATCGCACGGTCTCCCTCTGGCTCGAGAAGCTGCGCGTCTACAAGGAGAGCGCCCAGTGGCCCGGCTACGCGCAGAGCCCAGTCCCCTTCGACGTCCCGTCCTGGATGCGTGACGACGACGACGACGGGGATGCCGATGCTTGACATTCTCCCCCACCTGCCCCGAAGCGAGGCGAGGAGGGGGATTCCCTAGCTCGCGCTTGGGGGTTCCTGCTTCAACCCCAACTGCACCTTCTTCCGGAGAAGACGATGACTGACACCGGGTCCACAGGCTTTGCTCACGGCGTGTCCCGCCGCGAGTACGTTCTTTGCCGCGTTGACGTCTCTGTCGTGCACAACTCCGCACGACGAGCACGTCCACTCTCTCACGCTGAGCGGGAGCGTTTCGACGACGACTCCGCACGCGTGACACGTCTTCGAGCTTGGGAAGAACCTGTTTATTTGGACGAGGTCCCTGCCGTACCACGTGCACTTGTACGCCAACATCGCGAGCAGCATGCGCCAGCCGGCGTCGCTGATCACTCTCGCGAGACTCCGATTCTTGACCATGCCTTTGATGTTCAGGTCTTCGACGGCGATCACTTGGTTTTCGCGAACGAGTCGAGTGCTGAGCTTCTGCATGGCGTCGCGCCGCCGGTCGGCAATGCGCGCGTGCAACCGGGCGAGTTTCGTTCTCGCCTTGTCGCGGTTCTTGGACCCTTTCTTCTTCTTGGAGAGAGAGCGAGAGAGCTTGCGCTTGCGTGCACGCTCCGATTCGTCGTGTCGCGGATTGTGGATCTTCTCGCCAGTCGAGAGCGTGGCGAGAGCGGTAATGCCGAGGTCTATGCCGACGACAGCATGAGTCTTCGGGAGCGTTTGGACCGACGCGTCCTCGCAGAGGAGCGAGACGTGCCATCGGCCCGCAGCGTCCAGGCTCACGGTCGCGTTGGTTGGCGTCGCTCCGATGGGGAGCGCACGACTCCACCGGATGTCGAGCGGCACCGCCATCTTCGCCAACGTCAACGCCCCGTCTCGGTAGCGGAACGCGCTGCGCGTAAAGACCGCCGAGCCACCAGAGTGCTTGCGCTTGAAGGTCGGGTACTTTGCGCGCTTCGCGAAGAAGTTCCCGTACGCCGCCTGAAGGTGCCTCAGCGTCTGCTGGAGCGGGACGCTCGACACTTCGTTGAGAAACGAGAGGTCTTCGAGTTTCTTCCAGCCGGTCAGCGATCGGTCTTGCTCGGCGTAGCCGACAGACTTCTTGGCGTGCGTCCACGCTTCGGACCGCTGCGCGAGCGCCTTGTTGTACACGAGGCGCACGCAGCCGATCGTCCGGCGGAGCAGGGTCTCCTGCTCCTGCGTCGGATAGAATCGGTATCGGAATCCTCGAAGCGCCACGCTTACGGTCTAGCATCGCAATCTGTAAACGCAACCGCAGACAGGGCTTCCTCCCCTGCCTGCCAAGCCGAGGCAGGGGCTTCCGCCCTGGATATCTGGTGAAGATCGGCTACGCCTGGGTGGGGCTCGGCCGTCTTCTTCCACACCGGCGACGTGCCGTGGACCGAGGACGGGGCCGCGGCGTTCGTCACCCGCGTCCAGCAGATCGTCGAGGAGGAGCGGGCCAAGGCTGCCCGGCTCGCGAAGGCACCGGCTGAGGCTGCGGCCGACGACGCAGCGAAGGGTGCGTCGTGAAGCCTTGCCCCTCCGAGGCAACGATTCCACACACTTAAGACACGGACAACCCGAGCAACGAACCGAAGGGCGAAACACAGATGAACCTCGATGAGATGACGGTGGGCCAGTTGAAGGAAGTCGCGAAGCTCGCGAGAGGGCTCGGCAGCGACTGCGCCACGAAGCCGAAAGCGAAGCTCGAAGAGAAGCGCGTCATCGTCGTGGTCGACCGCGGATGGATCTTTGCTGGCGACCAAACGACGACGAGTGACGGATTCGTCAAGCTCACCAACGCGGTGCACGTCTTCCGGTGGGAGTCCTGTGGGTTCGCGAAGATGATCGAGGACTGGAAGAATCCGAAGGTCGATCTGAGGCGCGTCGTCGATGTTGAGATCCCTAAGGACTCGATCATCTTCCGCGTTCCGGTCGGGGCAGAGTGGGGGCTGAAGCCGTGACAACTCATCGACCTTCGTTCGACGATAGGACGCGGATAGATATCGCGACGGGGTGCCTGTTGTGGACCGGCGCAAAGCGCGGAGACGGTTACGGCGCCTACCATGTGCCTGCGCGAGGGCAGGTTGGCGCGCACCGCTACGCGTGGGAAAGGGCGAGCGGCACACCCGTACCATTCGGCGCTGTTGTCATGCATACGTGCGACACGCCGCTTTGCGTAAACGCGAACCACTTGACCGTTGGGTCACCGGCCGAGAATCGTCACGATGCCGATAAGAAGCGCAGGGCCGCGTTTGGCGTGCGTCATGGCCGGTGCCTTCTGACTGAGGCTCAGGTGACTTCTCTGCGAGCAGATCGCCATGCGGGCATGTCTCAGGTCGAGATTGCTAAGCGATATCGAATCAGCCTCTCTCAGGCGCGCAACATTTACATGGGCATCCAATGGCGTCACCTCAAGTAGTCGGGGTCACGCGACCGATAGGCTCCGGCTTCGGCTTCGGCTTCGGCTTCGGCGACGGCTTCGGCGACGGCTCCGGCTACGGCTACGGCT
>Ga0163150_10006131_pt1 | contig 14901 bp, 13 predicted proteins | sample OliLakLV19P2IB_FD_148628 | JGI IMG/M metagenome (GOLD analysis project Ga0163150, IMG submission 148628) | Freshwater microbial mat bacterial communities from Lake Vanda, McMurdo Dry Valleys, Antarctica - Oligotrophic Lake LV.19.P2.IB | ecosystem: Environmental > Aquatic > Freshwater > Lake >...
GGAGTTCGCAGCGATCCGGATTGTCCGCGACGACTTCCATGGTGACTGGAATTACACCATCTCCCCGAACTCGTAAAAAGTCCATCTAATTGTTTTACGCTTCCTTAGGCTGACAGGTAAGACCTCGAACGAACCAGACCAGCTTGCCGTCAACAACGGAGTAGGCGCTGAGCTGGTAGGAGCCGGGTGCAATGATCTGCGCGGGGCCACGCGCAGGTCGATAGATGACAGGGGTCGAGTAGCCGTTGGTAACATCGCGTGGCGTTTTCCACGCGATCTTCCCGCTGTCCGCATCCACCCCGATCACGTACGCGTCCGTGTCCTGATCGCAAACGAGGATGACCTTTCCATCGGCATAGACAGGCGATGCAGCCACACCATGCAGACTGTTGAACGGTCCCAGCGGCAACTGCCACCGCTGTTTACCCTCGAAGTCATAAGAGACCAGTCCGAAGTCAGCGAAGAAGACAAAGACGTTCTTTCCATCGGTGACGGCCGTGGGAGCGGCACGGTGATTCAGGGTGTGCTGCGTTTCGCGTTTGCCAGCCCGGACGGATCGCCGCCACTGAACCTTGCCGGTGGTGCGACTCAGACACATCGTAATCAGTTCATCGCCGACGGAAGCTGTCAGGAAAATGCGGTCGCCTGCAAGCACGGGGGAAGAGTTTCCCTCCGGCACGTCGACCTTCCACCGAACATTCTTTTGAGGTCCGAACTCGGTCGGCAGTTGCCCGCAGGAAGCGCACAAGCCAGAGCCGTCAGGGCCACGGAGCTGAGGCCAGTCAGCGCCGAGCACACCCAGCGCGAGCATCGGGAACAGGAGGAAGCGCATTTGCCTGTTATTTATACTAAGCCGTGTCGCACGGGTCTGTTGGTATATTCGTTCCATCATGCGAAGATCGTGGCGTGTTGCGCTGACCTTGTCCACGGCCGTCTGGTGCATAGCGATTGCCGCCCCGGCGGAGTCGACCCTTGTGGACTACGGCCGGGATGTTCGTCCGATCCTCTCGGAGAAGTGCTTTCACTGCCACGGACAGGACAGCGCCATGCGGATGGCGGGGTTGCGGCTGGATTCCGTGGAGGGTGCAATCGCGGTCCGCGGCGGTCGCACGGCCCTCGTACCTGGACATCCGGAACAAAGCGGAATCTACCAGCGCATTACCGCGGAACAATCCGCCCGGCGCATGCCACCCGTTTCCTCCAACCGCACGCTGACGGACCAACAGATCCAGATTCTTAAGCGGTGGATTGAGCAGGGCGGCAAATATGCGCAGCACTGGGCATTTGTCCCACCCGTCCGGCCCGCGATCCCTGCAACCACAAATGCGGGGTGGATCAAGCAGCCACTCGATGCATTCATCCAGAGGCGCCTGGAACAGGAGAAGCTGACGCCCAGTCCCGGTGCAGCGCCGCCGGCCTGGCTTCGGCGCGTCTCCCTCGACATCATCGGGCTGCCGCCTACTCCAGCCGAGGTCGAATCGTTCAATCGCGACGTTACCGCTCGCGGCGACGCAGCCTACACCGCAGCGGTGGACCGTCTGCTTGCTTCGCCCCGCTACGGCGAGAACATGGCGATTCACTGGCTGGACGTTGCGCGGTACGCGGACACCCACGGCTTCAACAACGATTCCGCAAGGTCTATGTGGCGTTGGCGCGACTGGGTTATCCATGCCCTGAACACCAACATGCCGTACGACCGATTTCTGACCGAGCAGCTCGCAGGAGACCTGCTGCCCAGTGCCACGCTCGACCAGCGCATTGCGACAGGGTTCGGTCGCAACCACGTCATCAACTCGGAAGGGGGCATTATCGAAGAAGAATATCGGGTGGAGTATGTGGCTGACCGTGTCCGGACGCTTGGCATGTCATGGCTCGGGCTAACCATTGAATGCTCCCGATGCCATGACCATAAATACGACCCGCTCACGCAGCCGGATTACTATCGCTTCTTCGCATTTTTCAACAATGTTCCCGAATATGGTGAAGATGGCCGTGTCACGAACGCCGTGCCACTCCTTCACGCACCGACGACCGATCAGCAGGCGCGGATCAAAGAGCTGGAAGCGGGTGTCTCGAAGCTGGCAGCGAGTGTCGCGCGGCGCGAGCGCGGCTGGAGATGGCGACAAAACAAAGCGCCCACTATCCTTCGAATCGCGGAACGCACGGTGAACCCGGCTGGCGCCGTTGTGAATTTGAGCTGTGAAGCTCAGGGGCAGAACGCGCCCGCGGGAATCGCAGGTCGAGCCTGTGAGCCGCGCCGGTCAGATCCTGCGCCGCTCACTGACGCGGTACCGATCTCTAAGCGTAAGCCGCTTACCTTTGGTCTGTGGCTTCGCCCTGCCGCGACTGACAAAGATGTCGCCCTTCTTTCCGCGGCTGATTATAACTCCAGCTCCGCGTCCGTGAGCTACGGAAAGGGCATCGAAATCCGGCTGGTTGCGGGCGAGATGGAGTTTCGTTTTGGCGATCGCTTCCCCGCATACTCAGTGCGTGTGCGGTCAGGCGGCGCGACTCTTTTGCCGGATCGATGGCATCATCTTGCGGTGGTCTACGAAGGCGCGGGCAACTCAAATACGGGACGCGCGGAAGCATCGTGGGTTCGAATGTACGCCGACGGCCACGAACTTGTCACCACCGTCCTCAACGAAGGTGTCGCGATGCCCGACGCCAAAGATGACAAGCCCTCGCCCGTGAAGTTTCGCGTTGGCTGGGACAACGGCTCCGGCAGCCCACGATTCGCCGGACTCCTTGATGAAATCATGATTTGGACGCAAGCGCTGTCTGGCGATCAGATCTCCTCAGCTTTTGAGAGCCGCGCGCTTCCCTGGGCTGTCGCGAACGTGAGCGAAAAGCAACCCGCGACGCCGGAACAAATGTGGATGCGGACAGCCATCCTCAGAGCTGGGCAACCGGACTACGCAAAGGAGCTTCAACAGCGCAACGCGATGCGTGCCGATTTGCTGGCACTGCAACGTAAGGCACCCACTGTGATGGTGATGCAGGAGATGGCTGAGCCCCGGGAAACGCACCTTCTGAAACGCGGCGCCTATAACGCACCCGGGGAAATCGTGAATCCCGGCGTTCCCGAACACCTGCTTGGGTCCTGGCCAGAAGGTGCGCCCCGAAACCGGCTCGGCCTTGCGCAATGGCTCACGAAACCCGATCATCCGCTGACGGCACGCGTGATAGTCAACCGTTTCTGGCAGCAGTTCTTCGGCACCGGGCTGGTGAAAACCAGCGACAATTTCGGCATGCAGGGCGAGTCACCCAGTCACCCTGAGTTACTCGACTGGCTCGCCAGGGAGTTTATCGATTCCGGCTGGAACGTCAAAGCACTCGTCAGAATGATCGCGCTCTCGGCAACGTACCGCCAGGAGTCTGCCGCGCCTCGGGACCGCTATTCCAGCGATCCGGAGAATCGGCTTCTCTCGCGAGGTCCACGGTTCCGCCTTCCCGCCGAGGTCATTCGAGATCAGGCCCTCTTTATTGCCGGACTACTTACAAATCAGCTCGGTGGTCCCAGCGTCTTCCCATACCAGCCACCGGACCTGTACAAGGGAATGGTTGTCGCGGCCAATTACCCGGGCACTAAGTACGTTGAGAGCACGGGGCCCGACTTGTATCGACGCAGTCTCTACAGCTTCTGGAAACGAACCATCCCGCACCCAACCATGACGGTGTTCGATGCGCCAGACCGCGAGTTCTGCATAGTAAAACGATCCATAACAAATACTCCGCTCCAGGCTCTGACGCTGCTGAATGACCCAACGTTTGTGGAAGCTGGCAGGAAGCTGGCTGAGCGTGCGTGGCGGGAGGCGGGCAAGACGTCGACGGACCGGCTCGGGTTCATGTTTCACCTCGCTGCCGGACGGGCCGCGACTGAGGCGGAATTGCAAATTCTGGAGAAGACATTTAGTGATTTGCTCTCCGCCTATCGGACGGACGGGAAAGGCGCTGAAGCATTTCTGAAAGTCGGTGCGTCGCCTCCTGACGCTTCGATCCCGGCGGCGCATCTTGCGGCTTACGCAGCCGTCGCCAATATGATCCTGAACATGGACGAAGTCATCACGAAGGGCTGACCTTATGGAATGTCGAAGATATGCGCAGTTCCTTTCGCGGCGCGAAGTGCTTGCCAGGAGCGCCTACGGGCTGGGTGCGGCCGCATTGCACTCGCTTCTCAGTCCCTCGCCCACGCACGCCGCTGGGCCAGTGTTCCCTAATTTCCCGCCCCGTGCAAAACGAGTGATCTTCCTGTTCCAGGCTGGCGGTCCGTCCCATCTCGATCTGCTCGACTACAAACCGGAGTTGAAGAGCCGGTTCAACCAGGACATCCCGCCCTCGATCTTCGGAGGGCAGCGGATTACCGGAATGGTGGCTCATCAGGACCGCCTGCCTGTCGCTCCAACGATGTTTGATTTCCATCGGCACGGGCAAAGCGGAACATGGGTAAGCGACCTTCTCCCGCACACAGCGCGCATCACTGACGACATTTGCGTGCTGCGGGCCATGCATACGGAGGCGATCAACCATGACCCGGCGATCACACTGATGCAAACCGGATCCCAGTTACCAGGGCGGCCAAGCATGGGCGCCTGGATCGACTACGGGCTCGGCAGCGAAAACAAAAATCTGCCGGCATTCGTCGTGCTGAATTCGCTTCCGGGCAACGGCATGCCGGATCAGGGACTGCTCGCCCGCCTGTGGGGATCCGGGTTTCTGCCCAGCCGTTACCAGGGAGTACAGTTTCGAAGTGCAGGCGATCCAGTGCTCCATCTGTCTGATCCTCCTGGTATCACCCGGGAGCGGCGCCGCACCTTGCTCGACGGACTTGCAGCGCTGAATCAGAAAGCCTCTGAGAGGATCGGAGACCCGGAGATCGAGACCCGCATCGCACAGTACGAGATGGCGTTCCGGATGCAGTCGAGCGTGCCGGAACTGGCCGATACCAGTGGCGAGCCCGACCACGTCTACAAGCTGTACGGCGATGAGGCCAGGAAGCCCGGGACCTTCGCGGCGAACTGCCTTCTCGCCCGGCGTCTGGCGGAACGAGACGTTCGCTTTATACAGCTCTACCACCGGGGCTGGGATCACCATGGCGGCCTAACCGAGAAGCTGCCGGCTCTTGCGCGGGACACGGATCAACCATCCGCTGCGCTGGTCCTCGACCTGAAGCAGCGAGGATTGCTGGACGACACACTGGTTATCTGGGGTGGCGAGTTCGGTCGGACTCCCTATTCGCAGGGGCCGCTCAAGCGGGACAGCTACGGTCGCGATCATCACGGCCGCGTGTTTTCTATGTGGATGGCTGGAGGCGGGGTGAGGCGAGGATATGTTCACGGCAGTTCCGACGATTTCGGCTTTAACGTCGCCGACGGGGGCGTCCACGTACACGACCTGCAGGCGACTGTTCTTTATTTGCTGGGCATCAGCCATGAGAAGCTGACCTGGTCATTCCAGGGACGGCTATTCCGCCTCACAGATGTGAGCGGACGCGTCATAAAAGAGGTGGTTGCCTGATCGGGTAAGCCGTGGGCTCAGGCGGTTGCGTGCTGGCTTTGCTTCGGCGCCTGGTAACTCACCTTGAGGTGCGGCGTCTCGAGCCGCTTTCCCTGCATCTTCGAAGTGAGGCAGCTCTCGAGCATGCCGCTGACGATCAGCGTACGTTCCGCCGGGTACGGTGCGCGCCCTGTTTCGAACGTCTCCTCAATCTTACTCACCAGACATGCCGAGTAAGTGACGTTCGGCACCGGGGTCAACAGAAACTGACACGACTTAATCCCCGACCCGCGGACCCGTGCCGCGAAGTTGAAATCCTGGACCGCCCCGTTCAGCATCAGCAGAGTCGTCTTCAGACCGTCGTTGTGTTCGATGAAGTAAGCCGCCGGCTTCTTCACCAGCCGCTGCAGTTCGCCGCTGCCCACCAGATCCTGCGTCCGTCCATCCTCCAGAGTGAAGCCCTGAGGCGTGTCGCTTCTCGACAGCGCGGAGATCAGCAGGTCCTTTGACCAGCGTCCTTCCGCGCCCGCTTTCCAGACCGCGTCGCCTTCTATCATCTGGACGGTTCGCACGCCCGTTTCCCCGCCCTTCCGCCGTTCGATCATGCATTGCATGGCTTCGAGCGCATGATAATCCATCGGGTCGGAGCCACCTACGCCGACCATCAGCGCCTCGTCTATCGTGCATCCCAGTGGCAATTCGAGATCCGGCAACCGCCACGTGACCGGCAGCGATGACCCAGCGAGCAGAGGAAACTTCAGCCGCCTGGATTGATCCACCATCCACTTCGCGTGCTCAAAACTCCATGACAGGTGCTTGTCGTTGTAAATCGGGACTGCACGTCCGTCCTTCTCGAACACATCCACGCACTGCCTGAAAAATTCGTATCGCGGATACAAAACCTGGCCCTTGTCGTTTCGAGGATAATCGCCGTGCTCGACGATGCTCAACACCGCGTCGACGGCCAGTCTGTCTCCGCCGCACCGCAGTGCCTCAGCTATCGTCGGGTAGACCTGGAAGCCGAACTCGCGCGCCCGCTCCGCGCTCTGATCCCCCTCCGGCTTCTGATCGATATACAGCGACACGATCTTCATATCCGGCCTGTGCCAGGCGCCGTGAATGGGATAGCCGACGAGGAAGCGGTCGGCGATGTGCTGCACGTGTGAAAGGTACTTGTAGATGGAACCGATGACGGCGATGCGCTTCATCTATGACCTCCAGTAAGTCGACTGGGTTGTAGCCTGATATCGGATGCTGGCCAGATGTGGAGTATCCAGTTTGACATTGCCCTGATGCAAGCTGTCGACACCAGCGGCCGTCAACCCCGTCGTGAGCAGGGTCCGCTCCACCGGATATGTTGGCTTGCCCGTATGGAACATCTGCTCCATATTGTTGACCAGCGGACTGAAGAAGCTGGCAAGCGTCGTGCGGCCATCCGGCATCGGTAAATACATCTGCGTGGAGAGAGTCTTGTTGTCGTCCAGCTTCGCGGCGAAATTGAAATCCTTCACCAGTCCACCCATTAACAGCATCGTTGCGCGAAGGCCGTCATTGTGTTCGTAGCAGTAAGCGACAGGATCCTTCACGAGTCTTTGCATGTCCTCGGTGGTGGGCATGATGTCATTGAATCCTTCCCGTGCCGGAGTAAGTGTGTGGCTCCGGCACAAGGCGGACTCCATCAGTTCCTTCGACCAGCGGCCCTCCTTATTCGCCCTCCAGAAAGCGTCTCCACGGAAGGCCTGCAGAGACTTCACACCGGTCTCACCACCCCGCCGGCGTTCGACCATGCACTGGATTGTCTCGAGTCCATGAAAGTCGTAGCTGTCCACTCCGCCGTAGCAGACGCACACTGCCTCGCGCACTCGCGAACCGAGCGGCATTTCCAGCGACGGCGTACGCCACGTGACCGGGAGGCTCGACCCGGCCATGAAAGGGAGCCTGAGTTCGCGCGCTGTGTCGTAGATCTCGCGAGACCAGTCCCACCGCCAGGAAAGATGCTTGTCGTTGAAGATCGGGACCGCGCGCCCACTGGCCCGAATTACTTTGAAGATCTCCTGAAAGAACTGGTACCGGGGATACTGGACCTGACCTTTTTCGGTACGCGGGTACTTGCCGTGTTCGCCGACCAGCACGATACCGTCGACCGCCAGCCGGCTTCCGCCCAGCGTAAGAGCTTCAGCGATTGTCGGGTACACCTTCATGGACGGGAATCGCTTCGCCCGATCCCGGCTAAAATCACCGTTTCCAACCTGATCGACGTACAGCGATACCAGATCCATCGCGGGGTGATGGTGCGTCCCGTTCCAGCCGTAGCCTTCCAGGAATCGGTCCACGATGTGTTGCGCGTGGGAGTGCTTGAAGTAGACCGTCGTAATCGCGGCGATTCTGGGTCGCGCCGGCCGCGCCTGAGTGCCCGTGAGCAGAGGTGCGGAAGCAGCTCCGGCAAGCAACTCGCGGCGTGAGATATTGCGTTCAGCAAGCATGTCGGCTCATTATAGGACTTCGATCGGAGAACTCTTGAAACGCTTCCTGCCCATTATCCTCACTGCCCTTCCTCTGCTGGCTGCAGCCGTAGTTTCAGATCGCGCCCGTAAACTACATAACGATGCTTTCGTGTTTGACGCTCACGTGCACGTCATTGACCGGCAACTGTACCACGGCGGTGACATAGGCACCCGGGTACCGGACGGGCAGTTCGATCTTCCGCGCGCCAAAGACGGCGGCATTGATGCCATGTTCTTCTCCGTCTTTGTTACGGAGGACTACTACCCGCAACGCATGGAAGTGAAACAAACGCTCCGCCTCATCGACCTTGCCCTCACTCAACTGGAGAGCAACAAGGCCAGGATTGAGCTGGCAAAGACCGCGTCCGATATTCCGCGCATTAACGCTGCTGGAAAGATCGCCGCCGTGCTGGATCTCGAAGGCGGCTTCGACCTGGACGGCGATCTGGGCGTTCTCCGAAACCTCTACCGCCTTGGGCTACGCTCCGCGCAGCTTTCCGCGCACAACTGGGCAAACAACTTCGCCGATTCGTGTTGCTCAAAGCCGAAGTTTGGAGGACTCAACGATCAGGGACGGGCCGTTGTCCGCGAGATGAACCGGCTCGGCATGGTGATCAACATTTCGCACGCCTCGGACGAGACCATGGCGCAGGTCATCGATCTGAGCACTGTTCCAATAGTCGCCACGCATCACGGTCTGCGCATGATCAACGACATCCCGCGCAACATGCCCGAAAATCTCATGCGTAAGCTGGCGGCCAAAGGAGGTGTCATCGGCTTCCAGATCGGGAATGAGTTCCACAACGTGAAGGCGTTCCAGTGGCGAACCGAGCATGCGGGAAAGCCGTTCTGGGACACCAGCGAGATCGCGAATCGACAAGGTCAGATGACGATAGATCAAATCGACCGCAAAGTCGCGCCAACATTCCCGATGATGGGTGTGAATACGCCGCAGGATATTCTGCTGACTCCGGAAGGCTGGATTGAGGTGGTGGAAAGAGCCATCGCCATTGTCGGCGAAGACCACGTAGCTCTGGGCAGCGACTTCGACGGAGGACCGACACCGCCGCGTGGCATGCGCGATATCTCCGATACGCCGCTGCTTACAGAAGCTATGCTGCGCCGCGGATGGCCGGAGCAGCGAATCCGCAAGTTTCTCGGCTTAAACATGCTCCGCGTGTTCCGGCAGATTACGGAGCCTGCACGCCCTTAGCTCAGGAGATGATTCGCTTACGCATCGCATATATCACGACCTCGGCCGTATTGTGCAAATCGAGTTTCTGCATCAGGTTGGTTCGGTGCGTATCCACCGTGTGGATGCTGATATTCAGCAGCCCGGCGACTTCTTTGTTGCTTCTGCCTTCGGCAAGCAGTTGCAGCACCTCGCGCTCACGTTCGGTGAGCAGTTCCCACGTGTCCTGGATATTCTCCTGCTGCATGCGGCGAACGTAGTCTTCCATCAGCATATGAGCGATCTCCGGGCTGAAGAACGTCCGTCCCTGCGCAACGCGTCGCACGGCACGGATCAGGTCCGGTTCGGCCGAATCTTTGAGGAGATACCCTCGCGCACCTGCCGCCAGCGCCCGGACCAGATACTCTTCGTCGGAATACATGCTGAGGATGATCACTCCGGTGCGAGGGATGGCCCGGACGATCTGCGCCGCGGCTTCGATACCGTTGAGCTGAGGCATGGCGATGTCGATGAGCACTAACTAAACAGCGGCTCCATGGCAGACCAGTAGCCTGTAAGTTGCTGCGCCAGTGCGTCGAGCGCTGTAGTCCCGCCGGGCCCCAAATTCCGTGCGCGCAGTTCCGTCAGCCGGGCATCAATCTGCCGACGGCACTGCGCTCACAGAATTCCGGTAAGTGGATGATGCCTCAGGAGAGTCGTCCAGCAAGTACTCGCGAATCAGAATGCTGACCAGATACATCTGACGTTCCACGTCGCTTATGCTGCGCTCGATCCGCTCATGAGCCGCCTGGATCTGACGGATGTCGCGGTACACACGCTCAGTGCGGCGAAGTGCCATGGTGCTCGGAAGGAACGCGCGCAGGAGCCGAGGCCGCGGTTCACCGCACCGGTGCAACTCGCGCAGACGTTGTCCTTTCAGTGCGGCGTGCGTATCTGGCTGCGTTGCGCGCCGATACCGTCCTGACCGTTGCCAAAGCGACTCAGGAGGCAAGACAGCTTGTCGTCGACCAGATATCCGAGCTTGTCAAGGCAAGTCTTAAATCGAGCCTGGATCTCAGCTTCGCTCAGACCGGTCTGTCTGAAGCCAGACTCCTGATCTCATCCGCTGAAAAGCCGCTGGCGTTGTCTGAGTTCCAGTCGGAAGCGCTGGCCCGGCGGCACGTCCAGCCATGCAACCACTACGTCGCCGGCGACGCGGTTCTCGAGGTCGGCCACCCGTCGGCCGAGGGATCGCGTACGCAGGACAGCCTCAGCCTGACGGGACTTGTAGAGCCCGCCGTTAAGAAATGGCAGCCCGATAATCAGTCCGGCGGCTCCAAAATTCGAGGGAATCTGAGACACTCCAGCCGGCACATAACCTGCGGTGCCCGTAAGAGCAAGGGTGGGATAACGCAGTGCGAATCTCGGGTTACCGTGTCCTCGTCCGTCTCATGCGGCTCATCAAGGGAAACCGTCCGGTCCGATTTGCGCTTCCGAATCACGGCACCGGCGGACTACACCAGAGTTTTGACAGCGTCAGCAAAACGTAGAGCCCATCGCTGCTGACCACGGGACTCGACAATCTCATCCTGCCGAAACTCGACCTGGATTTGCGACAGCCCACGGCGGAGAGCATGGTACGGAACGCTGTAGTCCACCCTGGGATCCAGATCGTAGGGCTCGTTGTCTCCCACTACGATGTCCTTGTGCTGGCGCAGAGCGGCAAGCAGGGGGGTGGCGAGCCGCCGGTCGGTATGGCTCGATACAGCGATCTGCCACGGTCTGTGCTTGCCACCCAGGGAATCCGTCATGGAATGAACAGCGAGGACGACCGATTCCCTGCCCTGCTCCTCGCGTCGCAGCAAAACGGATTCCACCGCATCGTGATAGGGACGAAACCAGCGCTCGATACGATTCGCTCTCTCGGCAACACTCAGTTGCAGGTTGCCCGGGATGGTAGTCCCGTCGGTCATTTCCGGTATGAGATCCGGAGCGTCGAGATGGCGATTGCAGTCGATCACGAGTCGTGAAGCAGGGGAAAGGATCGCCGGAGCGTCGATGAGTTCCGACAGCGCCTCGGTGACTCCGGCTGCCCCGATATCCCAGGCGATATGGCGTCTGAGTTCAGCCTCCGGCAAGCCCAGATTCTTGAGTTCGTCCGGAATAAAATTGCTGGCGTGATCGCAGAGAAGTACGAAGCGTCCAGGGCGGTTGAGACCAACCATGCGAGGCGCCGTCACGCAGTCATCATCCGTCGACTTCTGTGACCGAAACGGTAACGTCCATGCCGAGAAAATCCTCCGCGGCACCAGCGTAGGTCCCCCACAACGGTAAAGCATGCTCGGGAGCCCAGGCGACGGCAACTCGAATGAGATTTCGATTTCCGATGATGCTGTTGGTGGGGTCGAAGTCGATCCAGCCGGCACCGGGAAGGTAGGCCTGCATCCAGGCGTGGGTAGCTCCGCCCCCCGCCACGCCGGAAGCGTTCGGTACGAAAATATAGCCGCTGACAAATCGCGCCGCCACACCAAGCGAGCGTGTGGCTTCCATCATCAGAACCGCGAAATCCCGGCAACTGCCCCGCCGGCTACGCAATGTCTGAGCGGCGGTCTGTACACCTTTTTCCGGGCGGCGTACATATGTGCATTGCTCGCGAATGCCTTCCGACATGGAGGAAAGCATCTTGACGGTTCCAGTTCTGTCTGCCGCATCCAGGAACTGTAGAGCCCACTGGGACACGCTCTCATCCACACCGTGGTGATTCAAAGCGCGTCCCAGACTCGAGAAGTCTTCATCGGAGTAGGAAAAGGGATAGGTTCGCGCGTATTCCTCAAGAGGGTACTCGGGCATGGAGTTCTCAAAATGTTCGATGGTCACGGTGCTGTTGAAGTGGAGTTCCGTAGTGCTCCCCTGAAACGTCGCTACAGCCACGGAATTGTCAAAAGGATCGTGCACCCAGCGCAGTAAGGACGGCTGTGGCCTGATCAGGAGACTCGTTCGGATCAGTCGCAGGTCATGGCTTTCCCTTGGGCGGAACAGCATGCGGTGCTCCCCCAGTTCTACCGGTGCGGCATATCGATACGTAGTGGCGTGTTGGACGCAAAGAAAGGACATTAGACGGTAGTTCCCGGGAGGTCGGCATCCTGAACTTCATCGGTCCAGACGGTAAAGCTCTCCAGCGTGTTGGGTCCGAACGTCGTCGAAATGGCAACATCGCAGGCGTCACGTCCTCGTGCAACCAGAATGCGACCAATTCGCGGAACATTGTTGCGGGGATCGAAAAGCTGCCATCGACCGTCGATCCACGCCTCCATCCAGGCCGCGAAGTCGCCCGGTGGAAAAGGTGGGGGCGTTCCCACATCGCTCAAATAGCCTGTGCAGTAGCGAGCCGGAATATTCATGCATCTGCAGAAGGTGATGGCAAGGTGCGCAAAATCCCGGCAGACTCCTGTCTTCTCCTGAAAAGCTTCAGCCGCGCTCCGGGTGGCACGTGCATTCTGATAGTCGAAGGAAATATGGTTATGCACGTAGTCGCAGATCGCCTGGACGCGCTGATACCCTGGGACGGTGCCGCTGAAGAGTTGCCAGGCCGTCTGCGACAGCAAATCAGTCTCGCAGTAACGGCTGCCGAGAAGAAACACCAGCGTCTCGCCGGGGAGATCCTCCACGGCATCCTGCCCAACAGTGCTGGCCACTTCATCCGGTTGACCGCTGTCTCTGATTAATCCCTCAGCTCTCAGAGCAAAACGGCCCGCGGGAGCAACAAGCCGGTGGCATTGATTTCCGAAGCCATCCCTGTAGCTGGTGACTGGAACGGGCGGTTCCGTGCGAAGCCGGTCGGGGGTGATTATGTCAGCGCTGCGTGAGTCATGCACATTTACGACAAGCACCATGGGAGTGGGCTGGAAAAAGCTGTAGATCAGTTCGAAACCGCTTCTGAACTTCATTAAAAGGAAAACCTCAGACTTGACAGGCAAAGGGAGGACGTGGGGCCGGCAGAATCGTTTCTACGGACGCATACGAGCAGCGATTGCTCGCCCATGCCGTACAGTTCAGGATAGCAGGAGCGTTCGGCGCTCAACTCTCCACGTGGTGGAATACCGGCCACACTTACCACAACCAACGGATGCCAGGAACCAGTTCTGTGTCGACGTCAAGATCCGACATCCCGCTGCAATCGGAATGCTGTTGTTGGCTGGAGCGCCGACATTCTATCGTGGCGGCTCCGACGGGTCAGGGTCTGGGTTAGTCGGGGTACGGGTACAGGCCAGGCTTGAGGAGACCTCCGATTTTGCAGGCTCGCCAGATTAGCTCCGTGTGGATCTCGGGGTGGGCGCGTCTGAGCCACTCGGACACGGCACTTTCGATGTGGGTTGGTTTGTCCTCACTCGGGAAGACGAAGTGGTCCAGGGTTGGGATGTTGGGGTCAGCGGTCTGGGTGGCCGGCTGTCCTGAGGCGGCGCTGGTTTTGTGGCGTCCGGACCAGGTGTTAAAGATGGGCGAGAGGGCCGCGGACTGGGCACACTCCGCCTGGACTCGAGTTCTGGGTTCCCCGGCCGGGGCTCGGAATGCGGGTGCTGTGTGCCTGTTTTCCATGGGTGGTTTCAGGCGCAGAGGCGCAAGGTTTGGTGGCGGCGTTCGCCTGCCGCGGAGGGGCTCGCGTGGGGCGAGGTGCCGGGTTTGGTCCGTTGATTTTCGATGCTATCCGGTTGGCGCCCGGGGCTCGGATGGAGGTCTGCAGGACCTCGAATGTCCGGTTCAGGGAGATGAGGGAGTTGAAGGCGAGCATGGTCCGGGATTCCTCATCGATGATGTCGAGCGTGGCGTCGATTTCGGTGCGCATGCGCTCCATTTCGAAGTCGAGCGCGGCGGTTTCGAGGGCGCGGAAGCGGCGGAGACGCCAGCGGGCTTCGGCGATGTCGAGGACGAGGTCGGTTTCCATTTCTGAGGCCGGGGCGTAGTCGCGGAGGTAGACTTCGCGGAGTTCGGCGTACTGGGCTGGGTCCTCGTTGCGGAGGACGGTCTGTTTGGCGGAGAGGCCGTGTTTGCAGCCGTTCTGGGAGACTTTGGCTTTGCCCTCCGGGGTTACGGGGCCTTTGGAGCGGGCTCCGTTGATTTTCGACGCGTTTTTCTGATTCCAGGTGGCCATGTGGTGCCTTTTCCTTCCTGGGGAAATTTAGCACAGGGGTGTCCAGTTTCCGGGGGTGGGTGGGGTGGCTTGGAGTGGTGTATGTGGTTGGTAATGCTGTGGTTAGGAATATTTTTGTGAAGGTAAAACGCATAAGTTTCCTTCGGCCTGGGGGCAGGCAGATCCGCAGGCAGGCAGGGTGGTATCCGAACCTGCAGGGTGCGCGGCTGGATCATTTGAACATCCCATTGCGTAGTGGGGTCGGGCCGGTGGCCAGTCTGCGTGAGTTCACGGGTTGACGCGATCAGGTGCTGTCGCGAAGGGAAGCCGATCCTTTCGCGCTCCAGGCTCTGAATGGCCGAACGCCGTACGCGTACGTGGATGACGAGCTTCGGAAATCGTTTGGGATGCCTTTGCCGCCCGGCGAGGCAGCCGCTACCCGGCTCCGTGGCAGAATGCCGGCAATTGAGGTGTTGATTTCGCGATCCGGAGGGAAGCGTGGTCGAGATTTCGTTGTGGGGCGCGTCCGATGTGGCGCGTCATGGCGCGGGCGGCGCGCAAACACTTTGTGAACAGAAATAAAGAGCAACGGTGATTTCCTG
>Ga0163150_10006132_pt1 | contig 14899 bp, 21 predicted proteins | sample OliLakLV19P2IB_FD_148628 | JGI IMG/M metagenome (GOLD analysis project Ga0163150, IMG submission 148628) | Freshwater microbial mat bacterial communities from Lake Vanda, McMurdo Dry Valleys, Antarctica - Oligotrophic Lake LV.19.P2.IB | ecosystem: Environmental > Aquatic > Freshwater > Lake >...
GGGTTGCAGCTTCCCCATTTTGTTTTCATTTTTTGGATGAACAGGCGGTTCACTTTGACGCCGATTAGGGGTTCCCAATGGCCGATTAGGGGCTCGGCGGCTTGTTTCAGGATTTGACGGTACCACTCGTCGATTCGGGCTTGTTTTGTTTCTTCGCTTGTTCCGGGGCGCATGGTTAGCGTCAGGCGGATGTGGCGTTTTTCGATTTTGGCGGGGGTGTCGGCTTCGATTACGGTGAGCAGGCAGCGGCAGCCGAACACGTAGTGGCTTTCGCGGTCTATGTAGTCGCGCTTGGACTCGCGGGCCTGGTCGCGGAGTTTCTTTTGTTGCTTCTTTATCCACGGGAGATTGGAGATGGCGTAGACGCGGATGGTCACGTTTGCAGGGAAAATCCATTTGAGATGGGTGGATGGTGCGGCTGTCAGCAGCATGGGGCAGTGCCGTACTTCATCGAGTTTCTGAAGACCAGTGGCCGGTTCGACGAGTTGGTGAAAGAATGTCCCCCTTCCTTTACGAGTTCGAACGCGCCCCGGAAGCGGGATGTACTGGGGACGATGTTGTAGCCGGTGGTGGCGGGTCACTGGCGTTACGCGCACAGGAACTCTGTGCGTGGGGACGGCGTGAATCCGGAACTGCTGGGGATGACGAAGGGTGTGCAGCGAAGACTCGGTGCGGCTCGCGGCAATGGCGGGGCCAGCGAGCGAGACTTGGCTGAAGAAACATTTGAAGGACAGTTACGAGCACGTTAGAATCGGATTGTGAACACCAAAGAACAGCTTCACACGCTTGTGGACATGCTTCCTGACGCAGAGGTCCTCGCGGCCAGCCGCTTTCTGCAATTTCTGGTGAATGATACGACCGATGAGCCGCTAACCGAAGAGGATTGGCGCGAAGTGCGCGAGGGGCAGGCGGCGATTGGCAGAGGCGACTTCACCACGCTTGAGGACGTGAAGCGCGAATTGAATCTGTGAGCTTCAGTCTTCGTTTTGCCAACACGGCGAAGAGTCAGCTCCGCCGGTTGGACCGAAGCCTGCAAAGTCGATTGGTTCTTCGATTCGAACAGTTATGCGCCGACCCGCTAAGCAGCCCGATGAGCGATTGGGTTGAAGGCTCAGGTGGACTCCGTAAATCGAGAGCCGGTTCCTGGCGCATTCTGTATACTGTGGACTTTAAGGAACGCATGATCGATAACCCCGATCCGCCCGCGCGGGGAGGCGTACCGGAGGCTGTAAGCTGGGCCCAGGGATACTGCATCTCTTCGGCACTAGCGCCCAATTGATCCCTTGCCGCCGCGAACGCCTGTCGCCTTTTTTGCAGATTCCAATGCGTCCTGGCTGCGCTCCCGCCATCAATCGACCTTCCGTTTCGTCTTCCGCTCAACGAGCGCTTGCCATCGCCGGACGTAGGGATCCAGTTCTTCGAACGCCCTGGCATGTCTCTGCCGACGGCTTTCCATACAGTAGGGAACGATTGGATGGCCTAGAACATGAAAGACATCTTCGAAAAAACCTGCAAAACGTCCGTTCGATTTGGGCCGAGTCCAATATAGTTCCATCACCCTCTCGTTAAACTGAGTGGGCGCGACATGCTTCCGGATCCTTGTTAGCTTAAGGCTACCCTTAGACGCCGCGATCTGGACCAAGGCAGCTAGTGCATTCTTCCTCCAAGTGGAACCGTACAGCCGATATGAAAAACTCTTACTTGGCGGCTCCGTTAAAGACAGGCTTTTGTGCAATCCAATCGGAAAGTCGATGTCTTCAGAAACTAATGCCGTCATCTGGTCAAAGCGACGATTCGAGTAGAGCAACATCGCGTATTCGGCCGACTCTTCCAAAAGTCTGACACTTCCCAGTGAGATCCCTTCGGGCCAATAGTAGAGCGACGGAGTTGGTCGCTGAATCAGCCTGATCGGACCGGCCTCCACCAGTTTCCCGCCTCTCCACGGTGCTGGATGGGGCGTGAGAACCAGGAGCGAAGCAGCGCAGTCTTTAACCATCTCGTCATAGAGTTGCGTGCTCAATGGCCATCGATCGTGTCAAAAATCTTATCCGCGAAAGGTCGAGTGGTACGGATCCTTCGGGATCGCTAATCGCAAGTTCTGGCCAATTGACTTGTAATTTATCGGTGTCCTCCGAATCACCCCAAGATCGCAAGCCGCTGTGGCCTTGATCGACAGGAATTCCATTGCAAAACACTGTCTGAGTCAAGCGTGGACGCCAATAGACTGTTTGCGTTCCTCCCTGGAACCATGTCCAATCCGGGAATGCGTCTTCAGCGGTTCTCGGGACAAAATCATTGTTTGGCTGTAGAACGCCATTGATGAAACGTTCAACTCTGGGTTTCGACCACTTGAACCAATCCCACGTACCAGGCCCGCTGATCAGTTTATGAAGAACATCAGGAGCCAACTTGATCTTGATGCTGGTTCCGACAGGACGTTGGAAATGACGAATATCAATCGGCGAGGTCTGCAGATCACAATCAAATTCTATTCTGTTCTTCTCGGTAAAATGTCTCGTGGAAACCGAGATCTGATCTCCCAGTAGTGGGGCGGCATCACAACCAACGAAATGTATCGGGATTACCGCTTGGTCGTCGAATGGACATTGGGGACAGAAGACCTGGAACGAACGCGAAAAGAAAGCGCGCGATAGCGGCATACTGATCCACGGTCACGGCCCCGATGGCGGCTACAACGGCATCTGGCTAGAGAGCATCGAATCGCAGATCATCGAAGGCGGCTCAGGCGACATCCTCGTAGTAGCCAAAACAACTCCGATGTCCGCCTCTTGCCTTTGCAAATGGAAGGCAAAGAGATGTATTACGATCCTAAGGACACAACGATGACCCGCACGAGCGGCCGCATCGATTGGTACGGCCGCTCGCGCGAGTGGAAGGATGAATTCGGCTTCCGCGCCAAAGACGAAGTGGAGAAGCCCGTCGATCAATGGAACCGCCACGAAGTAATTGCCGCAGGCGATCGCATGGTCAATCTGCTGAACGCCAAACTGGTCAGCGGTGCCTTCGACCTATCGCACACCCAAGGCAAAATTCAGGTGCAAAGCGAACTGGCCGAGATCTTTGTCCGCCGCATCGAACTCCAGCCGCGTAAAGAAGCGGACTGGAAGCTCGCCGCGTCGGTTTCAGCTTAGAAGCTATATCTCAGTGCGACCTGGATCTGACGCGAATCGATACGCGTGCTGCCGATGACGCCGAAGTTGGCGGTCCGAAGCGTAGATCCAGGTTGAGAGAAATTGGCATGATTCGGCAGGTTGAAAAACTCACCGCGAAGGTCAACCTTCTGGCGGCCTTCGCTCCAGGCAAAGGCCTTGTTGACCGAGGCATCGAGTCCAATAATTCCAGGCCCAATCAAGGTATTGCGACCGTTGGTGCCGAAGCGGAAATCGGTGATGGCCGCCGCATTCTGGCCCAGTCGATCGACGAAGGCGCCCGTATTGAAGTATTTTTCGACGGTCTTTGGACCGTCGTTTCCGTTCTGTCCAGAGATGGCATCGGGTGCACACCAACCACCAGCGCCATTTTGAATATTGCCAGGTCCGCAGAATGCGCTGAAGGGGAAGCCACTCTGGAAGGTGAGAATTCCGCCCATTTGCCAACCGCCAAGCACTGCATTTGCGGCAGAGTTAGAAATCCCATACTTACGGCCTTTTCCGAAAGGAAGTTCAAACAGGAAAGAATTGGTCAAGCGATGGCGGAAGTCGAAGGCCGACAAACCGCGATCGCGCCAGAGCGAACGATCCGGGTCCATTGGAGTCAAAGGATCGCCGTCCGTTGTGCGGACGCCCGATCCGTTGTCGATCGACTTCGAATAAGCGTAGGAACTCAAAAGCGTAAAGCCATGTGAGAAACGATGCTGCAATCGCGCCTGCAACGAATGGTAATTGGAGTGCGCGGCGGCATACATGTTCTGGAAGGCGCCGTTAAACTTCGGGAAGGCGCGGTTGTCATTCGGGTTTCCAGGCCGAGGCTGAGGCAAGTTGTAGCTCGCCAACCGGCGCAGCTTGATACCCGCCGATCCCATGTACGTAACCTCAAGCGACATGTCCTTCGTAAGCTGGCGTTGAATCGCCATCTGCCATTGAGCGACATAAGAAGTACGCTCACCAAACTGGTTTATCAGCAGAAAGCTGGGAGCTCCAGCCTGCGTGAAGAGCCGGTTCCAGGTAAGATTGGGAGCCCTCGTATCCGCTGTTTCCGCCTGGCGAATCGTAAACGGGATGTTCCGGACGATATCGAATACCGCGTTGCCAATGTCACGCACATAATAAATGCCTCCTCCGGCACGCAGCACCGTATTTGAATTGAGCTGATAGGCGATACCGGCGCGTGGGCCCAGGTCGTTGCGGTCTGGCCTGGCGGCGCCGCGGCCAAAGCGACCGTCGCGAACGAGCCGCCATGTGGGAGGCGCGGGGAACGCCGGGTTACCTTCATTCACGTCGCCTGTACCGGCACGAACAAAGGTTGGCTCCACCGAATTGTCCCACTTGAAATCTACATTCACGATGGCATCATGCTTGTCCATGAAGGGCGACTCGTATTCCCAGCGCAGGCCAAGGTTAAGCGTCAGCTTCTGGCTCACCTTCCAGGCATCCTGAAAGTAAAGGGACATGTAGTTGTTGCGGAAGTTTGCGATAGGGGCGCCAACCTGGCCTTCGGTACCGGACATCACCCCCAGCAGCATGTCAGCCATCGGCTCGCCAGTGTACTGACCATTCCAGGAGAAGCGGCCACGCGGCACAACGGCGCCAATCTGGTTGTAGCGAAGACGGCGATACTCACCACCAATCTTCATACTGTGTTTGCCTTTGGTCCAGGAGAAGTTATCGGTCCATTGGAAAGTAGTGTTCCAGTTCACAAAGGGACAGTCGTTACATTCCCCAACGTTTCCAAATCCTGAGATCTGGAAGACCGGAATACCCCAAAAGAGCGGATCTTGCGACACGCCTTGCAGTCCAAGTTCGCCAACAACGTTCCTGACACCGGCATTCTGCTGACTGTTCTTCGAGTTGAAATAGTTCATCCCAAACTTGAACTCATTCACCTTGTTCGAACCAATCACCATCGTATGCCCGATAACTCCCTGCTGACCCAGAATGTCGGCGTTATTCCCCTGATTAAAGATTGCCGAAGGGATGTACTGCGGCTCTTTTGTCTGGCTGAAGCGGAAGAAGTAAGTCTGATTCTGGGTACCCGTCCAATCGGCGCGAGTAGTAAATTGATTGCCGTCGGTGCGACGGCCCTCGTCGTTCAAATAGTTATTTGCGATTCCTAGCGCTCCGCCTCCAGCCTGATTCGGTATTGGGTAAAACTCGTTCAATACCTTGCGCGAGGTCGGGCTGATGCGGCTTTCGGGAATTACGCCGTTCGGAAAGGTTTGGCCCGGGTTCAGCGGGTCGCGGATCGCCTTGTTCAAAAAGCCAAAATTACCCGAGCGATAGCGGGCGTCGGGAAGGGTGCTGTTCTGGGTCAGCGCCCGGCGCTCACGCAGCCCTTCGTAATTGAACATGAAAAACAACTTGTCCTTGCCGTTGAAAAGTTTCGGAATCACGACAGGCCCGGAGATCGTACCGCCAAACTGATTGCGCTTGAAGGGCGGATTGACACGGGCGAAGAAGTTACGAGCGTCAAAGTAGGAATTGCGAAGAAACTCAAAAGCGACGCCATGAAACTGATTCGTACCGGACTTCGTGGTGACATTCACTTGAGCGATGCCACGGCCATACTCGGCGCCAAACACGCCCGACTCCACCTTGAATTCCTGCAATGCGTCGATCGAGGGCAAGAAGAGATACGTGTTGAAATTGGGATCGGTATTCTCCATACCGTCGAGCGCATAGTGATTGAAGTGAACGCGCTGCCCGGCGACATTGAGCGCAAAACTATTGCGCGCGCCACCCATGCGCTGCTGCCCCTGCGAAGACGCCGGTCCATTCGTTGTAGCTCCGGGAATCAGCGAAGCCAACTGTAGATAATTGCGACCGTTGAGCGGCAGTTCGATAATCCGCTTGTTCTCGATCACAGTACCGACGGACGTCGATTCTGTTTCCAGCACTGGCGCACCGCCGGTAACTTCGATCACTTCCGCGACATTGCCCACCGTAAGAATTACGTTGATCGAAGGAGCTTGGCCTACCTGCAACTCCACGCCAGTCCGCGACTGCGATTGAAAGCCCTGCATCTCGACTTTAATCGTGTAAGCGCCTGGGTTCAAAGCGGGCGCGGAATACACGCCACCGTTGCTCGTCTTGAGGACGCGAGAAAAACCGATGGCTGGATTGGTAATAGTCACGGTAGCTCCTGAAACGGAGGCTCCCGTAGAATCGGTTACAGTGCCGTTCAACTCGGCCGTGCCGGACTGTGCGAAACCAAATCCTGCAGTCAACGTGAGTGCATTTAGACAGGTAAGAATGAAGCGCATGGCTGAAAAGTATATCAGGATAAGCGATTGAAGTCAAGCACTTTCGGCTAAACTCTTGAAATGCTGAGCCGCAGAAATTTCTCACTTGCCTTAAGCGCCTCTACTTTCAGCGCTAGCGCTCAATCCGTCACGGATCTTGCCCAATTGAGTCTGACCCAAGCCGCAGCCCGTTTGCAAAGTAAGCAGACTACCTCGGTTGCAACTCGCCGAAGCCTGCCTTTCCCGCATCGAGATCTATCAACCGAAGCTCAATGCCTTCATCACTGTTTTGAAGGAATCTGCCTTCAAGCAGGCGCGTGAAGCAGACGCCGAACTTCGTGCAGGCAAGTCCCGTGGCACGCTGCACGGCATCCCGATCGCACTCAAAGACGATATCGACACCGCAGGCATCCGCACCACTGCAGCCAGCGCCGTCTTCGACGACCGTGTCCCTGCCGAAGACGCCGAAGTTGCCAGACGCCTCAAAGCAGCCGGTGCAATCCTTCTCGGCAAGCTGAATCTGCATGAGTTCGCCTTTGGCGGCACCTCAGTCACCAGCTATTTCGGCCCGGTCCGCAATCCTTGGAATCTCACTCGTCACCCGGGCGGCTCCTTTGGTGGCAGTGCCGCAGCAGTCTCTGCCGACCTTTGCTTCGGAGCACTCGGCACCGACACCGGCGGCAGCATCCGCACGCCAGCCAGCTACTGTCTATCGTCGGCTTCATACCCACCTACGGCTTGGGATCGATCCGTGGAATCATCCCTCTGGTGCTCTCGCTCGATCATTGCGGCCCCATGACCAAGACGTTTGAAGATGCAGCCGTGATGCTGAACCTGCTCACCGGCTACGATCGTCTGGACATTGCCAGTGTGGAGCACCCGCGCGAAGACTATGTCGCCCAGATGCGTCAACCGGTGAAACCTCTGCGCATCGGTGTTCCTCGGGCTCCTTATTTCGATATGCTCGACGAAGACGTGGCCAAGTCGGTAGAAGCCGCTATTAACGCCATCGCAGGAATGACAACTTCGGTGAAACAAGTTCGATTGCCCAGTGCACGAGGCACCAGAGGAGGTGGCGGCGAAGCCTACGCTTATCACGAAGAGTACTTCAGCAAATCTAGCGGCCTCTACCAAATCCCGATCCGTCGAAGCCTGCAGGGAGGCAAGGATGCCAAAGCTGTCGACTATATCCAGGCGAACTGGAAGCTGCAGATGCTTCGCCGAACCATTGACGATGCCTTCACCTCACAGAACGTGGACCTGCTTGTACTACCAACTCGCCGCCGCACGCCGCGCACGGTCGACATCGCAATCAAACGCGAAGGCAGCGACAAGCCTCGCAATCCCGAACTTGAAAATCCAGGCGACTTCAACGCCTTCGGCATCCCTGCCCTGCGGCTTCAGCGCTGCAGGCTTGCCCATTGGGCTGATGATTGTTGGCCCGCGCTTCTCTGAAGGCAAGGTGCTCGCACTCGCCCATGCCTTCGAACAGGCAACAGAATGGCACAAGCGCAAGCCGCCACTCCGGCCGGACACAACGGTTCCCCCGCTCGCCAATACGGACGAGGCATAACCCATGCCACTCGGTTGCCTACACAGTCTCATCGCTTTTGCTCTCGGATGCATGGCCGGTTTTTATCTGATTGGCAATACGAAAATCCAGGATCAGTATTGGATTCCGTTCGTATATGGCGGGCTTTCCATGCTGACTTATCTAAACCTCTGGGGGATCGTACAGGCCTGGCAGAAGAAGCGATCTTTTAAGGCGGGGCTTCAGCGCCATCTCTTGAAATTGGCAGGTTTGATGCCATATTGACCGGGCGCCACGTTCCAGGCCGATTGTCTTGTCAGAGCATGAGGCGCGCTACTGAGGTTGGGCGCGGGCTAAAAAAGCAAATCGGCCTGGGTACACGGCTTGCGCTGTCCCGGCTTCTTGCGAAGGAATTAGTTGTTCAAGATTGGCGTCGGAACGGCAACTACGATAGCGAACCCCGCTGTATTTTTCAGAACTCGGAAGCCGGCGAACGATGGATGCTGGAAAACCAACAGCGATTCGATATTCTTTCGAAAACCGGTCGAAAGTCTGCGAAAATCAGCCCCGTCGACGCCGGTATTTCAAATGATGAGATTCCGTTTTAGTAATGACTCGGGTTTCGTGCGGGCATCACGGTGACAGTATTGCGTCGCCCGCCGATTTGACATGCGAGTCCGCGTTGGGCGAAAGTAAGGGCGCCGGAGACGGTATGGCGGGAGCGCTGTCGCTGACCTCTTCATTCTTCGGCTCCGGGCCGAAATCGTGGAAGCCGGACAAGCCGCCAAAACTGAATCGCCACAAAACAAAGTGTTATGGAATCCCGCTACACAGTTTCGCTGAAGAAAACAGACGAGGGGTATAGCGTCTGGGTGCCAGGTTTGCCTGGGTATTGGTCCCAAGGTTCCAGCGAGGAAGAAGCATTGGCGAATATTCGAGACGCGATTGTTGAGTATTTGGCTATCGTGCGGGGGTTGGCGGAGGATTGGGATGCTCGCGAGGTTTTGCTGAGCATTTGATGAGCCGGATCGCTGGAATTGCGAACTTTCGGGCGGTCAAAGGCCGTGCGGAACGGGAAAAGAGTCGTCACGATTTCTCGGAATGATCCGGTCGGTGCGATGGATCGGTTCACGCAGCCATGTATCAGAATACAGAAACTCGCGCCCGCCGAACTGTCAAAATAGAATTGTGGCGGATCACCTCTATTATTCCTGTTGGCTGCGGAACTATTCCGCGTTGAGCATGTTGCGGCAATACGGCAAAATGTTGGATCTGTTCCCGTTTTCTCCTGTCAATCCGGCCGATTCGGTGCTTCGCATACAGGCGGTATCGGCGGCGGAACCACCCTTGGCGGAGCGGGCGTTTCTAGACCCGATCGACCCGAAGGCGGTGGCGGCGGAAGCGGGCGAATTTCTGCACGACGACTGCGCGTACTCGTTTGACACCTGGTGGGGATTGTGGACCTTTGACAAAGACTGGAAGCTGGCGCCCGCGCGGGTGTCCTTACACTGTTTTGGGCCGCGGTTTAACGACTCGCCCGTGGGGGATGAAGAGCGGCAAGCGGAACATTTGCGCGTGGACTTCGGATTGGACTCGTGGTTCCTGCCGCGGCCGGAGTTGCCGAACGCGGCCTGGTACGCGCGGTCGAATTTGAAGGGAATGTTAAAGTTTGTGCAGTCTTTGGATGAGGCGTTGCCGGTGGAGCGGCGAGCGATGCGGACGGAATCGGGTGGAAATTTTGCTGAGCGGCTGCGGGAAGCGGCAGCGGAATTATAGCTTCAATTACGTAGCAAAGCCGGCGGCGGCTTGGGTGCAACTTATTGAATCCGTTATATCTGATATGATGGAGACCACCCAATTTTTTCGATCTATTAAAGTCCGCTTTAGCCGGGCAAGTACTAACGATATCCGCCCACTAAGGTGATTCCTGAGAAGTGCGTAGGTCGATTGTGGGGCCGATGGTAGGGGTACTCTCAGTTGACCTCGTACTAGATTGCCTTTACCATCGGAAGCGTGGTGCTGGAAAACACAATTATGAACGGTACAGCCATCATGGAAACTCCTCTTGGGGACGCCGTGGCAGAGAAGCGCATACGGATAGTAATTGCCGATGACCATCCCATTGTCCGGGACGGAATCCGGCGGCTGCTATCGCTGGAAAGCGACATTGATGTCGTGGGAGAAGCGGGCGATGGGCGCGGGGTGCTTGATGTCGTACACGAGACCAACCCGGACGTTCTATTGCTGGATTTGCGGATGCCGAACCTGGACGGCCTGGGGGCGCTGGAGACGTTGCAGCAGACGAACAAGCGGACGCGCGTCATCATCTTAACGGCGTCGGAAGACAAGAACGAGTTCGTGCAGGCGATGAAGCTGGGTTGTTCGGGAATTGTGTTGAAGCAGACGGCGCCGGATTTGATTGTGAAATCCATCCGCAAAGTGTTTTCGGGCGAGATCTGGCTGGATTCGCATACGACCGCGGCGGTGATGCGCCAGTTCGCGACGCCAGGCAGTGAAATGGCGGCGCAGGGCAGCGGCAAAGGGGGCCGGGAGCGGTCTCCGTTATCGACGCGCGAGCGCGAAATCGTGGCTCTGGTCGCGCAAGGCCACAAGAACAAAGAGATGGCTGAGAAGATGTTTATTTCCGAGCAAACGGTGAAGAACCACTTGCATAATATCTTCGACAAGCTCGGCGTAAGCGACCGTTTAGAACTGGCGTTGTACGCGATTCACAAGGGCTTGCATTTACAGGGATAGCGGCCGACTGCCGATATTGACAGTCGATATCTTACGAGCGGCGATGGGCGCAACGCGGGGGGATCTGATCCGGCTGGTGATTGGAGGCGGGTCGGTTCCGGTTATTGCGGGACTGTTGGTCGGGCTTAGCGGGGCGATCGGGTTAGCTCGATTTATTTAGTCGATGCTGTTTGCGAGGAGCGCGATTGATGTATTAACGCTAATTGGCGTGAGCGCGTTATTCATGGCCGTCGCCTTGGCGGCCTGTTTCCTACCGGCTTGGCGGGCGGCGCATATCGATCCGATGACAGCCTTGCGGCAGGAGTAGGGCTACACTGAGGGCATGTGGCGATTCGCCTTTTTATTCGCCGGCTGCACGTGGTGCGCATCGCCGCTCGATCAAGCGATTGTGAACCAGATGGGACAGTCGCGGATCGCGACCCGAACGCCGGTGTCAACGGAGATGGACTTGGTAGTGGCGTACGCCGGCCCGGGAAATCTTGGGGAGATAACGGGCGGCGCGTTTTGGTGGCGCAACAAGATGAGACTGGGGATCTTTCTGCAACGGCGGGGCGGGCCAGGCCTGGTCTACAAGATTGCGGTGGAGAACGGTCCGTTCCTTGATGAAGGCAGTATCCGGGTGGAACGAGTGACGGCGACGGATGTGCTGTTAGTATGGACGCCGGAGAAGGGCCAGGCGGGGCTTATGTTGAAGTTCGTTTATGACATCCCGGCGAAGGCGCTGGTGAAGAGTTTTGATCATAAGCGGTACTGGATGAAACGGGTGGTGCAGACCGGCGGGAGAACGATTGTGATTAGCGAGGATCGGGAGCTGCCGGTGGCACTGGAGTTTGCGGGGACCATGGGCATGGGGCCGGACCGCTGATCGGGTTGTGGGACCGCCAGCAGGGAGTGCCGGGACGAGGGGATGTGCCGTTGAAACCGGGGACTTGGTTTTCGATTGAACTATCGGCCAAAGTACCAGTGGCGGAATGGGGCGGAGCGGATGTTTTTATTGGAATGGAGGAGGAGGCGCAGATGCGCGCGGATGGGGAAATAGAGTGGGTTTTGCGGCGGCAGGAGCGGTTTCATTTGGTGCGGTGAGAGCGCTATGATTGGGGTGGAAATATGATTTCGGATACGACACCGGAAATTCAAGCGATGATGCTGCGGATGCGGCGGGCGCAGACGCCGGGGCAGCGCATGGAGTCGGGTTTCCGGATGACGGAACTCGCGCAGTCGTTCGAGATTGGGGTGTTGCGCAAGCGGCATCCGGAGGCGACGGAAGAGGAGTTCCGTTACCTTCTCGCCCGAAAACGCTATGGGGCGGAACTCGCGGAGAAGGCATTCGGCGCGAGGAGCCGTTGAAGGGCGGAGGGCGGCCGTCGGAAGAATTGCTTTGGGCGCTTGAAGTCATCGGTGTGGAATATGTAGTTGTGGGCTCGCTGGCAAGCGGGGCTCACGGGGAAGCGCGCGCGACGGTTGATGTGGACATTCTGTCCCGGTTAACGGTGGCGATGCTGCCGAGACTGGCAAAGCTGTTGGGGGACGGTTTCTACTTTGATGTGGAAACGGCGGAAGAAGCGCTGCGAATGGGTCGTTCATTCAATGTCCTGTCGAAGGCGGAGGTCCTAAAATTCGATTTCTTTCCCGCAAACGCCGATGCGTTCGGGGCGGCGCAGTTGGCTCGGAAGAAGTTCGTCGAGTTGCCGTTCCTCTCCGAAGTGGTGGTGCCGGTGGCTAGTCCGGAGGATGTCGTTCTCGCGAAGCTGCGTTGGTACGATCAAGGCGGCCGGACTTCGGAAAGGCAATGGAGCGACATCCTGGGTGTGCTGAAGGTGCAAGGCGGCGGGCTTGACTGGGCCTATATCGAAGAATGGGCGCCGCAATTAGGTGTGGCCGATCTGCTGCCGAAGTTGCCGCGTTATATTTAACCGATGAGGGCTTCAATCTTTTGGTTGATCGTTGCAGTCTACGGCTGGGCGGCCACCCCCGCTGAGGCAGTGCGCGAATGGCGGCGTGGACACGAAAAGGAAATCCTCGCCGAATACATGGAATTCCTGGCGATTCCGAACGTCGCGCGAGACATCGAACGGCCGTTCATCGGGAAGAACGCGGACTGGATCGTAGCCGCATTCCGGAAACGCGGGATTGAAGCGAGGAAATTAACCGCGGGCAATGCGCCGCCGGTAGTGTTCGCTGAATGGAAAGCGCCCGGCGCGACGCAGACGCTGATGTTCTACGCCCATTACGACGGCCAACCCGTGGACCCCGCCAAATGGACCGTCACCGAACCCTGGAAACCCAAGATCGTCGATGGCCGTATCTATGCCCGATCGGCCTCGGACGACAAGGCGCCAATTCAAGCCATGCTCGCGGCGATGGATGCGATGAAAGCCGCCGGGCTAACGCCCAAATCGAACATCAAGTTCTTTTTCGACGGCGAAGAAGAGATGGGCTCGCCGCACGTCCGCGAGGTTCTGGTGCGGCACAAACACATTCTCGGCGCCGATGTGTGGCTGTTCTGCGACGGACCGCAACACGCCAGCCGGCGGGATCAGATCGTGTTCGGCGCCCGCGGCGTCATCGGTTTCGACCTGACGGTTTATGGCGCCAGCCGGGAACTGCACAGCGGGCACTACGGCAACTGGGCTCCGAACCCGGCCCAGATGCTGGTGAGCCTGGCCGCTTCCATGAGGAATGACGACGGGCTGGTGTTGATTGAAGGGTTTGAAAACGGACTGGTCCCGCTCTCGACGGCCGAGAAGGCGGCGATCGCCGAGGCCCCTGACGTCTCGGTCGAGTGGGCGCGCGAACTGGCGCTGGGAAGGACGTTGGGGAGTGGCGAGCGAATGGAAATGCTGGTGAACCGGCCGGTGTTGAATCTGCGCGGATTGTCGAGCGCGGCCGTCGGCCGGGCCGCCCGCAACGTGGTTCCCTCAACGGCGACGGCGAGCTTCGACATCCGGCTGGTGAAGGGCATTGACGCAAAGACGGCGCTGGAACGGGTTACCGGACACGTAAAGGGACGCGGCTATCATGTCGTGAGCAGGGATCCGGATCCGGCTACGCTGCGCCAGTATCCAAAGGTCGCGAAGATATCGTCGGAGGGCGGCTACAACGCCGTCCGCACGTCGATGGACCTGCCGATCGTAAAGAAGGTGATCGCCGCTTTGGAGGAGGCGCGGGGGCCCGTGCTCAAAGTTCCGACGCTGGGCGGGAGTTTGCCGATGGCGGTGTTCGAAGAGGTCTTGGCCCGGCCGCTGATAATCGTCCCAATTGTCAATCACGATAATAATCAGCACACGCACAACGAGAATCTGCTGCTGGCGAACCTGTGGGCCGGCATGGAGACGATGGCCGCGCTCCTGGCCATGGAGTAAGTATGCGCTTCGGGTTGGTTTTGATTACGGATTCCGCGGGATTCGGACTGGGTTTCTTCCAACAGGCGGTCCCAGTTCACTGCCGATTCGTTGTTCTCAAACCGTGGATTCATCGCCAATACGAGGAAGCCGCGTTTTGAGCGCTCGCGCGTGGCGATAGGGGAAAGAAAGTTCGCGGCGCGGTGGGTCAGGACGCCGGCGATATGGGGCGCCGAGCCGGAATCGGGTTTGTAAAGCGCGCCCTTCGTCGCGGGGGGAGAGAATTGCACATATGCGGGGCCGCTTTTCGCGAACGCGACCGCGACGGCCAGCGCCGCCGCGGTCATCATCCGGATGTACATTTCCTACTGCGCCTTTTTGGCGGTGAACTCGCGCGGCTGGCCTTGCCCGCCCTCGCGTTTGAACTTGATTTCGCTGCCGGAGACCGTACCGGTGTAAGTCTGCTTGCCGCGTTGGCTTTCAACAACGAAGGACACCGTATCGCCGCCGATCTTGCCTTCGGAGATAGGGCGGTCGCCTTGCTGCGCCGCGATAGAGCCCGTCAATTTGTCGCCGTCCTGCTTGAAGGTAAACGTGGTTGTCTGGTCGCCTTTGCGGCCCGGCACCGTGGCGGACCATTTACCAGTGATGTCGGCGGCGAAGGAAATCGCCGCTAGTGCAAAGCTGAGGATGAAAGTTTTGGTGGTCATAGCGGCAACACTATCTCATTTTGAGACCGGTTGGATGGTCCCGGCCAGGGACAGCAGTGCGACGCTGCCGATGATGGGCAGAATAGCAACGATGGCGAGCACCGGCGTGTAGCCGGAATTGTCGACGAGCCAACCGGTGGAG
>Ga0163150_10006133_pt1 | contig 14899 bp, 13 predicted proteins | sample OliLakLV19P2IB_FD_148628 | JGI IMG/M metagenome (GOLD analysis project Ga0163150, IMG submission 148628) | Freshwater microbial mat bacterial communities from Lake Vanda, McMurdo Dry Valleys, Antarctica - Oligotrophic Lake LV.19.P2.IB | ecosystem: Environmental > Aquatic > Freshwater > Lake >...
GGCTTATCCTCGGCATAGGTATAGCACCCGAAGTTGGTCAGGACGAGAGCGCTATGCGGTGACGGAGCTTCGGGAGTGGCGATCGGAAAGGAGTGCATCATTCGCTGAATATCCTTCAAATATGATGCCGTCACATCAGAGGGGAGATTCATGTCTATGAAGATGATGTAAGGCAAATCCGGGCGCTTCTTTCGGGCATTTTTATAGAGGCCCTTCACGTCACCGTCCAAAGCGCTCGGGTCCAAGACCCCCTTCTCATTCAGAACGCCGCTCCGTCTGCGGCTTTTCGCCTCGACGGCGATGCGCTCGTCCGTCCCTTTGCGCGTGGCGATGAATTCGCAGATCTTCTGACCTTCGACAGGCTCGATGTACTCGATGGTGAAGCCGGAACGTATCATCATGGCGGCCACCGCGACCTCATATCGCGCGCCTTGGAATTCGCGGTGATCGCGCAGCCTGTCGACCAGCTCTGCAGGGAGCTTGTTCACCTGCTGGAGGCAGTAAAGATCATAGGCCAGAAGAAGGAGCGACTGGGCATCGCCGCTTGGAACCGCAGTGTACGGCCCATTGGGCAGGCGATTCACCTCCGTCATGTTCGCACGCTGCCAGGCAAGGGTCGCCAGATGCCACCGCATCACGATGTGCTGCCGCTCTGTCGGAAGCGTGAGCTGCTTCTTCGCCCATTCTTCTCCGAACGTGTCCGAAAGCACAAAGTAGATGAATTCATGGAACGTCTCCTGCAACGGGCGCCAGTGCAGGCGGTTGTAGAGAGTGCGAAAGCGATGGCCTGCATGCACGACGCTGGGAACAAGCGCCATGTGTGGTTCCGGCTTCTTGCGCTCAAGCTCCTTCGCGTACTCCGCCATCATCGCCGCTTCCTCTGGCGTGCCGAACCTCCACCCGCCCTCGTTCATGCGGAGGCAGCACTTCTTATACTTTTTTCCGCTACCACAATCGCAGGGATCATTTCTTCCTATCTTCATGCGGAGATTATAGCGCTATTACAACACCTGATCTTCTTAGCTGGCCTCGTATTCCGTTCGCGCGATAACAGTCTCTGTAGGATATTTCTCAAACGCTTTCTCGGCATGAGGAAACACTTGAATGTACTCAAAGCACATCCTCGACATAATGATCTGCAGGACGCTGCGTCCGAAGCCGGATAAAAGTTGTTGACTATCCGCATCACGCGCATGAGTAAGCTGTCTGATGTGAAGAAAGCAGGCATGAACCGCATGTGACATCACCTGATGCGCCTTCAATCGGTGCAGACTGGGAACGCTTTCCTGTAAGTGTTTCCATCCGCCTGGATACCACCCTTTTTCCGGCATTTTGGTGTAGCGGGCGCGTTGATCCGGATCGGTCATCTTGGGGACTTCCTCAATAAAAAACCTGTTTGTTTTCATCATCCCTTTCATCTTCTCGATCTCGCGTTTGTCGTTATCTAAAATCGTGGGTACATCTGGCAGCTCGGCTTTAGCTTCCTTGATCTCAGCCAGCCCGTGATAAATGTCCATCGAGTAGTTCTTCTTTCTGTCGATCAGTGACCCCATGATCCATGCCAGATACTTGAACTCCTTTTCCTCGGAGGAGCCTGGTGCGATGAAAATCCAGTGGAAGATGAGATAAGTCTCGATGACCGATCGGGCTACGCAGTCGATCGACGAAAAATCCCAGTTCCCCTGCGTTCCGTCTCCGTACGGAATGGGGCTGCCTTTCATCAGGTGCTCGACGGTGCAGATTTGCCGGAACATGCGCGTACCCAATCCGGCAGCGGATTGTCGGATGTCATTCACGTCCAATTCGCACTTCGCCTCGTTGAGCACTGCTCGGAACAAATCGAACAGACATCTGAATACGTATTCTTGTTCTGCTGGTGTGGCTAATCGTTTTTCTGTCATGTAACCCATTTTCTCACACTCATGCACTTTCACGAAGTTGTCGAAAGTTGTCGAATCATTGGCTTAGGTAAGCCAAGTAATTGACAAAATACAACAACAAGACTAACGTAGGTCACGTTCGTTCTCGACGCAGGTGCCACGGATTGTGACAGTAGGAAAGAGAGGGAAACGTGCGGCTGACTAGATCCAGCCAAGACGGATTCTCTCCTCATCGAACTCCAATCATCAGAGCATGGGGCGGAGCCACGAATCCTCAAAGTATTCCTTTCTGGATTCTTCTTCGTGTTCTCTGGCTCTGCTCATCATAGTGCCGATAAATCATGTCCGGTGAAAGCCGGAGCGATTGCTGATAAACAAAGCGAGCGAAGACCAAAAAAATGTCCTTACGATTTTTTTACCAAAGATGGTCGGGTATTCATCGACGGAGAAGACTTCGGCACCGAGCACGATTTTCACATGCAGGGGAATAAATTGAGCAGGCTTGTCAGTGTATGGCACGAGGTGAAAACAGGATGCAACTAAGGTACAATTCCACTATGTTTTTGGATGAAATACCAGACATCGAAGAAGTGCGATTCGCTTCACAACGAAGGAGTCAGGAAAAACGTGCCAAGAATTACGTCATTTACTGTCGAAGATCACAAGAATCTGACGATACAAAGAGTATTCCTGCACAGCTTGCTCATTGTCTGGATTTTGCCAAGAGAGAAGGATTGAACGTGATCGGCTTGGTGCAGGAGCAAAAAAGCGCACGTAGCAAGGGCCGAGCGAAATTCACCAATCTCATGCGAGCGATAAGGGGAGAGGAAGAACTCAAATACCTTGATCTATTATGAAGAAAAAGTATGTGCAGCCAGACGGCATTATCGCGTGGCACCCCGACCGTCTAGCGCGAAACATGCATGATGCAGGGGACGTTATTGAAATGCTCGACGACGGGAAGCTCGCTGATCTCAAATTTGCAGTCTATTCGTTTCACAATGACTCCTCAGGGAAAGAGCATCTTGCAATGGAATTTGCTCGTGCGAAGGCTTATTCGGATCATCTCGAAGATAACGTCTTTCGAGGAATGATGGGACAGGAATTGAAGGGGCGCAGCACAAAACATCTGCCCCCTGCCTATACGGTGATACGGGACGAGGACAGCGAAGATCACCTGAAAATCATCCCCTCGAATCTGCACCATTTCTGGCGTGATGCCTTCCAGTTGAAAAAAGAGGGCAAGACGAACGATGAAATAGCAGAATACTTTATCGAGAACGGGTATGCACAAAGTTACAAATACGACAAAAAATGGAAAAATGTAGATGTCGATGGTGGGTACGTCGGAAAGCATTTGAAAAATCCGCTGCATTTTGGGTGGTACGTCATACCGGATGGCAAGAAGCCACGGCGAGTCGATCTGAATCCGCTCTACCCCAAGCTGTTCGGGGAACCGTTTCCCATCGCCGTGACGATGGAAGACTTTAAGACGGTAAATCTTGGGATGTTTAGTGATACCTCGAAAAAGGTGCAAAGTAAGGGCAAGCATGGCGACTATCCACTCTCATCAAAAAAAGTTTCCTGTTCTGTCCGTCTGAAGGAGAATGTGATTGCGACGATGTTCCCGAACAAGCCCACAGGAGGAACGGGGAAGCACTCTCCACGCTTCTCCTGCGGTAGGTGCAAGCCCAGCCACAGCATTTTCATGGAGCAGGTGTTCGATGCGATCGGAGAAAAACTGAAAGATGTTAAGCTCACCGAGCGGGAGCACAAAATATTAGTCGTACACGAGTGGATGAATTATCAACGCGACAGGGGCGCCCTGGAGACGACTAGGAAGGAGATAGCGGCCCTCAGAGGCACTAACAACAATGAAGTTGAACAGACCGAAGAAACTCTGACAGAGATGAAGTATGGCACCCCCAAAGCCTCACAGCATGAAATTGAAGTTCAAAAACGAAAGTTTGAGAGACTAAAGGCCGAACGGAAGACGCTACTAACTAGAGAAGAAAAATTGAATGAAGATTGTGATGCTCGTTACAACGATCTCGACGCATTTCTCGAACTAGCAAAAAATGGCTCTCTGTGGTGGAAAAAGGCGAGTGATGAGCTTAAGCGCCACTTAGCTGATATTTTGATCTCGAACGTAATTGTAGAAGGAAACAAAGTGGCATCAGTAAGCCTCCAAGAGCCCTTTGCCGGATGGGCAAAGAGCCGAAATTCGAGTGAAAGTCGCAATGGTGGGCAATATTGGACTCGAACCAACGACCTTCACAATGTCAATGTGACGCTCTAACCAGCTGAGCTAATTGCCCGATAATGTGACGCTTTAGGCTTGGGCCTAGTCTGATGCTTGCCTATGTTCTGCACCTCCATAGAACTGTTTTTAAGCCTTTTGGATGCGCAAAAGCCCGTGAAGGGTAGCAAGGAGCTTGGCTGACTACAAGTTTCTGTCTCCAAAAGAGGTATGCTGTATCTATGCTCTCTTCACTCTTCACCTTATTTTTCCCCGAAAAACTACAGGATTTGACGATCTCCAGTATCGAATTGCCCATTACTCAGCCGGTTCAACTGAAACAGGACCATCTACGCAGGCAAGGCGTCATGCATCTTGATTGTCTGACAGCGGCACTGGCATATGCGTCGTCACGCGACATGCAGAAACTTATTCATCAATTTAAGTACAACAAAAAACGCGCACTCGCCGCACCATTGGGGAAAGTATTACTGGATGCAGCGGCACATATTCCTCTCAGTGAAGACATGGTGATCTGCCCTGTTCCGCTGCACTGGTCTCGCAGGTTTTCCCGCGGATTTAATCAAGCGGAGTTACTCGCGCGTGAAGTATCAGATTATACAACGTTACCCATTGCTCACTGTCTCAAGCGCGTGAGACCTACCGGCCATCAGGCGTGGCGCACGCACGATGAAAGGCGGCTCGCAATGGTCGATGCGTTCGCTGTGCGTAGCACATCATCACATATTCTTCTTATCGATGATGTTGCAACGACCATGAGCACGCTCGATGCATGTGCCGAGGCTCTCAAAAGACGTGGAGTGTCGCATGTGCAAGCGCTCGTTATCGCACTCGGATAAATTCTGTGATCGCCAAGCAGAGAAAACTATGCAATCAACGAATGCACGTGAGCAGTGTTTCTGATGCAAGATGAACTGTGTGGAAAAGTTTTTTGTTTTCCACACACACGGTAGGATTGCATCCCTATGACCGTCTTGATTTCTGCTATCGCATTTTTTCTGCTCATCACGGGACTTGTGCTTATCCATGAGCTCGGACATTTTCTCATCGCAAAAAAAGCAGGAGTTATCGTCGAAGAATTTGGCTTTGGGCTGCCCCCCCGCGCAGCTACTGTTTTTCATTGGAGAGGAACAGATTTCACGCTTAACTGGATTCCGTTCGGAGGATTTGTGCGTTTAAAAGGAGAGAATGCAGCGACAAAACAGGAGCGTTTACAGAAAGGTAGTTTTGCTGCCGCATCCATTCCGTGGCGCTGCGCCATTCTCGTCGCCGGTGTTGCGATGAACTTCCTCCTCGCATTCCTCATTTTCTTCTATGGCTTTTCATTTGGTCAGTGGATTCCCACTTACTTGAGCTTGCAGGATATGGAAGCTGCCGCAGCAAGCGGTGAAATACATCTTCGTCTAGGCGTGATGATCGACGACGTGCTGACAGGAGGAAGCGCCGCAGAAGCCACCGTTCCCAAAGGAAGTTTCCTGCTCGCAGTCGACGGGCAAGCAGTTGTGCATCCTGAAGACGTTGTAAAGTTGCAGCAAGGCAAGAAAAAAGTGGAGTATCGCTTCAGCACGAAGTCCGATGGCTCCGAAGCTGAGACACGTTCCGTGAAAGTGGAAGATGGCAAAACCGGTGTGTACCTTCGCACTGTTCCGCTCCAGCTTTCTGCGGCTCCGCGCAGCATGGCACATGCAGTCTCTCTTTCTGTACGTGAGACGACCGTTGTGACGGGACAGACGGTCATTGGCATTGCAACGTTATTCTCATCGCTCGCCAGCCAGGGAACCGTCCCCGAAGGTGTCACAGGTATTGTTGGCATTGCGCAGATCACATATGCATCGGTGCAAGAGGGATTCATGGTCTACCTTCGCCTGGTTGCATTATTGAGCCTCAGTCTTGCTGTCCTGAACATTTTGCCGTTCCCCGCGCTCGATGGCGGACGATTGGTTTTTGTTCTCTCCGAGCTTTTCATTCGCCCGGGTTCCCGCAAATTCGAAGTGCTCATCAACACGATTGGTTTTGTCATTTTGCTCGGCGTGATCGCCCTTGTTACTTTTTATGACGTCTTCCGTCTCTTCCGTTAGTTCACCCGTCGCAGCAGTCGACGCGGGCTTTCGCAATCTGTGGCTTGAAGTTCTCTCACGTATTGAACCAAAAATTCAGCGAGGGGAATTCATTACGTGGTTTAAGGATACGGCGATTCTGGGACTCGATGACGGCACGTTGATAGTCGGTCTGCCTCTTCCCATGTCCCTTAACTGGCACTTGGAACATTTCCGTGCGATGACCTTGCAGATGTCCCAGGAGCTTGACGCAACCATTAAGCAGGTTGTGTATCAGGTGGATGGGGGATTAAAGGATGACCGCAGTCGAACATTCGATTTGCTTCAGGCTTTTCCCGAGCAAAAAAAGCGCAAGCTTCCCGGACGTCAGGAAGTAAAACTTGCCGAAGGCATCGTCAGCAAAATTCTTAACCCGCGCTACAACCTCGATAACTTTATCGTGGGGTCCAACAATCGCCTCGCCTATGCGGCGTGCCAGGCTGTCGCTGCGGAACCGGGCGGCAAATACAATCCTCTTTTTCTCTATGGAGGCGTCGGACTCGGTAAGACTCATCTGTTGCAGGCAACAGGTAATGCAATCCTCCATGAAATTCCGCGTGCCACCGTTGTCTATACAACCAGCGAAGATTTTACGAATCACGTAGTCGAAGCCATTGGCTCAGGTCGCATGGAGCAATTCCGCAAGCGTTACCGCATGGTGGATGTGCTTATCATCGACGACGTTCAGTTCTTGGCTAATAAAGAGCGCACACAGGAAGAATTCTTTCACACGTTCAATACGCTTTACGAAGAGCGCAAACAGATCATTATCTCCGCCGACCGTCCCCCTCAAGAACTGCAGTTGGATGATCGTCTGACCTCGCGTTTCGAACGCGGTATGATCGCCGATGTGTCGCTGCCCGACTACGAAACCCGCCTTGCGATCCTTGTTGAGAAAGCGAAGGAGTACGAGATCTTCATGGATATGGCCGTCATGCAATTCATCGCCGAGCACACGACGAAAAATATCCGCGAATTGGAAGGTATCTTGATGCAGGCAGTGGCGCAGTTTGAGCTGGAGCAGCGCATGCCAACAGTGAAGAGCATCGCTGATATCATGCGCAAGCTCAGCAAAGATCCGCACCAACAGCCGGACAATGTTGGATTTGAGACCGCACCTCTGCGCAACGTTACCTTCCAAGATGTCATGGAAGCGGTCAGCCGTTATTACTCCGTCTCTATGACGGATATGACGGGGCAGTCCCGTGTGCGCGAGGTTCTTATTCCGCGACAGATCGCCATGTTCCTTTGTAAGAAGTATCTGCACATGACGTATGTTCGGTTGGGTGAGTTATTCTCCGGGCGCGATCACACGACGGTGATGAACGCGATGAAGATCGAAGGTCGTATGCACAACGACCAGCAGCTCCTGCGTGAAGTGCGGGCGCTGGAGCATGAATTGAAGTTCAGGGAGGGCTAAAGCCAGGGGGTGATTTCCTTCAGTTTTCCCGCTATTCTGCGTCTACCATCTATTTTTTCATGCCTGAAACTCATCTCGAAGAACTGGCAATTATGCGCCACTCGCTGGCGCACGTTCTGGCTCAAGCAGTATTGAAGCTTTGGCCGGATACGAAAATCACCATTGGTCCGGCAATCGATCATGGCTGTTATTACGATTTCAAATTCGCCACACCTATTTCCGATACCGATTTCCCGACCATCGAAAAGGAGATGAAGAAGATTATTCACCAAGGTCAGACATTCCGTCGCGACGAACTGTCCCCCAAAGATGCGATTTCTTACTGGAAGGGAAAGGACCAGAAATTTAAAGTCGAGCTTATTGAAGATTTGGTGAAGAACGAAAACGTCGAGATGGTCACGAACTACGTGAACGTCGGACCGAAAGGGGAAGATACATTTGCAGATTTGTGCCGCGGAGGACATGTCGAATCCACCAAGCAGATTCCCGTCGATGGCTTTAAGTTGATGACACTTGCGGGTGCATACTGGCGCGGCGATGAAAAGCGCGATCAGCTCACACGCATCTATGTCGCGGCATTCGCATCCAAAGAAGAACTCGATGCGTACCTGACGCAAATGGAAGAGGCGAAGAAGCGAGACCACCGCAAAATCGGCAAAGAGATGGACTTGTTCACGTTCAGTGAGCTTGTCGGGCCAGGCCTTCCGCTGTGGACCCCGCGCGGCACGTTAATGCGTCATTTGCTGGATGGCTTTGTGTGGGAACTGCGCGAAGAACGCGGCTATCAGCGCGTCACAATCCCGCATATCACCAAGAAAGAATTGTACGAGAAATCCGGTCACTGGGCGAAATTCAAAGATGACCTCTTCCGCATTACCACCCGCGACGATCATGAATTTGCGATGAAGCCGATGAACTGTCCGCACCACACGCAGATCTACAATCATCTTCCACGCAGTTATAAGAATTTACCCCAGCGGTATGCCGAAACTACGATGGTGTATCGCGACGAACAAACGGGGGAATTGCATGGGCTGTCCCGCGTCCGTTCCATCACACAGGATGATGCGCACGTGTTCTGCCGTCAGTCACAGGTGGAAGAAGAATTTCTCCGTGTCTGGGACATCATCGACATTTTTTACAAGACGACTGGTTTCGGTGCGTTGAAGGTTCGTTTGTCGCTCCATGACCCCGAGCACTTTGAAAAATACCTGGGAACGCAGGAGCTCTGGAAGAATGCAGAAGATGCGATTCGCGGCATAGCTACCGACCGCGGTATTTCCTATGTCGAAGCGCTGGGCGAGGCCGCGTTCTACGGACCGAAAGTGGATTTTATTGCCGTCGATTCTATTGGGCGTGAGTGGCAGGTGGCGACGATTCAGTTAGATATCAACATGCCGGAACGGTTTGATTTGTTCTGTACGAACGAGCAGGGGGAGAAAGAGCGGATCGTGATGATCCACTGCGCGGTGATGGGGTCGCTTGAGCGCTTCCTGTCCACTTTCATCGAGCATCATGCGGGGCATTTCCCGTTGTGGGTTACGCCCATTCAAGCGGCTGTGTTGCCCGTTGCAGATACGCACGAAGCCCATGCGGCACAGATTGCGTCGGACTTGATGGAGAAAGGCATGCGCATCGAGTATATGAATTCCTCCGAATCCCTCGGTAAGCGCATTCGCGAAGGGGAGACACAGCGTATTCCGTATCTGCTTGTCATCGGTGATAAAGAAATTGCCGAAGGAACGGTCACGGTCCGCAATATCCGTACCAAGAAGCAGGTGGCGGTGCCGATTGCAGAGTTTATTGCATCGGTGACGAACGATGTCGCGGCGCGGAAATTGGTGTTATCCATCGGTTGATTGCATTGATTATTGGGCGCAGAGGCGCCATGCATGGTGCCCTTACAATCGTAATTTGGTGTATCGCTCACTGCGCCGCAATTGTGATATCCTCATCGCATGTTCGACGCCTTCCAGTTCGGCCCCTTTATCGTTTGGACGCATCTTCTCTTCTTGTTGATAGCTATCTGGATGTCGTCAGAGTTCTTTTTCCGCCTGGCACAGAGCGCAGGCTTGTCTCTTCAACCATTTCGCGATCAGGCATTATGGTATTTGGGCGGGGCACTGCTTGGAGGTCGCGTGTTTGCAGTTATCGAACAATATCGTCTGTACATCAAGCCCGATGATCTTTTTCGGGTATTCATGCTGCACGACGGAAATTTCAGTTTCCTCGGTATGGCATTTGGCATTGCGATTGTTCTCTATAGTACGCGTCGCACATCGCGCACGACATTTCTTCAATGGCTCGATGTATTGTTCCCCGCAACAACCTTCGGTCTAGCATTCGACTGGATTGGAAAATTCTTTGCAGGACATGCCTACGGCAGTCCGACCGATATGTTCTGGGGAGTAACCTATGATGCGTTCAACGTGCGCTTCGCAGTGCCTATTCACCCTGTGCAACTCTACTACGCCCTCTTTTTTCTCTTGCTGACGTTTGGTCTTCTCGTAGTCCGTAAAAATGCGCGTCGTGCCGGAGCTGAAACCTTGATTGGTGTCGTTATTGCCACAGTGGGTACGTTTATCTTCGAGTCGTTCCGCGGAGACTTTGGTATTCCGGTGTTTGCCACGGAGCTGGATCTGATTCTCATTCTGCTGATGTTTATTAGCCTGGGTTTGTTTGCAGCATTTGAGATTAACATGAGCCAGCGGACAATTATCGCGTATGAATTGGTGATGACTCTGTGCTGTGCCGCATATCTGTTTCTTCGCCCACTCCTTCCCTTCGAGTCGTTCGAGTTACGCTTCAGTCAGTTGCTGTCCATACTGGCGCTGCTTGCGACCGTGGTGTACGTTACGGTTCACCGTCGACGGCACCCACATCTGTAAGCGGGGCCCAACGCACTTTTCTCTTGTATATGCCGTTTTCCGCAGGTTTCCTTACAGGCTTTTTTCCCTCCGATCCGGTAACCTGGATGCAGGCAGGTGTACTTGGTTTTGCAGCAGTTCTCATTTATCTGCTGCTTTTCACGCTTCGCGATATCCTTCTGCGCACACGCTCGTTTTGGTATCAGTTTTTCTGCGTACTTCTTGTTGGTTGTCTGCCGGTTCTTGGTTTTTTCTTCTATCTCCTTATCCGCCCCGCTCGTACGGTAAAAGAGCGCGAGCTTGAGACGATGTTGCGCGTAGCCGGTATGATGGTGGATAATGACGATATGATTGATGATGATGACGAAACGGAGATTGTAGAAGAATTGCTTATTGCCGCTGACGACGATTCCACCCCTTCCCTATGAACGCTTGGCTCACCTATCTCTTCTGGCCTAACCCCGGTAACGCAGGATATGACACTCCCAAAGTTATCGCGTTGATCGTGTTGAGCATGCTGCTCATCGTCGGCTCGTTTGCCATTGCGCGTTGGAGGAACAGTCTGACGAATCAATCTCTGAAGAAAGTCAGTCGCTCGTGGTCCACTGCCTCCGTCTGGTTTGGGCTTACGGGGTTGGTGCTTACCGTCTCTCGGGTGGAGCAGATCCAGTTCCTGTCGATGCGTGCGCTGTGGGGCGTGTGGTTAGTCATTGCCATTCTTTACTTTACTCTTCAGGTCCGCACCGTTCGCATGCGCACATACGAAGTGCTTCCGTCGGTCAAGAGTTCCGACCCGCGTGCGAAGTACTTGCCAAAACGTAAACGCCGTTAAAGCGGCGTGATGTATTTCATCACCATATGTCGCCCAAGAAGCTTACCGCCCACGGCCTGACCTGGTACTTCTTGGAAAACCCCGAGGAGGCAGAAGTGCTGGCTCTTCAGAAAAAATTCAAATTCCACGATCTCGACATAGAGGACTGTCTCAGTGGTAACGAGCGTCCCAAGCTTGAGGAGCATGAGGACTATTTGTTTTGTGTTGTGCACCTTCCGGTGAAAATAGGCAGCAGAATTGTCAAAGAAGACATTAATATCTTCCTTGGTAAGGATTACATTATCACATTCTGCGAAGGAAAGTCGTCCACGCCCGAGGCACTCTGGAAGCAGTTGAAAACCAATGCGCCCAAGCGCGAGGAATATATGAACCAGGGTGCAGCTTTTTTCCTCTACAAGATTCTAGACTTGTTGTTCGATCAGGGTTTCCCGCTTATCGAGTGGCTCATGAAAGATCTGCGTCGCATTGAGGTGGCGCTCTTTGAGCACGAAGATCGCCAGATTCGCATGCTCCGCGACATTCTTACGCTCAAGCACAATATCATTACCATGCGCAGTATGCTCTTTCCACAGCGCAGCGTCATTGCCCAATTGCAACATCGCAATCGCTCGCTTATTTCCACGGACCTTACGCTGTACTTCGATGACGTTTCTGACGCCATCGAGCGTCAGTGGTCGTTGCTTGATACTGCCAAAGAAATGAGCGATGTATTGCAGGACACACATGAATCATGGCTGACGCACCGCACCAACGAAATCATCCGTCTGCTCACCATTTTCTCAGTGACTATGGTGCCACTCACATTTATTGCGAGCCTTTATGGCATGAACGTTGATCTTCCATTTCAGGCCAACCCGCTCGCGTTTTCTTTTATCGGGGGAGTCATGGTGTCTATTCTTGTCGTTCTGCTTGGGTACTTCGGGTGGAAGAAGTGGTTGTAGGTAGGAAGTTAGGAGGTTAGGAGGATAGTGGGTCAGGAGATAGCTCCTCCTTTTTTCGCCCTATCCTCCTGACTCCTTATCCGTGATCTGCATTTTGCATGTGATCAATAGTTGTACTCTCCCCCAATTGACAGTACATCATTCATATTGGACAATACCCCTCCTATGCCTCTCAAGCACGACACCGAAACGTGGCTTATCTTTCTGCTCGGTTTTCTCACCGTGCTCGCAGGAATTGTCTGTGTGTTCCTGCCCCCCGTTTCTGTGTTGCTATGGCCGTGGGCTCTGGCGTTTATCGTGAGTCTTATCTACCCGTTTGCACTCTACCCATACCTCAAGTCCCGACGTGCCGATAATCCATTCCGTCTGTTGCACTTCGCACCCGCTGTTATTTTGCTCCTGTGGCTTGGCGGAGATGTGGCTGCGGGCATTCGTCCGCAGTTCGCGGTGCTCCAACAATGGTTGACGTGGCGTGGCGGCGTTATTCCCGTTACTGCTGTTCTCGTCCTATTGGCGCTGTTCTGCTTCAGTGTCCTTCGGCAGTGGATTTCTCGTATCCTGATGCTTGCGTTGCTTCTCTTACTCCTCGTTGGATTTGGCGTCCTTAACAACCGCTATCACTGGGATAGCACGCTTGCTGCACGTTTTTGGGGTTATTCGGGCAGCTTTGTCATTGCTGATAGCATTACGATTGGCAGTGGTTCTATGGCATCGGTTGCCGAAACAAAGTGGCGTGCCCAACTTCGTCTGATGGAAGAGAGGCGTAGAGCCATTGAAGAGGGAAGGGGAACAGGTGCTATCGCAAGCAAGCCGCGTGTCCAGGGTGCACGTAGCGGAGCGATTATTGCGTCGGGTGTTTCCGTCAGCTCTGCCGGTTCGTCACTGCCACCGCCACATTTACCGCATTCAGGGTCGCCAGCAGACGTACTCGTATTTCTGACAGTCTCGGGCTACAGCGCGATGGTGCATAAAAAGACAATTCGCAGACGGACGGCATAGGGTACAATCGGGACATGCTTACCATTACACACCTCCACGCGCGACAAATTCTCGACTCCCGCGGTAACCCAACCGTCGAAGTTGATTGCACCTTAGACGATGGGTCGTTTGGGCGTGCAGCCGTTCCCTCCGGGGCCTCTACCGGTTCCCATGAAGCATTGGAATTGCGTGATGGAGACAAGAGTGTGTACGGCGGAAAATCTGTTCTCAAAGCAGTGGCAAATGTGCAGGGCATCATCGCACCCGCATTGAAGGGGGTGGACGTTACGGATCAGCAGATCCTCGATCAAAAACTTCTCGTGCTGGATGGTACGGCGAACAAGAGTGTGCTCGGGGCGAACGCAATTCTCGGTGTATCAATGGCAGTGTGTCGCTCTCGTGCTGTTTCACAGAAAAAACCTTTATGGCTCTCTTTGGCCGAACAGTTTAACGTTACCGGTTCCTATGTTTTGCCGACTCCATTGATGAACGTTATTAATGGGGGAAAGCATGCCGATTCGGGTTTGAGCTTTCAAGAATGCATGATTGTACCCGTTGATTTTCCGACCTTCTCCGATGCACTGCGCGCAGGAACCGACGTGTTCCATGTGTTGAAGAAAATTCTGTCTGCCAAGGGATTGGTGACTGCTGTGGGAGACGAAGGAGGCTTCGCCCCAAATTTGAAAGATGGTGCAGAGGCCTTTTCTGTGCTTACTGAAGCCATCGAGGCAGCTGGATACACCGGCAAAGTGAAGCTTGCGATCGACGCCGCCGCATCCGAATTCTACGTTGATGGAAAATATCAGATCGATGGCAAGAATCTGACATCCGCAGAGTTGACTGACTACTATACAGATCTTTGTTCGAAGTTCCCCATTGTCAGCATCGAAGACAGTCACAGCGAAGATGATTGGGAGGGATTTGAAAGCATGATGCGGAACCTCGGCGATCACGTGCAGTTGGTAGGGGATGATCTTCTCGTTACCAATGTTCAGCGTATTCAGAAGGCGATAGATCAAAAGGCAGTCAACGCTGTGCTTATCAAGCTGAATCAGATTGGAACTGTCACCGAGACCGTCGATGCCATCCATCTGGGGCAGAAGAGTGGATGGAATGCGATTGCAAGCCATCGCAGCGGCGAAACCGAAGATACGTTTATTGCACATCTCGCAGTTGGCCTCAAAACGGGGCAGATCAAAACGGGTTCCCTTTCCCGCACCGACCGCGTCTGCAAATATAACGAATTGCTGCGCATCGAAGAGGAGCTGGGCGGCAAAGCGGTGTATGCGAAGCCGTTTTAAGAATTGGTCGGGACGACAGGACTTGAACCTGCGGCCTCATGCCCCCCAGGCATGCGCTCTAGCCAACTGAGCTACGTCCCGATATATGGCTGATCAATGGTTTGAACTGAGTTTATGCCAACTGAGCGGATCTTATCCTGAGCTTATTGAAGGGTCCCGACAAGGATGTTCACTCCAGAAATCGGAGAGCGGTGCGCAGACTATAAAGGAGTGCCTAGCATTGATCCAGCGCAATCCCTCTATGTCATGCATTCTGCGCTTTGTCTTGCCAATAAACTGCCTTCATGCTTCTATATCCTCTTTTCTTCATGGGCTGTGTGTACT
>Ga0163150_10006135_pt1 | contig 14891 bp, 17 predicted proteins | sample OliLakLV19P2IB_FD_148628 | JGI IMG/M metagenome (GOLD analysis project Ga0163150, IMG submission 148628) | Freshwater microbial mat bacterial communities from Lake Vanda, McMurdo Dry Valleys, Antarctica - Oligotrophic Lake LV.19.P2.IB | ecosystem: Environmental > Aquatic > Freshwater > Lake >...
CGAGCGCAACCTCTCGCTTGGCCCGACAGAACGCCCGTGACGCCTGCGGACCACTCCGCCAGCGTCCGGAGCCAGCGTCCGGTTTGAATTTGTGGGCTTGGAATTTGTTTGGGATTTGGGCTTTGGGATTTGGATTTTTTCTTCCCTCACGGAAAACCTCCAGGAACCGCCAGGTCTGACCGCCACTTCCAATCGCACCCGTTGGCGCGCAAATATTTATCTTCGCAGGGCCCGCGCCCCACGTTGTTGAACATGGCTGCGGGCAGGAAGGTCCGCGCGCCGTTGCGCTCCTGAAACTTTGACTCGTCCTTCGCCTTTGCTACGGTGCGCGCCGCTTTTGAATTCATGACGACACCTGTGAACGATCCCAGCGCGACACCCGCGCCCGCGCCCTCCGACTTCATCCGCGACATCGTGGCGGCGGATTTGCAGGGCGGCAAATATCCGAAGGTGGTCACGCGCTTTCCGCCGGAGCCGAACGGCTACCTGCACATCGGTCATGCGAAATCCATCTGCCTGAACTTCGGCATCGCGCGCGAGTTTGGCGGCGTCTGCCATCTGCGCATGGACGACACGAATCCCACGAAGGAGGAAGTCGAGTACGTGGAGTCGATCCAGAATGACGTGGCCTGGCTGATCGGCGGCTGGGCGGACGACAAGCTGGGATTGAAGGAGAAGGGGAAGACGCCCGAAGCGCGCACGGTAAAGGGCAAGAGTGATTTTTTCATGCCGGCCGTCGTAGGACAGGCTTCCAGCCTGTCCCACCAATCAACAACTAGTTTGAAAGACAGGCCAGATGCCTGTCCTACGGTGGAACCGTTTTACGCCAGCGATTACTTCGGTCCGATTTACGAGTTCGCCGTGCAACTGATCCGCAAGGGCCGGGCGTACGTGTGCGACTTGTCGCCCGAGGACACGGAGAAGTATCGCGGCACGCCGGACCGGCCGGGCCAGAACTCGCCGTTCCGCGAGCGGCCGGTGGAGGAGAGCCTCGACCTGTTTGCGCGCATGAAGGCGGGCGAGTTTCCGGATGGCACGCGTTCGTTGCGCGCGAAGATTGACATGGCGTCGCCGAACATCTGGCTGCGTGACCCGCTCCTTTATCGCATCCGCCACGTGTCGCATCATCACACCGGCGACCAGTGGTGCGTCTATCCGCTCTACGATTTCGCGCACTGCCTGAGCGATTACATCGAGGGCGTAACGCACTCGATCTGCACGCTGGAGTTCGAGGTGCATCGCCCGCTTTACGACTGGATTCTGGCGAGCCTCGATCTGCCGCGCGCGCTGCCGCAGCAGTACGAGTTCGCGAAATTGATTCCGACTTACATGATCGTTTCCAAGCGCAAGCTCATCTCGCTGGTGAACGACGGCGTGGTTACAGGCTGGGATGATCCGCGATTGCCGACCCTCTCTGGTCTGCGTCGCCGCGGCGTGACGGCGGAGGCGTTGCGCGCGTTTGCCTACCACATCGGCGTCACGAAATACGTGAGCGTGACGGACATCGCGGTGCTGGAGCACGCCATCCGCGAGGACTTGAATAAGCGCGCGCTGCGGCGGCTCGCGGTGCTGCGGCCGATCAAGGTGGTGCTGACGAATTATCCCGAAGGCCAGGTCGAGGAATTGGACGCAGTGAACAACCCCGAGGACGAGAACGCGGGCAAGCGGAGGATTCCGTTCAGCCGCGAACTGTTCATTGAGCAGGACGATTTCATGGAAGTGCCGCCGCCGAAATTCTTCCGCCTGAAACCCGGGGGCGAAGTGCGGTTGAAGTACGGTTACATCATCAAGTGCGAGGAAGTAATTAAGGACGCTGCCGGGAAGATCATTGAACTGCGTTGCACCGCCGACCTCGACAGCAAGACGGGTGGCGCGACCTCGGGCCGCAAAGTCAAAGGCACGATTCACTGGGTCAGCGCGGCGCACGCGGTGGACGCCGAGGTGCGGCTCTACGAGCGGCTGTTCACCGTGGCCGAGCCGGACGCGGACGGAGATTTCAAGAAGCACCTGAACCCGCACTCGCTGGAAGTGGTGACGGCGAAACTGGAGCCGTCGTTGCGCGAGGCAAAACCGGAGTTGCGCTATCAGTTCGAGCGGTTGGGTTACTTCTGCGTCGATTCGAGCGCATTGGCTTCTGGCGGTGCGGCGGTTTTCAACCGCACCATCACGCTGAAAGACGCGTGGGCGAAGGAAGCGCAGAAGAAGTAGGGCGCGATGAATGCCGTGCGGTGTCCTTAACTTCGGACTAACGCCTAGTCATTGTCCTTGGGTGGCAGCATGTAGTTTCCGGCGGGTGAAGTTGTGATGAGGCTTTTGTCCTTGAGCGCAGAGATCGCTGGCGCGGCCCAGCGCTCATCCTCTTTCCAGCGATCCTTCGTCGATGCCTTGCGGGCGATTTCCCGGCCAGAGGCGCCTGCCTCGCCGCAATGTTCGAGGTAGTTAAGGATGCATTGTTCATCCGCGTTGAGCCACATGAGGGTGAGAGTGGGTGAGCGTTCGGAGAGGCGTCAATTGACTTTGTGAGTTGACGCCCGCCTTTCCCCTTTTCTCCGCGCCCCCGCTTCCTCCACACTCCGCGCGCATGAATCATGTCGGCATCGGTTACGATGTTCACCAACTGGTCGCGGGGCGGAAGCTCATCCTCGGCGGCGTCGAAATCGCGCATCCCAAGGGGCTGGACGGTCACTCGGACGCCGACGTGCTGATGCACGCGATTTGCGACGCGGTGCTGGGCGCGCTGGGCGAGGCGGACATCGGCCACTTTTTTCCGAACACCGATCCGCGCTGGAAAAATCAGCCGAGCAAAACTTTTCTCGAAGAAGCGGCGCGGCAGGTGAAGTTCCGTTCGGGGCGCATCATCAACATCGACGCCACGCTCATCGCGCAGCAGCCGAAGATCGCACCGCATCTCAAATTGATGAAGGAACACATCGCGGCGGCGCTCGGCCTGAGCATCGCGCGCGTGGGCGTCAAGGCCACGACGAACGAACTGCTCGGCTTCATCGGACGCGAGGAAGGCATCGCGGCGATGGCGGTGGCGAGCGTGGATTTGCCGGAGCCTTCGGAGACGCCGATTTAATTTATGGCCAAGGCTGAGATCAGTTGGAACCGCGTGAACGAGGACGGCGAGAAACGCCAGGCCTACGCGCATCACGTCGGCAACCGCTGGATTTTTTACCAGCGCGTGAAACGCTTCGATGAGTGGGAGGAGAACAAGGATCCGTCGTGGGACGACTGGCTGGAACTGCTGGACGGCGTGCGGCGCCGCATCAACCGCCGCCTCGTCCGGCCCGAGGAGGAGGGCAGGGTGGTGAAGCGGATGCGGGAGCTGTTTCCCGAGGCGGAGATTCCTGACGCATGATGAGTTGCAGGTTGAAAGTTGAAGGTGAGGAGTTATTCAGCGCGCGCACCTTCGCTAGTGGGGCAGCCGTCCCGGCTGCCACCAGTCCACTGGCCCTCTGGGCTGGTGGTTCTTCAGCCGGGACGGCCCAAGGACGCAGGGCAGCCGGGACGGCTGCCCCACTACCTTGGCTGGTCAGCCAACTTTCAACTTTCAACTTTCAACCTTCAACCACCTGATGAAGCCCCCGCTCATTCTCATCACCCCCAGCACCACGAAGCGCGGGGTCGAGTTTGCGGACAACTCGGTCAGCCTCTCGAACCAGTATTGCCTCGCCATCGCCGCGGGCGGCGGGCTGCCTTGGATCGCGCCCGCTCTGCCGGCGCGTTCGTTGGTCGCGGAGTCCGTGGCCCGTTGCGACGGCGTGCTGCTCACCGGTGGCGATGACGTGCAGCCCGAACTCTACGCAAAAAAACTGTCTCCCAAGCTGAGGAAAACCGTGTCTGAGCCGGAGCCGGATCGCGACCTGTTTGAGTTGATGGTCGTGGAAGAAGTCTTCCGCCAGCGCAAGCCGCTCTTCGGAATTTGTCGCGGGCTGCAACTGTTGAACATCGCCTTCGGCGGCACGCTCATCGTGGATATTCCGCTGCAAATCCCCGGCGCCATTGAGCACCGCCGCAGTGATCGCAAGAACGACCTCGTGCATGATGCGGAATTGACGCGCGGTTCGCTGCTCGCCAGTATCGCCCGCGAGCAAAGGCTGGGGATGAACAGTTCGCACCATCAGGCCATCGACAAGCTGGCGGAGCCGTTTGTCGTGACGGCGCGCAGCCGGGATGGCGTGATTGAAGCCATCGAGTTGAAAGCGGAGGCCCTGAGTTCATTGCCGTATTTTCTGGCGGTGCAGTTCCATCCCGAGCGGCTGTTCGCACGGCATGAGGAGCACCTGCGGCTGTTCCAGACCTTTGTCCGCGCCTGCGCCGGACGGCATAAAAAAGTATGAAGCCAAAAGTCCTGATCGTGGACGACGAAGCCGTCATCCGCGAGTTCGTCAAAATCTATCTCGAAGGCATCGGCTACGAAGTGACCGAGGCCGCCGACGGCGCGGCGCTGAAAAATTTTTACGGCGGCGCGCAGCCGGACGTGGTGCTGCTCGACTTGAAGCTCCCTGACGCCGACGGCCTCACGCTCCTCCCGCAGATGAAGAAGAACTGGCCGGAAGCCGAGGTCATCGTGCTCACGGGTCATGGTTCGTTTGAAGCGGCGGTCGAGGCGACGAAGCGCGGCGCGTATCACTTCCAGCAAAAGCCGCTCGACGGCCCCACGCTCAAGCTCCAGGTCGAGCGCGCGATGGAGCACAAGCAGATCAACGAGGAGAACAGCGCGCTCCGTCGGGCCATCTCGACCATGAGCGGCGGCGCGGCTCCGGTTTTCCAGAGCGCGGCGATGAAGAATGTCGTCCGCACCATCGAGCGCGTCGCGCCGAGCGATGTTTCCATTCTCATCACCGGCGAGAGTGGCACCGGCAAGGAAGTCATTGCCGACCTCATTCATTCGCTCAGCCCGCGCAACAAGGGTCCGAACATCAAGGTCAACTGCGCCGCGCTGCCGCGTGAACTGATCGAGAGCGAACTGTTCGGTTCCACCAAGGGCGCATTTACGGGCGCGCAGGCGGATCGCGACGGCCTGTTCCGCCAGGCCGAGGGCGGCACGCTGATGCTGGACGAACTTTCCGAAATGCCCATCGACACGCAGAGCAAACTGCTCCGCGTGCTTCAGGAAAAGGAAGTGCGCCCCGTCGGCGGCAAGAACAGCTACAAGATCGACTGCCGCGTGATCGCCGCCACGAACCGCGTGCCGCAGGACGCGATCAAGGACGGCAAGTTGCGCGAAGATTTGTTTTACCGCATCAGCGCCATCTCGGTGTTTCTCCCGCCGCTGCGGGACCGACGCGAGGACATTGTGCCGCTGGCGACCGCGTTTCTGAAACGCTTCGCTGCGCAGGCCAACCGCGTCATCACCGGCTTCTCGCCCGCCGCTGCGGAAATGATTCGCCGGCACGACTGGCCGGGCAATGTCCGCCAGCTTCAGAACGAAGTGCAGCGCGCCGTGCTCATGGCCGAGGGCAAGGTGATCGAGGACAGCGACCTGGCGATTCAAACCATCGAGACGCCCGCCGAGCAGGCGGCGACCAGCAGCCTCACGCTCATGGAAGCGATGGAGCGCAACACCATTGTGCAGATGCTCAAGGACACGCGCGGCAACAAGCTCGAAACCGCCAAGCGCCTCGGCATCGGACGGCAGACGCTCTACAACAAGATCAAAGGCTACGGGATCGAGGCGTAGGTGGAAGTGGGTCGCAATGCGACCAAATCCATAGTGGGGCAGCCGTCCCGGCTGCCACCCAGTCCACGAGCCGTCCCGGCTGGTGTTCCTTCAGCCGGGACGGCCAAAGGACTGCGGCAAGGCGGGACGCCTGCCCCACTACGCGATAGTCGCGGTGCGACAAACCTTGGCATCTCAATGCTGGGAACCACTCAGTTCTCTGGCCCCAATCCCTCGTTGCGCTGCGCCGTCTTTGCGCGATATTCGCGCGCATGACCGTGACCCAGGTCTTCCCCCAATCACAATTTTGGCCGCGCCTTCTTTTATGGAGCGCGTTGGTGTTCGGATTTTTCTGCGAGGCGCTCGCCGCGCAGCGCACCATCCTAGTGCCCACGAACACCGTCGTGCGCGTGATGGCGGCGAACGTCACGGGCGGGGCGCAGCAGTACGAGGACTTTGCCATCCGCATCTTCCAAGGACTCAAGCCGGACATCATCGCCATCCAAGAATTTAACTACCTCAGCGAGACCCCGGCGCAGTTGCGCTCCTTCGTGGACACGGCGTTCGGCACGAATTTTTATTTTTTCCGGGAGAGCGCGGCGGGCTACCAGATTCCCAACGGCATCATCAGCCGGTATCCGTTCGTGGCCACCGGCCAGTGGACGGATGCGCTGGTGGCCAATCGCGGTTTCGCCTGGGCACGCATTGATGTGCCCGGCACGAATGACCTTTTTGTGGTGAGCGTGCATTTGAAGGCGAGCAGCAGCGACGCCAGCGTGCGCGCGGCGCAGGCCACGGCGTTGAAAAGTTTGATTCAATCCAATTTCCCCGCCAATGCGTGGGTCGTTCTCGCCGGCGACATGAACATCTACAGTTACGCCGAGGCGGCGATGACCACCTTCCGCACCTTCCTCAGCGCCACGCCCGTCCCGGCGGATCAAGCGGGCAACACCAACACCAACAACGGGCGCAACGAGCCTTATGACCAGGTGCTGACCAGCGCCACGTTCACCACGAACATCACGCCCGTCGTCATGGGCGCGCAGAGTTTTCCGAACGGACTCGTCTTCGACTCGCGCGTGTTCACGCCGCTCAGTGCCGTGCCCCCGGTGCAGAGCGCCGACTCGGGCCTCGCGCAGCACATGGCGGTGATGAAAGACTTCCGCATCCACCACACGCTCACGAACACCGTGGAAGTCACGCGCCCCGTGCTGGTGCAGACGAGGACAAACTTCTTCCGCTGGTCCGCCGTGCCGGGCATCACCTACACCGTCGAGCGCAGCACCACCTTGACGAACTGGCAGGTGGCCACGCAGTTCACCGCTCTGACCACCAACCTTACTTTCACCAACCTGCTTTCGACCAACGCCTACCGCTTCTACCGCGTGAGCTATTGAGCGGGCGGTCGCCGCAAATCCGTGACCGTGATCGCCCGTGTCTTTCCTCTCGGCCACCGACGAGCCCCGCGAAGAAGTCTATCGCGACCTGTTCTGGGCGTTGCAGAACTCGAAGGACTTCGCCTTCAATCACTGAAGTCTCGCGTTGCGGGCGGCACGGTTTGATTTGTCCTCGCGTGAAACCGTCCGCTCTGCTTCTCTCCCGCCCGTCGTCATCGTTTCTGGTTCGTGGGCCGTGAGCCTCCAACCCTGACGACGCCAGTTCCAACTGGGTGCGGTACGGCCAACAAATTATGAAACCCAATTCTATTCTGCGCTCATGGCCTCTGGCCGTGTGCCTTCTGTTCCTCGCCAGCCTTTCCGTCTTCGCCCAAGGCACCGCCTTCACCTACCAGGGCCGAGTCCTGGCTAACGGCACTAACTTCACCGGCAACGGCCAGTTCAAGTTTGCGCTGGTCACCAGCAGCAATGGCAGTTCTAACGCTACGGCCACGGCCAATTTATCCGGAGCCTTCGTCACCAGTTACACCGTCACCTCGGGTGGCAGTGGTTATCTGGTCGCGCCCGCCGTTTCCATTTCCGGGGGCGGCGGTTCGGGCGCGACCGCCACGGCCAACGTCAGCGGCGACGTGGTGACCAGCCTCAGCCCTGGCAACGCCGGTTCGGGTTACACCAGCCCGCCGACCGTGACGATTCCCGCGCCGCCGGTAAATATTTTCTACACCACTTACTGGAGCAACGACGGCACGAGCAGCGCCGGCAGCGAACCCGCCGCCGCCCTGAGCGTGAGCGTGGCCAACGGTTTGTTCACGGTGGTTTTGGGCGATACGCGACTGACGAACATGGCGGCCATGAGCGCGGCGCTGTTTGCGCAGCCCAATCTTCAATTGCGCATTTGGTTCAACGACGGCGTCAGCGGTTTCGCCGTGTTGAATCCGGTGCAGGATTTGACGCCCTCGCCGTATGCGGTTTTCGCACGCAGCGCGAGCAACCTGCTGGGTACGTTGGCGTCGTCCCAGTTGAGCGGTCCGTTGCCGGCGTCGCAACTGAGCGGGACGGTTTCGCTGGCGCAATTGCCGGCCAGTCTCCTGACCAACAATCAAAGCGGCGTGAACCTCACCGGCTCATTCACCGGCAACGGCGCGGGGCTGACGACGCTCAACGCCAGCCAACTCACCAGCGGCACGGTGGCCGACGCGCGCTTGAGCGCGAACGTCAGCCTGCTGGGGTCGAGCATCGAATCGGGTGAGATTACTGACGGCACGATTGGGGCGGCGGACGTGAACGCGGCCGGTTTCAACACCACCTTCTGGCGCGCGGTCGGCAACAGCGGCACCACGCCCGGCACGCACTTTGTGGGCACCACGGACAACCAGCCGCTGGAATTCAAGGTCAACGGCCTGCGCGCCCTGCGCCTCGAGCCGAACACGAACAGTCCCAATGTGATCGGCGGCTTCAGCGGCAACTTCGTGGGGGCGGGATTCTTTGGCTCGACCATCGGGGGCGGCGGCAGCCTCAATAACAGCAACGCCATTTTCGCCAGCTACGCCACCATCGCGGGTGGCCTCTTTAACAACATCGGCACGAACGCCGGTTCCAGCGCGATTGGCGGGGGCGTCAACAACAACATCGCGGCCGACTCGGCGTTTGCGACCATCGCGGGCGGCTTGTTAAACACCATCGCGGCCAACACGGTTTCTGCCACCATCGCGGGTGGCCGCTTCAACCACATCGGCACGAACTCCGATTACAGCGCGATTGGCGGGGGCAGGGACAACAACATCGCGGCCAACGCCACGTATGCCAACATCGCGGGTGGCCTCTTCAACGACATCGGCACGAACTCCGATTACAGCGCGATTGGCGGGGGCAGGGACAACAACATCGCGGCCAACGCCGAGTATGCGACGATTCCCGGAGGACGCAACAACACCGCCACCAATTATGCCTTTGCTGCCGGCTACAACGCCAAGGCCACCAACAGCGGCGCGTTTGTGTGGAGCGACAGCACCGGCACGGCCACCGGCTCAACCGCGAGCAACTCGGTGACCATGCGCGCCAGTGGCGGCTACCGTTTCTTCACCGGCACGAGCACCGCCGGGGCGCAATTGCTGGCCGGGGCGACCGCGTGGAGCGTGCTCTCGGATCGGAATCTGAAGAAAGACATCCAGCCGGTGAACCCGCAGTTGATCTTGGAGAAGCTGGCGCGCGTGCCGGTGGCGCAATGGCATTACGCCTGGGAGCCGGATTCCGCCCCGCTGAATCTCGGTCCCATGGCGCAGGACTTCAAAGCCGCGTTCTTCCCGGGCCGGGAGGACACCAGCATCAGCACGCTGGAATTCGACGGCGTGGCACTGGCGGCGATTCAGGGGTTGAATCAGAAGCTGGAAGAGCAAAAGACCGAGAACGCCGGATTGAAAGAGCGCCTCGAAGTGCTGGAGAAAAAATTATCCGCCCTCGCAGAGAAACATTAAACCCGAATCAAACCATGAAGACATCCTGGCTGAAATTCTTCTTCGCCCTCGCGCTGTCCGTGGCGGGCGCGGGCGCGTTGCGCGCGCAATCTTTCTCCATTGACTGGTTCACGATAGACGGCGGCGGCGGGACAAGCACGGGCGGCGTGTACTCCGTCAGCGGCACCATCGGGCAGCCGGATGCGGGGAAGATGAGCGGAGGGAATTATTCCATTGATGGCGGCTTCTGGGGGATCATTGCCGCCGTGCAAACGCCGGGCGCACCGCTGCTCTCCATCGAGCGGCTGGGCGGCGCGGTGCGCGTCTATTGGCCGTTGCCCTCCACCGGCTTCGTGCTGGACCAAAGCCTCACCGTCACCGGCGCGTGGTCGCAAGTGAGTTTCCCCTACACGACCAACGCCACGCAAATCAGCATCACCGTGCCCGCGCCCGCCGGGAACAAGTTCTACCGCCTGCGCCAGCCGTAGGCTGAGGAGCGAGGCCGTTGCTTCCCAGCCGGGCCGGGCCTGCGCTCCACGCATCATGGCCACGAGCTATCGCTCCATTGTCCAGAGGGCTGGAGTGCGAACTGAATTGACCAACCCTCTTGCTGCCGCCGGCTGCACGGCACACGCGGCAGCAGTTGTTCCTCGTGGTGAACGAGGCGTTGCACAATGTGGTGAAACATGCGCGCGCGAAACATGCTTGGCAGCGCGTGACGTGGAGCGAGCCGTGGTTGGAAATTTTGGTGGAGGGTGATGGTTGTGGATGGGAAGCCAGCGGGACGCTGGCGGTACGTTGCGGGTGGAGGATGGCCCTGGCGAATTCGTCACGCGGGCGGGCGGTGGGAACGGGTTGAAGAATTTGCGGGTCCGCTTGAGCGCGTTGGACGGGAGCGCGGAGTTGCGGTCGCGTGAGGCTGCGCTGGCCCCTGTGAAGCAAAACCTGGCCGGACCGCATCCGAGTCAAAGATTGCCGAAAAACCTGTTGCACCGGAAAAAGTGTTTGCCTATGTTCCGCCTCCCCGTTCCTAGAACGGGGAATTTTTGTTCATTCGCGTGCCGGGAAAAGATGTCATCCGCATTGAAGGCGCACTGGTTGAAGTGCTGCGCGAGGCGACGTTGTTCCGGGTGGAACTGGCGAATGGGCACCGGTTGCTGGGACATGTTTCGTCGCGGCGTCGGGAAGAGGCCGCCGGTTTGAAACCGGGCGACAAGGTGAATTTGGAAATGACGCCTTTTGATTTCTCGAAAGGCCGAATCGTTTTAGAAGAAAGAAAAAAATGAAAGTTCGCGCGTCAGTCAAAAAACTTTGCGAAAACTGCAAAATCATCAAACGCGAAGGCGTCATCCGGGTGATTTGCACCAACCGCCGTCACAAGCAGCGGCAGGGCTAGTCCAACTTTAACCCACTCATCCAAGCAACATGGCACGCATCATTGGTGTAGAAATCCCCGGCGAGAAGCGCATCGACATTTCGCTCCGCTACATTTACGGCATCGGCCCGAAGAACGCGGTTGATATCCTCAAGGTGGCGGGCATTGACCCGAGCATCCGCGCGAAAGACCTCGACGAATCGCAACTCTCCAAGATCGTTCACGCGATTCAGGAAGGGAAGTATGTCATCGAAGGTGACCTGCGCCGCGAACTGGGCATGAACCTCAAACGCTTGCAGGGCATCAAGTGCTACCGTGGCATCCGCCATCTGCGCAGCCTGCCGGTGCGCGGTCAACGCACCTCCACCAACGCCCGCACCCGCAAGGGGCCGCGCAAGACGGTCGGTGTGCAGCGCAGCCCAACCGCCAAGGCCGGTGTCACCTAGACCTGGGTTTGAGCGCGACTCTGAACGATTAACTTTTACTGAACATCATGGCTGAAGAAACTAAGAAGGCGGACGAGACCAAGAAAAAGCCCGCACCAAAAAAGGATGGCGCGGAAAAGCCGGCCAAGGCTGCGGCTGGCGAAGGCGCTCCCGCGAAGGGTAAGAAGGCTGATGCCGCTGCTGCGGCTGCGGTCATTGATCCCGCCGCTCCTCCGGCGGTCGCGGCTCCCACCGCTGCTGAACTCCTCGGTGAAGATCCGAACGCGAAGAAGATCGTCAAGGTCAAGGGGGCCAAGAACATCACTTCTGGCGTGGCGAACATTCTGGCCACGTTCAACAACACTCAGGTTTCCATCACGGACATGCAGGGCAACGTGCTCGGCTGGTCCAGTGCCGGTCGCGTTGGTTTCAAAGGCTCGCGCAAGAGCACGGCCTTCGCCGCGCAGCAGGTCGCACAGGACGCCGCCCGTCAGGCGATGTCCCACGGGATGCGTGAAGTGGAAATCCGCGTGAAGGGTCCTGGCTCGGGTCGCGAGTCGGCAATTCGCGCGCTTCAGGCCATCGGCTTGGAAATCACGACCATTAAAGACGTGACGCCCATTCCCCACAACGGTTGCCGCCCGCGCAAGAAACGCCGCGTGTAGTTCTTAACTTTCAATTCAACTTTCATAACACATGGCTCGTTACACAGGTCCTCGTCTCCGCATCAGCCGCCGTTTTGGTCTGCCCATTTTCGGCCCGTCGAAATATCTCGAACGCCGCGATTACGGTCCCGGCATGCACGGTCCCAAGTCCGGCCGCCGCAAGGTCACCGACTACGGCCTCGGTCTGCTGGAGAAGCAGAAGATGCGCTACTACTACGGGCTGATGGAGAAGCAGTTCCGTGGCGTGTATGAAAAGGCGATCAGCCGCCGCGGCGTCACGGGCGAGATCATGCTCCAAATTCTGGAGACGCGCTTGGACAACGTGGTTTATCACATCGGTTTCGGTAACACCCGCGCCCAGGCCCGCCAGATGGTCTGCCACGGCCACGTTCGGGTGAACGGCCGCAAGGTCAGCATCCCGTCCTACGCCCTCAAGGTGAACGACGTGATCGAAGTCAAGGACACCACGGCCTCCAAGCAGATGGCGACCCGTTCGCTCGAAAGCTCGACCAGCCGCGTCGTCCCTGATTGGCTGCTGCTCGACAAGACGGCGATGAAGGCCACGGTCATGCGCGTTCCGACGCGTGAGGAGATCAAGCCCATCGCGAACGAGCAGACCATCGTTGAATTTTATTCCCGCTAAGTGAAGCCGGAGTAATGGAGCGGTGGAGTGACGGAGTGCTGTTCACTCTCAATCCTCCCACGTCTCATTACTCCAACAGCAGTTACACGGACGCACCCAGCGCGGGAATACAAACTGAGCGCGTCAGATTACAACTGTTGAAAAGGAAACTATGCCCGTTCGTTTAGGTCGTTTTGAAATGCCGAAGCGGTTGACCAAGGAAGAGTCAAACGCCACGTCCACCTTTGCCAAGTTTATCGCCGAGCCGTTTGAAACCGGCTATGGCCACACCGTTGGCAATTCCCTGCGCCGCGTGCTGCTCAGCTCGCTCGAAGGCGCGGCCATCACCTCCGTCAAGATTGACGGCGCGCAACACGAGTTCACCACCGTGGACGGCGTGGTCGAAGACGTGACCGACATCGTGCTGAACCTGAAGAAGGTCAAGTTCAAGGCCCACTCGCGCGACGAGCAGACGCTGCTGGTCTCCGTGAACAAGGAAGGCGTGGTCACCGCCGGTGACATTGAGCTGAACCAGAACATTGAGTTGGTCAACCCCGACCAGATCATCTGCACGCTCGACAAGAAGAAGAAATTTGAAATGGAACTCACGGTCAAGGTTGGCCGCGGCTTCCTTCCGGGCGACGAAAACAAGAAGCCCGACCAGTCCATCGGCGTCATCGCCATCGACTCGCTGTTCTCGCCCGTGACGCGCGTGCGTTACAGCGTCGAGAGCGCGCGTGTCGGTCAGCGCACGGACTATGACCGTTTGCTCGTGGAAATCTGGACCGATGGGCGCATCTCGCCCGATGACGCGCTCACCCAGGCGTCCGCAATTCTCCAGCATCACCTCGACGTGTTTGTCGGCTACGATAAGAACGCCGTCGAGTTTGAAGAAGCGGAACTGAAGCAGGACGACGACAAGTCCAAGCTCAAGAAGCTGCTCAACATGAGCGTGAACGAAATCGAGCTGAGCGTGCGCGCCGCGAACTGCCTCAACAACGCGAACATCACCACCGTGGGCCAGCTCGCGATGAAGACCGAGGCGGAGATGCTCAAGTACCGCAACTTCGGCAAGAAGTCCCTCAACGAAATCAAAGACAAGCTCCAGGCGCTTGGACTCAGCCTCGGGATGAACATCGATCCCGAATTGCTCGAAGCGCCCAAGGACGACAAAGCCGCCGTCGCGGCCTGATACTTATGCGCCACCTTAAACGAACCGCCAAACTCGGCCGCACGGGCACACATCGCAACGCGATGCTCGCCAACATGGTGTGCAGCCTCATCATTCACAAACGCATCCAGACCACGCTCGCGAAGGCCAAGGCCGCGCGTTCCGTGGCTGAGAAGATGGTCACACTCGGCAAGAGCGGCACCCTCGCCGACCGCCGTCTGGCCACGGGCCGCCTGCACAACGCCGACGCCGCGAAGATTCTCTTCACGGAAGTCGCGCCGATGTTCAAGAGCCGTCCCGGCGGCTACACGCGCATCATCCAGTTGGGCCAGCGCAACGGCGACGCCGCGCATCTCGCCATCCTCGAATGGGTGGACACCGCCGCTGAAGCCGCGCCGGTGGAAACGACTGACGAGAAGAAGAAGACTGAGGCCAAGGACTCCGACACGAAAAAGGCCGGAGCTAAGAAGGCCAAGAAGGACGCCTGAGCCTTCCGACATTGATTCACGAAAGCCCGTCCGCAAGGACGGGCTTTTTTATTGGAGCGCCGGCTTCCAGCACGGCGCGTTCAGTTTCAAAATCCATCGTGCCGTGCCGGAAGCCGGCGCTCCAGCCGGTCCAAGACCAGCGGACAGCCCTTTCTGCTTCTGTTCAGGCTTTTGAGTTCTCCCTGCCGCTCATGCGAAAAATAATCCCCGACTGTTAGAGGCGCGCGTTCCGCTCAAGGCATTGACCGTGCGCAAGCGCCTTTCTCAAGTCAGGCACGACATCATGGGCTTGGCCCGCGTGCGAGCGCGGCGCTGGTGGTGTTTCAAGTCGCTGGTTCCGCTTCGGGGTGGCCCCCGCGCTGACCAACGAAGTGGTGACGAACTCTTTCGTGAGCATCGACTACATCGGGACCAATTCGCTTTACGTGAGCCGCACGAGTTCCATTCCGGTCAGCGGCTACGTGCTGGGGCGCTTCGCATTCGTGGGCACGAACCAGTATGCGTTCAACCCGAACTCCGAAGTAGCGCGCTGATTTTCCGGGGGGCGCGCCCCCGTTTCCTCAGATCATACCCCCTCCAATGGCCAGCCGGTCCAGCGGCGGCACCAACTTCGGCGACGCGGCTTTGAGC
>Ga0163150_10006136_pt1 | contig 14890 bp, 10 predicted proteins | sample OliLakLV19P2IB_FD_148628 | JGI IMG/M metagenome (GOLD analysis project Ga0163150, IMG submission 148628) | Freshwater microbial mat bacterial communities from Lake Vanda, McMurdo Dry Valleys, Antarctica - Oligotrophic Lake LV.19.P2.IB | ecosystem: Environmental > Aquatic > Freshwater > Lake >...
GCCCGCCGCGCGCGCGTGGGCTGCACGCTGCCCGCGGCGCTGGAACGCGTGCGCGTCGGAGAACCGGTCTGGCTCGACGACGGACGCATCGGCTGCGTCGTGCGCAGCGTGGAGCCGGATCACGCCGAGCTCGAGGTCACGCACGCGCGCGCGGCGGGCGAGAAGCTGCGCGGCGACAAGGGCATCAATCTCCCGCAGACGGACGTGCGCCTCCCCGCGCTGACGGAGAAGGACTGCGAGGACCTCGAGTTCGTCGCACGCCACGCCGACGCGGTGTTGCTGTCCTTCGTTCACGAGCCGGAGGACGTCGCCGAGCTGCAGCGCCGCCTGCGCGAGCTGGGCCACGGCGACCTCGGCATCGTGCTGAAGATCGAGACGCGTCGCGCCTTCGAGCGCCTGCCGCGACTCCTGCGCGCCGCGATGTCGAGCCGCGCGTGCGGCGTGATGATCGCGCGCGGCGACCTGGCGGTCGAGTGCGGCTTCGAGCGCATGGCGGAGGTCCAGGAGGAGATCCTGTGGCTGTGCGAAGCGGCGCACGTGCCGGCGATCTGGGCGACGCAGGTGCTCGAGAGCCTGGCCCAGGACGGTCGCGCCTCGCGCGCGGAGGTCACCGACGCCGCGATGGGCGAGCGCGCGGAATGCGTGATGCTGAACAAGGGTCCACACGTCGCCGAAGCGGTTCAGGCCCTGAACGACATCCTGCAGCGGATGGAAGGGCACCAGCACAAGAAGAGCGCCGTGCTGCGCCGGCTGCGACTCGCGGCGGACGGCTGCGACGCGACTTGATCCTCGGGGTATAGGACATCCAAGCGCATGCCCCTGCGGCTCCTGGCCTGCAGTCGGGCTCCGGCGATCGCGATGCCGGGAACGCCCTCCTGGGAGACGCACGGCACGTCGCCCACGGCGAACGTCGCGTGTGCGAAGTGCGCAGGATGCGCGCGCAAAGTGCCTAGGTTCTCGTCGGATCGACTTTCGCGCGCTGGTCGACCCGGCCCTCAAGGCAGGGGCACGGACAGCATGGATTCGGGCGATTGCGCCGTGGTGATCTCGCGCTCGGTGCCGGTGCGCCGATCGATCACGAAGATCACGGGCGCGATCCCGATGGGCGGAGCGACGGCGCGGCACGCCAGGTAGACCTCGTCCGTGAGGGCGTCGCGCACGAGCTCCAGGTCGCGCGGCCCGACGAACGGCCAGCTGTGCGGGTACTGCGTCCACGCGTGCGTCGTGAGATCGATGCGGTAGAGCCGGCCGGGCTCCGTGCCGCCCGGGGGCTCGTTGTCGCCCGCGTCCATCACCCACATGCCGGTGCCATCGGCGACCATGTCGTCGCAGCTCAGGTAGACCCAGGGCAGAGGCGCGTCGGTGTCCGGGCCGCTCGCCGAGAGCTGCTGCTCGTACAGGCCGCTCGCAGGAACCAGGGGAAACATCTTCGACACCAGCAGGAGGTCGACGGCGGGCACGGGCTCGAACCGCGGGAGCCTCGTGTTCGCCCCGCTCTGCACGAGCGCGGACATGCCGCCGGCGCTGATCTGGACGCGCGCCAGCGAGGACTGGAACGAGAGGGAGAACGGCTCGTGGCTCGTCACGAACACCTGGCCCTGTGCGAACCGCAGATGGTCGAACTCGCGCGTGAGCGGAGTCCCGATGGCGACCGAGTCCTGGACCACCAGGCTCGACAGCGCGACACGCCGCAGGATGGCGGCGCCGCTCGTCGGATCGAAGGCAGCGACGAAAGCCGTGCTGCGGTCGTCGCTCGCGCACCAGAGCCCGGAGGCGGCCTCGGGCAGGGCGAGATCGGCCGTCGCGGCCGCAGTCTCGAGATCGAAGACGCGCAGGCGCCGCCCTGCACGGGCGGCGCCGAGCTGCCCTTCTCGAGCACGTACACACGCGCGCCGGCCGCATCCGTCCACAGGATCCGGGAGGACGGAGCGACGGGGACCTCGGCGCGCGTCGTGCCGAAGAACGGGTCGAAGAAGACCAGGCGCGTCGAAGTCGCCATGACGGCGCCGACCGCGAAGTTGGCCGAAAAGACGGGCTTGCCCTCCTCGTTCGTGAGCTCCGCATCGTCGACCGGCCCGAAATCGACGCGCGCGCTGACGGCGCCGTGGACCGCGTCGACGATCTCGAGCCCGCCCTGGATGGGATCCGGGTATCGGCTGCGCTCGTGCGCATAGAGCCTGGTTCCGAGCAGCCTCAGGTGGCTGGCGTTCATCAACGTCCTGCCGGCGGGCGCCGCCGGGTCGGTGACGATCGCCTGGAAGTGAGCTTCCTGGTCCGCGAGCGCCGGATCGAGCGGCACGGCGATGTGGAACGTCGCGTGACCGCTGCCGTCGCTGGTGCGCACGCCCAGCCGGCGCAACGCGCGCCGTCGCAGCTCGAGGGTCCCCAGCGGCGTCGGGATCGAAGTCCGGCTCGGACTGTAGAGCAGCTCGACGGTCTGGTTCGCCGGAGCTCCGACGACGTCGAGGTCGAGCGTGCGCCCGAGCCACGGAGCCGAGTGCTCCAGGTGCGCCTGCGCGCTGGCGACGCCGGCGCCACAGGCGAGGACGAGCGGCGCGAGGCAACGACCGAGGAGGATCGAGGCGCAGTCGACGCGGGGGATTGCGGCCATCGTGAGGACCTTTCTGTCCCAAGTGCTGGAACTGGTCGAGTGTCGGTGCCCGAGACCCGAGCCACAACCCGCCAAAGGTCGGAGGAAGGGCGCGCACGAATGCGTAGGCCGCTCCACCTCCAGCCATCCCCGGCGCCGTCGGCGCGGCGAATCCCGCCGGCTGCGGGGCGTGCGCGTACCCGACTACGCCCTTCGACGCAGGACCGGCGCGGGTTTCACGTGCGCGCGCTTCACTCGAACCGGAGCACGTCGACGATCGCCGTCTCACCCGGCACGAGCTCGACTTCGCCCGTCGCGACGCGCACGCGCGGCGGGTACTCGACCGACGACGTGAACTCGGCGCGCCAGCGCGTGCGGCCGGCGGACATGCGCTGGCGTGCCAGCGTCGTGCCCACGATGCCCGTGGGTGCAGCGCAGAGCGACGCGAGAGGCTCGTCGCCGTGCGCCGTCTCGATCGAGATCTGGCCGTGCGGAAGCACCTGCGAAAGCTGCCACTGCACGTTGACCGTCTTCGTGAGGTGGAACTCGACGCGCTTCGTCTCGCCGGACGCGAAAACGACCGTCGCATCCGCGTACGTACCCTGACCCTCGACCACGAAACGGATCGGCACGCCGGGCGGCAGCCGGCCCACACGGAAGCGACCCTCGCCGCTCCGGCGGAATCGGTTCAACGATTCTGCACCACGAGGACCGGCGCGTGCCAAGCTCGCGCTCGAGGCCAGTCAGCTCGAAGCGCTCGCGCGCGGCGCCGCATGTTTCTGGAGCGTCGGCGGCTGACGACCGCCGGGCGCGTCACACCTCGAGCAGCATCCGCGCCGGGTTCTCGACGCATTCCTTGATGCGCTTCAGGAACGTCACGGCTTCCTTGCCGTCGACGAGCCGGTGGTCGTACGTGAGCGCGACATACATCATCGGCCGGATCACGACCTGGCCATCGCGCGCTACCGGACGGTCCTGGATCGCGTGCAGGCCGAGGATGCCCGACTGCGGCGGGTTCACGATCGGCGTGCTCAGGAGCGAGCCGTAGATCCCGCCGTTGCTGATCGTGAACGTGCCGCCGGTCAGCTCGTCGAGCGTCAGCTTGTTCGACTGCGCGCGCGTCGCCAGCTCGCCGATCTTGGCTTCGACCTCGGCGAAGCTCATGCGCTCGGCGTTGCGCAGGATCGGCACGACGAGGCCCTTGCCGCCGCCGACTGCCACGCCGATGTCGTAGTAGTTGTGGTAGACGATCGCGTCGCCCTTGATCTCGGCATTGACTTGCGGGATCAGCTTGAGCGCTTCGATCGCGGCCTTCACGAAGAAGGACATGAAGCCCAGCTTGACGCCGTGCTTCTGCAGGAACGCGTCCTTGTGCTCGTTGCGCAGCGCCATCGCGGCCGTCATGTCGATCTCGTTGAACGTCGTCAGCAGCGCGGCGGTGCTCTGCGCTTCGACGAGACGTTCAGCGATGCGGCGGCGCATCGGCGTCATCGGCACGAGCTCTTCCTCGCGGCTGCCGCCGCCGGTGGAGCGCGGTGCGGGAACAGCAGCGGGCTTGCTGGCGGGCTTGGGCTCGGCGGCCGTGCGTTGCACGTCCTCCTTGAGCATGCGGCCGCCGGGGCCTGTCGCCTTCACCGCGGCGGGATCGACGCCGCTCGTCGCCAGCGCGCGCGCCGCGGCCGGCATCACGACGGTCTCGCGTTGCGCACCGCCCGCGCGAGCCGGTTCGGCTTTGGCCGTTTCAGGCTTCGCGGGAGCGGGCTGCGCGACCGGAGCCGGCGCGCTGTCCTTGCTCGGCGCGGCCGCGCCCGCGCCGGCTTCCATGTAGCCGATCACTTCGCCGACGGCGGCCTTCTCGCCCTTCTTCTTGAGCACCTTCGTCACCTTGCCCGTGACGGGGGAAGGCAGCTCGACCGTGACCTTGTCGGTCTCGATCACGACGAGCGCGGCGTCCTTGCTCGCGCTCTGGCCCTCGCCGACGAGCCAATCGCCGATCTGGACCTCGGTGATCGATTCGCCCACGGAGGGCACCTTGAGTTCGGCGGTGGCCATGTTGCGTTTCAGGCGCGCCCGAAGGCGCGGTCGAGGACTTCCTGCTGTTCGATCTTGTGGCTGCTCGGCGATCCCGTCGCGGGCGAAGCGGCCGCGGGGCGCGACACGCCCGAGAACGGCCGTCCGGCGATCGTCGCGCCGAAGCGGACGTAGAGCCAGCTCCACGCGCCCATGTTCTCGGGCTCTTCCTGCACCCACACGACCGGCACGTTCTTGCCGTAGGGCGCGAGCGCGGCCTCGACGTCCTTCGTCTGCAGCGGGTGGAGCTGCTCGAGCCGCAGGATCGCCACGTCCTGGCGTCCCAGCTTCTCGCGCTCGTCCTCGAGCTCGTAGTAGAGCTTGCCGCTGCACACGAGCACGCGCTTCACGCCCTCGCGGCTCTTCGCGCCCTTCGGCGGCACGTCGGTCAGGATGCGGTGGAAGCGGCCTTCGCTCAGCTCGTCGAGCGACGACACGGCGCGCGGGTGGCGCAGCAGGCTCTTCGGCGTCATGACGACGAGCGGCTTGCGCCACGGGCGCAGGACCTGGCGCCGCAGCATGTGGAAGAGCTGCGCCGGCGTCGTGACGTTCGCGACCTGGATGTTGTCCTCGGCGCACATCTGCAGGAAGCGCTCGAGGCGCGCGCTGGAGTGCTCGGGGCCTTGCCCCTCGAACGCGTGCGGCAGGAGCAGCACGAGGCCCGAGAGACGCTTCCACTTCTCCTCGGCGCTGACGAGGAATTGGTCGATGATGACCTGGGCCGCGTTGTCGAAGTCGCCGAACTGCGCTTCCCACAGCACGAGCGCTTCGGGGTAGTCGAGCGTGTAGCCGTACTCGAAGCCCATGACGCCCGTCTCCGAGAGCGGGCTGTTCACGACTTCGATCGGAGCCTGCGCCGGATCGACGTGTTCCAGCGGCGTGTAGCGCCGGCCGTTGGCGGCGTCGTGCAGCACGGCGTGGCGGTGGCTGAACGTGCCGCGCTCCGTGTCCTGGCCCGAGAGGCGCACGCGCGCGCCCTGCACGGCCAGCGTCGCGAACGCGGCCGCTTCGCCCGCGGCCCAGTCGAGCGGCTTCTCGCCGCGCGCCATCTCCATGCGGCGCGCGAGGATCGACACGAGCTTCGGATGCACCGTGAAGCCTTCGGGCGCCTTCGTCGTCGCCTCCAGGAGCTGCTGCAGGCGCGCCTTCGGGAACACGGTCGGCACTTCGGGCACGTCCGCGTCCCGGCCACCCTTGTAGTTGCTCCACACGGGCGCGAGGCCCGGGCTCTGGAACAGGTAGTCCTTCGCGCGCGAGGCGTCGAGTTCGGCCTCGAGGCGCGCCCGGCACTCCTCCGCGATGCGGTCCGCGTCCTCGCGCGTCAATCCGCCCAGCGCGAGCAGGTGGTCGAGGTAGCCTTCGCGCACCGACTTGCGCGCGCGGATCGTCTCGTACATGAGCGGCTGCGTGAAGCTGGGCTCGTCGCCCTCGTTGTGACCGCGTCGCCGGTAGCCGTACATGTCGATCACGACGTCGGCGGCCCATTCCTGGCGGAAATCCATCGAGAGCCGGATCACGGCCGCGACCGCCTCGGGATCCTCGCCGTTCACGTGGAAGATCGGGCACTGCAGCATGCGCGCGACATCCGTGCAGTACGTCGTGCTGCGCCCTTCCTGCGGGTCGGTCGTGAAGCCGAGCTGGTTGTTCACGATGACGTGGATCGTGCCGCCGGTCTCGTAACCGGAGAGCTGCGACATGTTCAGCGTCTCCTGCACGACGCCCTGGCCCGCGAAGGCCGCGTCGCCGTGCATGACGAGCGCCATACCGGCCAGGCCGCCCTTCGAGCCCGAGCGATCCTGGCGCGCGCGCACGCGGCCGAGCGCGACCGGGTCGACGAACTCCAGGTGGCTCGGGTTGAAGCACATCGAGAGCCCCACCTTCGCGCCGCTCTGAGTCACGTACTCGCTGGCGTAGCCCAGGTGGTATTTGACGTCGCCGCGCTGGCGGTAGAGCTCGTGGTCGACGTCGGCGAACTCGCGGAAGATCTGACGCGCGCCCTTGCCGATCACGTTGGCCAGCACGTTCAGGCGCCCGCGGTGCGCCATGCCCATCACGACCTCGGTGCAGCCCTGCTCGCCGGCCTTCTCGAGCGCCAGGTGCAGCAGGGGAATCAGGCTCTCGGAGCCCTCCAGCGAGAAGCTCTTCGCGCCCAGGAATTTCTTCTGGATGAACTCCTCGAAGAGGGTCGCCTCCGTGAGCCGCGTCAGGATGCGCACCTGCTCCTCGCGCGACAGCGGCACGCGGTTTTCGGAGGCCTCCATGCGCTCCAGGAGCCAGTTCTTCCGCACCAGGTCGTCGATGTGGTCGACCTGCACCGCGATCGAGCGGCAGTACGTGTTGCGCAGCTTCTCGACGATCTGGCGCAGCGTCATCGTGGGTGCGCCGAAGATCCCGATCGTCGAGAAGCGCCGGTCCAGGTCCTGCGGCCCGAAGCCGTAGAACTCGGGCTCGAGCTCGGGCAGCTTCGGCCGCGGCCGCTCGAGGGGGTCGATCTGCGCCGTCAGGTGCGCGCGCGCGCGGTAGGCGCGGACGAGCTGGTCGACGCGATCCTGCTGCTCCGCGACGTCAGCCGGCGCCGTGGCGCCGCGCGCCGGACCGTGGCCGTTCGTGCCGGGCGGGTGCAGCTCGGGCGGGTTGAAGATCGAGTAGGGCCGGAAGCTGGGACCCAGCCGCGCCGCCGACTTGCGGGCGCCGGGCAGGCTCTCGAAGTACGCGCGCCAGTCGGGCGAGACCGACTCCGAGTCGCTCTGCCACTCGGCGTAGAGGTCCTCGGCGAACGCGAGGCTCCCGGGGTTGGGCGTGCTGTCCTGGTCGCGCATGACGGCAGTGAGTATCTGGGGGCCGCTCGCGAAGTGCTCGCTGGCCTGTGTCTCCGGGTGCCGCATGGAGGCGCGCTCCCAGGTTCGAGGGCGGAAGAGGATAACAACGGCGCGGGCATGCCGCCCGCCCGTTGTGGGCCGTGGGGGCCCCGAGTCGACTCCGACCGTAGCCCCGGTTCCACTCGAATTCGTGCCGAATCGCCGGTCGAGCGCCGGCGCGCGTCTCACGCCGCGGGCGAACGCTCCGCACCGATCTGCGCCTCGGCCCGAGCGCCGGAGAAGATGCGGTACAGCGCGGGCAGGAGCACCAGCGTCAGGAGCGTGCTCGAGATCAGGCCGCCGATGACGACCGTGGCCAGGGGGCGCTGGACCTCGGCGCCCGTGCCGGTGGCGATCGCCATGGGCACGAAGCCCAGCGACGCGACCAGCGCGGTCATGAGCACCGGGCGCAGGCGCGTGATCGAGCCGCGGACGATCGCGTCCTTCACCTTGGCGCCGTCCTGCCGCAGCTGGTTGATGAACGTGATCATCACGAGGCCGTTGAGCACGGCGACGCCCGACAGCGCGATGAAACCGACCGCGGCCGAGATCGAGAACGGCATGTCGCGCAGCCACAGCGCCAGGACGCCGCCAGTCAGGCCCAGCGGCACGGCCGCGAACACGAGCAGCGCGTACTTGAGGCTCCGGAACGTCGCAAACAAGAACAGGAGGATCATCAGGAAGCAGGCGGGCACGACGAGCGTGAGGCGCTCCTTCGCGGCGACGAGGTTCTCGAACTGGCCGCCCCACACGAGCCACTGGCCGGCCGGCAGCGCGACGGCGCCCATCTGTGACTGCGCCTCGTCGACGAACGAGCCCAGGTCGCGCCCGCGCACGTTGCACTGCACAACGATGCGGCGCTTGCCGTTCTCGCGGCTGATCTGGTTCACGCCTTCGGCGATCTCCACCTGGGCGACGGTGCCGAGCGGGACGAAACCGCGCTCCGTGTGCGTGCGGAAGAGGCTCGCGCCGCCGTCGTCGCCGATCACCGGGAAGTCCTGCGCCGGCTCTTCTCCCTCGTTGCGCGGTAGCGGGATCGGCAGCCGATCGAGGACGTCGACGTTGCCGCGCAAGGCGTCCGGCAGCCGGACGACCAGGTCGAAGCGACGGTCGCCCTCGAACACGAGGCCGGCTTCACGCCCGCCCATCGCCACCGCAACGACGTCTTGCACGTCCGAGAGCGACAAGCCGTAGCGCGCCAGAACGGCGCGGTCGGGCTCGACCGTCATGACCGGCAGGCCCTCGGTCTGCTCCACCTTGGCGTCGGCCGCGCCCGGGATCCTCTGCAGGACGGCCAGCACGTCGGCCGCGCTGGCCTGCATCGACTCGAAGTCGTCGCCGTAGACATTGACCGCGACGTCGGCGCGCACGCCCGAGATGAGCTCGTTGAAGCGCATCTGGATCGGCTGCGTGAACTCGTAGTTGTTGCCGGGCGCGGACTGGAGCTTCAGCTCGAGCAGCTCGACCAGTTTGGCCTTGTGGCCCTCGACCCGCGTGGCGTGCGCCTCTTCCGCGTGATCGTGTTCGCCGGCGTGGGCGCGCGCGAGGCCCAGCTCGGAGGCTGTCTGCGCGATCTGCGTGTCCAGCTCCGCTTCGCTGCGCCAGCGTTCCTCCGGATGGAGGATGATGAACGTGTCCGACACGTTGGGCGGCATGGGGTCCGACGCGAGCTCGGCCGTGCCGGTCTTCGAGAACGTGAACGCGACCTCCGGGAAGCCGGCGACGATCCGCTCGACGTCGTGCTGCATCCGCTGCGACTGCGTGATGCTGGTGGACGCGATGCGCATCGCGTGCATCGCGATGTCCTTCTCGTCGAGCGTGGGGACGAATTCCTGACCCAGGCGGGTGAACAGCGCGGCCGCGCCCAGGAAGGCCAGCACGGCCGCGACGACGACCGCGTGGCGGAACCGCAGCGCCCAGCGCACGACCGGCGCGTAGAGGGCCTTCGCCCAGCGGACCAGGAACATGTCCTCCTCGCTGACGCGGCCGCGGATGCACAGCGCCACCATCGCCGGGACGAACGTCACGGACAGGAGGAACGCCGCGGCCAGCGCGAAGATCACCGTCATCGCCATCGGCTGGAACATCTTCCCTTCCACGCCGGAGAGCGAGAGGATCGGGAAGTAGACGATCAGGATGATCGCCTGGCCGAAGGCCGAGGGCCTGGCCACCTCGCGCGCGGCCTGCATGACCTCGTCCAGCCGCTCCTGCAGCGACAAGAGCCGGCCCTCGCGGTGCTGGCGCTCGCCGAGCCGGCGCAGGCTGTTTTCCACGATGATCACGGCGCCGTCGACGATCAGCCCGAAGTCGATCGCGCCGAGCGACATCAGGTTGCCGCTGACCTTGCCCTGCACCATGGCCGTCGCGGTCATCAGCATCGCGAGCGGGATGGCCGAGGCGCAGATCAATGCGGCGCGCCAGTTTCCGAGGAGGAGCAGCAGGACCGCGATGACGAGGATCGCGCCCTCGAGCAGGTTCTTCCGCACCGTGTCGATCGTGGCGTCGACGAGCCGCGTCCGGTCGAGCACCGTCCGGGCGCGGATCCCTTCCGGCAGCGAGCGCTGGATGTCCTTCATCCGGGCGTCGACCGCCGCCGCCACGGTCCGGCTGTTGGCGCCGATGAGCATGACGGCCGTGCCCACGACCACATCCTCGCCGTTCGCGCTGGCCGATCCCGTGCGCAGCTCGCGCCCGATGCCCACGCCGCCGGGCGGCACGACGTCGCGCACGTAGATCGGGACGCCGTTGCGCGTGCCGAGCGCGATCGTCTCGATCTCCGCGATCGACTGGATGCGTCCGGTCGCGCGCACGAGGTACGACTCGCCCTTGTGCTCGACGTAGCCGGCGCCGGTCGAGACGTTGTTCTTCTCGAGCGCCTCGACGACGTCGCCGAACGTCAGCCCGTAGGACACGAGTTTCATCGGATCGGGCTGGACGTGGTACTGCTTGACGTAGCCGCCGATCGCGTCGACCCCCGCGACGTCTTTCACGCTCTTGAGCTGGGGACGGATGATCCAGTCCTGCACTTCGCGCAGGTACGCGGCCAGCTCGACGTCGGTCGAGAGCCGCTGGCCCTCGAACGTGAGGTACGCGCCGTCGGATTGCCAGCCCGGCTCGCCGTCGTGGACGTCGGCGCCCTGACCGCGCGGGTGCTCGTACTCGACGGTGTACATGTACACCTCGCCCAGCCCCGTCGCGATCGGGCCCATGACGGTCTCGACGCCGGGCGGAACGCTCCCGGTCGCTTCGCGCAGTCGCTCGCCGACCTGCTGGCGCGCGAAGTAGATGTCCACGTCGTCCTGGAACACCGCGGTGACCTGCGCGAAGCCGTTGCGCGAGAGCGATCGCGTGTACTCGAGGCCGGGGATGCCAGCGAGCGCGCTCTCCAGCGGGAAGGTGACCTGCTTCTCGACCTCGAACGGCGACAGCGACGGCGCGATCGCGTTGATCTGGACCTGGTTGTTCGTGATGTCCGGGACGGCGTCGATCGGCAGCCGCCGGAGCTGCAGCAGCCCGACGACCGCGACGGCGACCGTCAGGACGACGACGAGCCAGCGGTTGCGGATGGAGGAAGTGAGCAGCGCGGCGATCATGGTTCGTGGCTCAGTGCTCGTGCTTGGCCGCGCCCTTGCCGAGTTCCGCCTTCAGGATGAAGGTGCCCGCACTGACGAAGATCTCGCCCTCGGCGAGCCCGGAGTGCACCGGCAAGAAGCCGCCGACCTGACGGCCGACTCGGACGACGCGTTTTTGGAACGTGCCGGGCTCGTCCGCGACGGGCACGAAGACGGCCGGGCTGCCTTCGACGGTCTGCACGGCGCCCTCAGGGATCGCGACGACCGCCGCCGCAACCGGCGCATTCGGGTTCGTGGTCACGATCTCCGCCTGCGCGAACATGCCGGGCCGCAGGCTCAGCTCGGTGACGGGGACCTCGATGCGGACCTGCGCCGTGCGCGTGGTCGGATCGACCATCGGCGAGAGGAACGCGACGGTGCCCTCGAAGCGCTTCTCGACGTCACTGCGGACGGAACCGACGGAGATCCAGGCCTTCGCGCCCGGATGGACTTCCGCGAGCGTCGCTTCGGGAACGTCGGCCAGGACCCACAGCTTCGTCGCGTCGGCCAGCACCATCAGGTACTCGCGGTCGGGGCTGACGAGCTCGCCCAGCGTCACCTCGCGCTGCACGACCAGGCCGTCGATCGCCGCGTGGATCGAGTAGCGCGGCACGACCTCGCCGGTTGCAGCCAGCGTCTCGATCGCTACGTGCGTCATGCCGAGCAGGTGCAGACGGTTCGCGGCGGCAGTCGCCGCGGATTCGGCCGCCTTGAGCGCCGCGACGACGGACTTGTACTCGGCCTCGCGTCGTTGCACCTCGGTGAGCGAGATGCCCTGCGACTGCTCGTACAGGTTCTTCGCGCGCTCCCACGCCACGCGCGACAGATCGACGGCCGGACCGGCGGTCTGCACCGCGACGCGTCGCTGCAGGTACTCGGCTTGGGCCTCGCCCAGCTCGGGGCTCTCGATGACGAGGAGCTCCTGGCCCAGCGCGACGGCGTCGCCGACGCGCACCTTCACCTCGACGACGCGGCCGCGCAGCGGCGAGCCGACGTGCGCCATCGCCTCCGTGTTGAAGCCCACGCGCGCGGGCGCCGTGATCGTCGGCGTCAGGACGCGCGCGCGCGCCGGCTCGACGCGGATGCCGTAGCGCTCGATCGCGTCGCTGGTCAGCACGACCTCGTCGGCGTGCTCGTCGGCGTGATCGTCAGCATGATCGTCAGCATGCCCCGCAGCAGGCGGCCGAGCCGGGGCGGCATGCGGATGATCGTGGTCGCTGCAGCCGCTGATCAGCGCCAGCAGGACGAGCGCGGCCGTCGCACGCGCCGCGCTGGAAACCGAGTTCACATGGGTGGAAATCACGGGACACCTCCGCCTGCGAGCCGCGCCGCGACGCCGGGGCCACCGACAGCGCGTTGGAGACGCACGAGCGTCACCGCAACCTGCGCCTCGACCTCGATGACCTGCGTCTGCGCGAGCCGCAGCTCCTGCTCGGCGATGAAGAGCGGCGTCACGTCGGTCTGCCCCGCGCGGTAGAGGTCCTCGGCCAGTTGCCGCCGTTGCCGCTGCAACGGCACCAGCTCGTCGCGGATGCGCGCCAGGTTGCCGCGGCTGGCCGCGAGCGCCTCGTAGGCGGTGCGCGTCTCCTCGATCACGCGGCGTTTCGCCAGCGTCAGGTCGTGTCGCGCCTCGAGCTGTTCGGCGGTGAGCCGATCCCTGCGCGCCTGCCCCGTGTCGAAGATCGGAACCGGCGTCGAGAGCGCAGGTCCGACGGACCAATCGCCGTCGCGCTGGACGTCGACGCCGGCCGCCGCGCCCTCCCAGGGGGACGAGCGCGCGAGCGCCGCGTCGTCGCCGAGCGCCGCGATGCGCCACGCGATCGCCTGGATCTCCGGCCGTGCGCTCAGCGCGGCCTCGACCCACGCGGCTTCGCCTCGATCGCCGATCGTGGGCGCAGACCACGGGTCGAGCGTCCACGCGGCCGCCGACGAAGGCTCGCCGACGAGGCGCGCCAACCGCAAGCGATTCGCACGCTCGTCCAGGCGCGCGCGGTCGATGGAGACCTGCAGCTCGACGCGCTGTGCGTCGAGCGTGACGACGTCTCCGCGCGTCCCTTCGCCCATGTCGAGCCGGGCCTTGGCAGTCGTGACGAGCCGTTGCACCAGCGCGAGTCGCTCCTCCAGCAGCGGACGCAGCGCGGCGGAAGCCTGCGCCGCGATGTAGCGCTCCTGCACTGCGCCGATCACGTCGAGGGCGGTCGTGACCGCCTCGGCTGCGACAGCGCGCAAGCGGTCGTCGGCCGCGCTCGAGCGCCGCGGCATCTGCAGCGCCTGGACGAACGGCTGCGCGAACGCGGCCTCGACCTGGGGGCTGCCCGAGCCGAAGCGCAACACGACGTCGAGCACCGGGTTGGGCAGGAGTCGCGCCTGGTCCGCGTCGGCGACTGCCGCCTGAACGCGCGCGAGCGCCGCCTGCACGCTGGGATCGGTCGTGACCGCGCGCCGCACGGCCTCGGCGAACGTGAGCGTGTCGCCGACGGCATCGGGCTCGTCGATGAGACCGCCCTCGGGGCCGACCACGCGGAATTCGAGCACCGCAGCGAGGCCGGCCGCGTCCGCGATCGACGTCTCGACCTCGACGTCGGCGCGCGGCGGAGCCTGGCAGCCGACGAGGGCGCAGCTCGCGACCAGGGCCAGAGAGACGCGCGCGCGTCGCAACTCACCGTGGAGTTCGAATCGCAGGCGGTTGCCACCGCTCGCCAGGGCGGAACGGGGGCCGGACGGAATCGTTTCCAAGAGAATCCTCCACGCAGGTCGGGGCCAGAAGGCGCCTCGGCGAACGTGCCGCGGCGCAACACCATCCGCGTCCCGTGGTCATGCCACGCGGACGACGAAGGCGGGCTCCTACACGCGGAGGACGACGGTGCGGATCAGCGCGACGGACTCGGGCGGACGCGGCACCTCGCGCGGCGGCGCGCGAGCGGCGAGCAGCGCCGCGACGACGGACGACGACGTGAGCGGTGAAGCCGCCGGCACCCACGGACCGGGCTGGAACTCGATCGACTTGGGCTGGACGCGCTGCTCTTGCGTCGAGCCCGGGATGGGCAGGTCGACGCACGGGCAGCCCATGTCGTCCACGCTGCGCGCGGAAAGCGTCGTCGTCGCGTCTTCCGCGTGGCCTTCGCAACCGCCGCACTCCGGCGCGAAGGACGCGATCTCGATGCGCACGCACCCGTCCGATTCCAGGCACAGCATCAACCCCTGGGACGGGGTGATCCCGGTCAGGAGGGCGACCGCGAGGCAGAGCCAGGCGGTCAGACGCTGGAGGATCGAGGGTGCCACGGGCAGGGAGAGTACGTCGGTCGGCATCCGGAGGGCAAACTCTTGAGCTGGTGGTGAGACAACGGAGAGGGGACGTATGCACGCAGTACGCATGCTGCAAGCCTGCGCGCGGTGAGGTCTTTCTGTGAGGCCACGGACGCGCGCGGGTCGAGGACAGGGATGCTCATGGACCTCTCGCCGACCAACCTCTTGCTCTCGCTGGTGATCGGCAGCGTCGGCTTCGGGATCTTCCTCTACGGCCGCAAGCAGCAGCGCGTTCCTCAGCTCGTCGCCGGGATCGCGCTCATGGGCTACCCGTACTTCGTGGCCAGCGTCGGCTGGATGCTGGCCGTTGGCGCCGCCATCGTGGCGGGGCTCTGGCTCGCACTCCGCGCCGGACTGTAGGCCGCCGCTGGCGACGGCGGACGCGCGCTAGCTCGCCACCGCGTTCTTCCACACGTTCGCGTCGACGAACCTCTCCCAGCTCGGCCGCAGGTGCG
>Ga0163150_10006137_pt1 | contig 14890 bp, 8 predicted proteins | sample OliLakLV19P2IB_FD_148628 | JGI IMG/M metagenome (GOLD analysis project Ga0163150, IMG submission 148628) | Freshwater microbial mat bacterial communities from Lake Vanda, McMurdo Dry Valleys, Antarctica - Oligotrophic Lake LV.19.P2.IB | ecosystem: Environmental > Aquatic > Freshwater > Lake >...
AATTGATGAACTTTGTCCGATTGAAATTCAATGCGTCACTCGTGTTTGCCTTGCTGGCGAGCGGCTTGCTGTCGGTTGCCCACGGGGCCGAGATTCGCTTGCGACACGAGTGCCGCGCTAGTGGCTCGCTCGTTAGGCTCAGCGATGTGGCCGAGGTGCTATCGAGCGATTCAAAGCATGCCACGGAGCTGGGCAATATCGAACTGTTTCCTACTCCTCAGTTGGGCCAGAAGCGCTTTGTGAGGGCCCGCGAGATCCAGGACGCGCTGCAACTGCGGGGCGTGAACCTGACCGAGCACCGGATCAGCGGCGCGAGCCACGTCGAGATCCTGCTGGCCTCGGAGCCGACGGCGCCCGCCGCTCCCCTGGCGATTTCGAGCTCGGCCCTGCGACAGGCCAAGCGGGCCGTGCGCGAGGCGATCGTCGATCATCTGCGGCGCACGGTTTCGGCGTCGGACCCTTGGGACGTCGATTTCGACTTCAATGAAGACCAGGTGCGGCAGATCGCCGGCGCCGAAAAAGACTTGCAGGTCGTAGGCGGGGTCAGCCCCTATGTTGGCGCCCAGCAGTTCACGATCTCCGCGGCGTCGAAACCGCAGACGGTGCAACTGCGAATCGAAGCCCGCGTGACGTTGCCTCCCCAGACGGTGATCGCCGTCCGCTCGTTGCCGCGAGGCGCGATCATCCATATTTCGGATGTCAAACTCGAACGCGGCCGGCCCGGCGACACCAAGGACGACGCTTTTTCGCGATTGGAAGACGTGGTGGGCAAGGAAGTCGCGCGATCGCTCGCCGGCGGCCAACCGGTTCGCCAAGACGCGGTCCATGCCCCGCTCGTCGTGCGTAAGGGCGACGTCGTGACGGTTTACGCCCGGCAGTCGGGCCTGGTCGTGCGGACGACGGGCCGTTCGCGAGATGACGCCAGCGTCGGCGAGGTAATCACGATCCAGTCGTTATTGAATCCCACCCAGACGTACTTCGCCCGCGCCAGTGGCGTGCAACAAGTCGAGATCTTCGCTCACGCCATCGACGCCTCGACGACCGGACGCGAATCGAACATGTCGGCTGCGGCTGAGAAAACTGCGCCGGAGAAGATGCTTAACGAAAGTGCTGGATTCCCAAGAACCGGATCCGAGAGGGCAAACGTCGACCGTGCTGGTTCCGACAAGTCTGGGTCCGGGATCGAGCGGGTTGCGCACCAGGAAAGGAGCGGGCAATGAAGCTTTGCAGGATTCAATGGGTCGCTTCGACCCTGATCGCGTTGATCTCCGTGGTCGTGGATGCCCAAGCGCAGAGCTCGAGCTTGTTCGGAGCGCCCGGGAAACGGCGCACGCTGACGCTCGAGGACACTTCCTTCTCCTACGTGAAGGTCGAGCCGCCCAAAGAAATCTTGATGAACGACCTGATCACCGTCGTGGTCGACGAAAAGCAGCGATTCTACAGCCGCGGCGAAATGGACCAGCGCAAGCGGGCCAACGCCGACGCTCGACTGCAAGATTGGTTTACGTTCGATGGACTTTGGCTCGATCCCCTCGACGAGAATGCTCGCGATCTTCGGGTGCGAGGGCAGCTCAATAGTCAGTTTCGCACGCAGGCCGAGTTGCAAGGCCGCGATGCCCTGTCGTTTCGCATCGCCTGTCGCGTGGTCGATATCCGGCCCAACGGCAACCTGGTGCTCGAAGGTCGCCGCCAGGTGCGCAACAACGAAGAGATCTGGGAGCAGGCCCTGACCGGAATCGTGCGGCGCGAGGACGTGTTGCCCAACAATACTGTCCTCAGCGAGGACATCTACGAGCTGAGCGTCTACAAGCGCGAAAACGGCCACGTCCGCGATGGCTACCGCCGCGGTTGGCTATCGCGAGTCTTTGCGCCCTACAACCCGTTCTAAGGTTCCGCGCAAGAATAACTTGGTCAATTAGCCACGGATTGAACACTGATTGAACACGGACGACAAATACAATCACGAAATTAGGAAATCGCGAAATCTCGCAAACAACGGCTGTTCTCGCCGTTTTCCCTGGTTCATCTTTTTCGTGGTCCTCTTCATCCGTGTTGATCCGTGTTTCATCCGTGGCTGAAAAGCGATCAATTTAATTCTGCACGATGCCTAAGGAATTGCGAAGGAAGAGCTTTGCCGTTTGGGTACACCCTCGTTTGTGCATCGAAATAGGATTTGCTCCCATGAGATTGCAAAGTCGCCGGCTGCTGACCGCTTTGCTCGCCATCGCGTGCTGGGCAACGCATACGGCGACGCTCGATGCCGCCACGCAGTTGAAGAACATCTGCCGCGTGAAAGGGCAAGAAGAAAACACGCTACACGGGTTGGGCCTGGTCGTCGGACTCAAGGGCACCGGCGACGGCGGCAACTTTCTCCCTACGATTCGTGCGTTGGCCACCAGCATTGAGCTGACGGGCGGACGAATCGGTCAAGGCGGCGCCGCCGAGCTGAAGGACGCCAAGAACGTGGCCCTGGTCACCGTCACCGTGACCGTGCCCAAGGCCGGCGCCCGCCAGGGCGACAAGCTCGATTGTTCGGTCAGCTCGATCGGCGGGGCCAAGAGCCTGGCCGGCGGCCGCTTGTTCCTCACGCCGTTGCAAGGCCCCCAGGTGGGAAACCCGCAGGTTTACGCCTTTGCCCAAGGGGCGCTGCACTTGGACGACATTAAGGTCCCGACCACCGCGCGGGTTCACGACGGCTGCCGCCTGGAAGAAGATTTTTTCAACGTGTTCACCAAGGACAACAAGATCACGCTGGTTCTCGATCGAAATCTGGCCGACTTCCAGGTCACCCAAGACATTGCCGAGCTAATCAACAGCAAGTTCGAGATTCAGAGTCGCGATGGCATTCTGGCCAAAGCACTCGACGCGGTGAACGTCGAAGTCCGCATTCCCCAGCACGAGTTGGACGATCCGGTCGTCTTCGTGTCCGAGGTTCTCTCACTGCGGATCGCCGAGATCCAGACCGACGCCCGCGTGGTCATCAATCAACGGGCCGGCAGCGTCGTGATCGGGGCCGACGTGGAGATCGGACCGGTCGTCATCACACACAAGAACATCGTGATCGAAACGGGCGACAATCTGCCGGCCGACCGCTTCATTCCGATCGACCCCGGCAAGACGCAGGCGGCCAAGTTGAAGTCGCTGGTCGAAGCCTTGCAGGCCGTCAAGCTGCCCACCGAGGACATCATCGAGATCATCAAAGGACTGGAACGCAACGGCAAGCTGCACGGCGTGTTGATTGTGGAGTAAGCGCCGATTGTCGAGTCGACAAAAACTCCCCTCCCTCTTAGGGAGGGGTTGGGGGAGGGTCGCTGTTAACTCCTTCCGCAAAATCATACGAAAGCGATTCAAGATGCCCATCAACATGCCAACACTGTCCACACCGCCGTCGCTCGCGTTGCAGGCGCAGCAGCCCAAGCCGCCCTCGGCCGCCGATGGTGACTCGAAGGAAGTGCGCAAGGCCTTTGACCAGTTTGTGGGCGAGACGTTCTTCAGCCAGATGCTGTCGTCGATGCGCAAGAGCGTCGGCAAGCCGGCCTACTTTCACGGCGGCCGCGCCGAGGAGATTTTCCAGGGCCAGCTCGACCAGACGCTTTCGCAGGAAATGACCAAGTCCAGTGCGTCGCAGTTCACAGGTCCGATGTTCGAGCTGTTCAAGTTGAATCGCAGCTAGGACTCGCGCGGAATCGAGGCGGAAAAAAGGGGACTGGTTCATTATTCGGTTACTGGAGCAGAGCAAATCCGACCACGAACCTCGTTGACATCTCCACCCTTGCCGTGTCGTTACGTCCGAATAATGCACCAGTCCCCTTTTCATCGCGAGGCTTTAGTCATGAATGCAACACCGATGGTACGCGGGGCGCGAACGATCGAAATCCGCGCGGCGTGCGCGGATTTCGATGGACGCCGAAGGGGTCGGGACTCGTTGTCGCTGGCGCGACTCGGCCGTACGCAGGACCGGTTTCCGACAACGACTCGCCGACCCCTTTTCGTTGGTTCCGGCTCCGCCGGGCCGCGTTCCATCCGTGGCAAATAAGCAAGCCGTCCTGACGTAAGTCGTATTGGCGGCAAATCATTGACGTAAGAGACACACGGTCCCATGGTCGACTCGAGAAGACAGCGAGCACTCATGCAAATCGAATGGGAGACGGAGCTGGCCGGGTTGCTGAACGAGCTCTGCGCCACTCAAGACGAGCTATTCGGCGTCCTCACGCAGAAGCGATGTCTGCTGGTCGCCGCCGATATTGCCGGCATGCAGGCCATGCACGGCCGCGAGCAAGAACTGCTCGTGCGTCTGCAAGCCTGCCACCATCGCCGCGGTGAGTTGCTGGCGCAGGCCGCGACCGTGGGACTTCCGAGCGATAGCATTCGCTCGCTAGCAGCGTCTCTGCCGGCACAACGCCCCGGCGAGGTCAACCAGCGCGTCGCGGACGCGGCCAGCCGAGCACGGCTGCTACGGCACCACAGCCTTACCAACTGGGTGCTAGCACAGCGCACGCTGCTGCATCTTTCGCAATTGTTGGAGATTATCGCCACCGGTGGTCGTTTACGGCCGACCTATGGAAAGGCGCAACCCGCGGATTCCCACGGCTCGCTGGTAGACCAGGCGGCTTAGCGGCTTCGGGATGAACCGAAACACGGCGCGGACCAAACTATGTCACTTTTCGGCTCCATACAACTTGCCAACAACGCCTTGCAGGCGAACCAAATTGGTCTGCAAGTCGTCGGCCAGAACATCGCCAACGCGAACACGCCGGGCTACAGCCGCGAAGAAGTGATCTTCACGCCCGCGCCAACGCAGCGGCAGGGCAGCCTACTGTTGGGTTTGGGCGTCGAAGTTCACGCCGTCGTGCAGGTGATCGACGAGTTTCTCGAACAGCGGCTGCGCGGCGCGTCGAGCGACGGTGCGAGCAGCGACATCCGCCAACAGGTCTACGCGCAACTGGAAAGCACACTGGGCGAGTTGAGCGATACCGACCTGAGCACGTCGCTCAATAAGTTCTTCTCCAGCATCTCGGACGTTCTCAATCAGCCCGACAGCGACTCGGTCCGCAACCTGGCGGTCTTGCAAGGCAAGACCCTGACCGGCGACTTGAATCGCCTGGCGGCCCGCGTTGCTGACGCGCGATCAGACCTGAACACGCGTGTGATCGACAGCGCCACGGACATCAACCGGCTGACCGAGGCGATTCGCAACCTGAACATTCGCATCGCGTCGACCGAGGGGGGCAGCGCGTCGGCCAGCGACGCCGTGGGACTGCGCGACCAACGCAATCAGGCCCTGGCCGACCTGGCGAAATTGATCGACGTTCGCGTCAGCGAACAGACTAGCGGCTCGGTGAACGTGTTCGCCGGCGGCGAGTATCTCGTCTTCGAGGGCGCGTCGCGCAGCGTCAAGGCCGAGCTGCAAACCGATCGTGGGCTGTCGATCGCTACGCTAAAGATCGCGGAGACCGACTCGACCCTGACGGCCAGCTCGGGCAAGCTGGCCGGACTGACCAGTGCGCGCGACGAGATCCTGGGCGGGTTTCTCGATACGATCGACAACTTCGCCTCGACGCTGGCGCACGAGTTCAACAAGGTTTACTCGGCCGGACAGGGACTCAAGGGGTATTCGACGATCACCAGCGACTTCGCCGTCGCTGACGTTGACGAACCGCTCGATGCGGCGGGCCTGAAGTTTGCCCCGACCAGCGGTCAGTTTCGCGTGCTGGTGCTCGACAAGCAAACTGGCATTTTCCAGACAAATGACATCCCGATTGATCTCAATGGGCTAGACGACAACGACACCACACTGACATCGCTGGCCGCCAAGCTGAACTCGATCAATGGGCTGTCGGCCACGATCACCGACGACCGACGCCTGAAGATCAGCTCGACGTCGTCGAATCTCGAGTTCGCATTTGCAGGCGTGGGCACGCCTCCGGCGCCTCTTGTGGACACCAGCGGCGCCTTAGCTGCGCTGGGACTCAACACGTTCTTCCACGGCACAACGGCCCTGGATATCGGCGTCAGCGAGGTCGTCGCCAAGGACCCGGCAAAATTCGCCGCCAGCCAAGGTGGCATCGGCGCCGACACGGAAAACGCCGTGGCGTTGGCCGATTTCCTCAGCCGGCCGCTCGATTCGGCCAACGGCGCTACGCTGGGCATCTTGCACGACCGGCTCGTGGGCGAAGTAACGCAGGGGTCGAGCGTGGCCAAGGCCGTGGCCGACGGATTTCGCACCTTCGAGGAAACGCTCAAGGGACAACAACTGGCCACCAGCGGCGTGAGCCTGGATGAGGAGGCCGTTCGCATGATCACCTACCAACGGTCCTACCAGGCTTCGGCAAGGTTCATTACCGTCCTCAACGAACTACTCGATGTTTTAGTGAATTTGTAAAACAAACAGTTGGCGAGCGGGGCGGCGTAAGCCCCCCGGTTTGTCGACGCGAAGTAAAAATATCCATTCCAAAAATATCATCGCACGACAAGCCCCAATTGCTTGTGCGAAGCGTGTCGTGGTCAGGAGACCACGCCACAACATGTGTAAGTAACGCTCCGTGACGCGGAACTCGTACTATGCCACGCATCATCCCCATTCCGACGACCCGCGTCAGCGATTCGTTTGTCAGGCAGCGCCTGTTGACTCAGATCCAGTCCGATCAATTGGATCTCTTCAAGATTCAGAACTCGATCAGCACGGGCCGCCGCATCAATTTGCCCAGCGACGATGCACCGGCTGCCCTGCGAGCCATCAGCCTGCAGAGCCTGCTGGAACGCAAGCAGCAAGCACAGGTGAATCTCCAGACCAACCAGTCGTATTTGGGCGCAACTGATACGGCGATCGCCGGCGTTTCCAGCTTGCTGGCCAGCATCCGCGGCACGGCCCTGGGTGTGTCTGACAGCACCAGCACCGACGAACAACGAAACGCCGCGGCCCTAGAAGTCTCGCGGGCCCTCGAGCAGTTGGTCGACATCGGCAACCACCAATTTCGCGGGCGGTACTTGTTTGCGGGTTCGTCGACGACGGTGCAACCCTTTACGTCCACCAAGGGAACGGTCGAGTACCACGGCAACCAGAAGAGTCTCCTGAGTTTCTCCGATGTCGATTTGCTGTTCGAAACGAATATGCCGGGCGACGCCGTCTTCGGAGCGATTTCCGAGCCCGTGCGCGGCTCGATCGATTTGAACCCCGTGCTTACCGACGCGACGGCGGTCTCCAATCTTCGCGGCGGCAAGGGCATCAGCGCCGGCAGCGTGGCCATCTCCGATGGCTTGAATACGAGCATCGTCGACGTCAGCGGCGCCGCGACCATTGGAGATGTCGCGCGGCTGCTCGAGACGCACCCGCCGGCCGGACGCACGGTCACGGCGCGCGTCACCGCCACGGGGCTCACCGTCGAGCTCGACGCGAGCGGCGGTGGAAACCTGACCATCAAGGAAGTCGGCGGCGGAACGACCGCGGGCGAGTTGGGGATTCTCAACACGCTGGGGGGCAGCACCGGGCCGATCGTCGGCAAGGACCTCGATCCGCGGCTCAATTTGACGACATCGCTCAGCGATATTCTGGGAGTTCGCGCCCGGGCTTATTCGCAGCCCTTGGGGTCGGCCAACAATCTGGTTTTCGAAGCCGCGGTTCCGGGGCCGGAATTCAATGGCGTGACGATCAACTACGTCGACGACGCCAAACTGCAGGCCGCGCCCGGGTTGGGCGCGGGCAACGAAGTTGCCGTTTTCAGTCCCACGGCGGTCGCGGCGCGGGCGTCGCTGGCCTTGCCGGGCCCCACCAACGATCTCATGCTCACCGCCGCGCAGGCCGGTGCCGCCTTCAATGGCGTGAAAATCGACATCGTCAACGACGGCAACATCGGCGACGTGGCCAACGTCACGTACAACGCGGGCACGAAGACGCTCCGCATCGGCATCGACGACAGCGACGAGACGACGATCGATACGCTGGTTGCCGCGGTGATCACCGAGGGTACGTTCACGGCGGCTCGAGACGCTTCGGCCGAGATCAACGCTGCCGGCGGCGGCGTACCCACGATCGCGGTCGGCGCGAACGTGGCCAACACGCGTAATAGCGGCGGCGACGCCAACACGCTCTTCGTTCGCATTCAAAGCGGCTTTTCGACAGCCAATCAGGTGCTCGCCGCGGTGAATGCCGAGGGAACCTTTACCGCGCGGCTCGATCGCAGCGAGGGCGCCAACGGCGGAGGCGGCGCGATCCTCGACTCCTTCGCCGATCCCGCCGGGATCGCGGTGAGTGCCGGCGGAAGCGGCATCGTCTTCGACAAAGATTCCGGCTTGCGCGTCACCAACGGCGGCAAGACCTCGACGATCGATTTCGCGACGGCGAACACGATCGAGGATTTGCTCAATACACTCAACGGCGCAGGCATTGGCCTGCTCGCCGAGATTAACGAAAGCGGCACCGGCATCGACGTCCGCTCGCGCGACAGTGGCTCGGATTTCTCGCTGGGCGAGAATGGCGGCGCGACCGCCACGGAACTGGGAATTCGCAGTTTGACCGCTCAAACGCCGTTGGCCGAACTGAACCACGGCCGCGGCGTGAACGTCGTCGACGGCAACGACTTCCTAATTCACCGCAAGGATGGCGTCGAGTTCGAGATCGACGTCTCCGGCGCGCTGACGATCGGCGAGGTCCTGGATCGGATCAACAACAATGCCACGAATCTCGCCGGACCCGTTCCCGTCGTGGCACGCTTGGCCGCATTCGGCAATGGAATCGAATTGGTCGACGATGATCTGTTGGGCGCAGATCCGCTTTCGATCAAGCCGCTGCACTTTAGCGAAGCGGCTCTGGACTTGGGGCTGATACCCGTGGGCGCAGCGGCAAGCGCGCCGGCTACGCCCGGAGTCGCGGCGACCGGCATGCTCACCGTGCCTGGCCCGAACAACGATCTGGTCTTCACCGCCAAGGGCACGGGCACGGAAGTCAACGGCGTGCAAGTTCTCTTCGTCGATTCGGGTCTGGGCGCTGGAAACGAGACGGTGGCCTACAACACGGGGGCCAATACGCTCACCTTCGATATCGATTTGGCCTCGACCACGGCCAACCGCGCGATCAGCGTTTTGCAGGCCAACCCGTTGGCCAACACTTACTTTTCGGGCAGTCTCGTCGCGGCCGATGGAGCGCCGAACTCGGGCAACGGCTTGTTGGATCTGTCCGCTACGGCAACCGTCGACGGCGGCGTGGCCGAAACGCTGACCGGCAAGGATACCGATCCGGCCGAAGTCCGCGGAGTTTTCACGGCGCTGGCCCGGCTGCGCGACGCCCTGAAGACAAACGACCTGCGCGAAATCATGCGCGCCATGGCGATTCTCGACGAGGGTACGACGGCGCTCAATTTTTCGCGGGCCGAGCTCGGCGCCCGGCAGCAAAGCCTGGATGTGCTGCAGGATCGGATCGACTCGGAGACGATCGACCTGAAAAGCGCCCTGTCGTTGGAAATCGACGCGGACCTGGCCACGACAATTTCCGAGCTGACGGCCCGGCAGGCGGCGTTTCAAGCGTCGTTGCAGACCGCGGCGCAGATCTCCAAACTTTCACTGCTGGATTTCCTCTGAGCATTTTTCCTGGTCCGCCGCAACTGCCGCGGCCGATGTAGGGTATGTGCGCTTCCTCGGCGAGTAGAAGGAAGCGGGTGCATCGCCACGGAAGGTGCGATATGCAAGTGGCAACTTCGCGTTTCGGCCTCTTGGAAATAGACAGCCAAGATCTGATCGCGTTTCCCACGGGCCCTGTGGGACTGGAAGACTGCCGGCAATGGGTATTGCTGGCCGACGCCGAGAACGGCGCGTTGGGTTGGTTGCAGTGTACGACACGGCCCGAAGTGGCCTTGGCCGTCGTCAGCCCGCGTCGCTTTGCCCCGGACTACCAGTTCCGCGTTTTCCGCCGCGAGCTTGCGCCCCTGGAATTGGAGCGAGCCGACCAGGCGCAGGTGTTGGCGATCGTGTCGAAGAACGAGCGTGGCATCACGCTCAATCTCAAGGCGCCGATCGTCGTCAACCTGCCGCGTCGCCTGGCTCGCCAGGTGGTCGCCAATGGCGACCAGCCGTTGCAATACGAATTGATCCCCCACCAACTACGAAAAGCCGCTTAAGTATCGCCTAAAAAATGCCTTCGCCGTTTTCTAAGCCCTCACCCGGCCTCTCCCGCCAGGGGCGAGGGGTTTGAGGACGAAGCCATTTTTCAGTCGATATTAAACCTGCCGTGCCGCCGCTTGTCGCGGTCGCCTTTTTTTGCCCGCCGAGTTCGACTTGTGACGTAGGGTTCCGCGGGGCCCTCTGCCGGGCCGATCTTGCGAACTGTAACTACGTGCCACGTTGACAACCGTGCGGGAGGGAGCCTCCGGTGCTTGTTCTGTCGAGACAACGCGACGAAAGCATCATGATCGGCGACAACATCGTCATCACCGTCGTGGATATCCGCGGCGACAAGGTGCGATTGGGCATCAATGCGCCCACCGAGATTCCCGTACACCGGCAGGAGGTGTACGAAGCTATCCAGCGCGAAAACCTCCGCGCCAGCCAACTCGACCCCAAGGACGCTCGGGGCTTGGGCAAGCCGGACAACGGTTCGCCGAATGCCGGAAAACGCGGTTAGGACGGCCCGCGGTTGGAATGGCGCGGCCTGGCCCGTTCCTGCGCATCGTAGCGATCTTTCGCCTTCCGGCCGTGCGTTTGCGCCGCGAGGGGTCGTTTCGGCTCGCCGGGCGATTTCCGCGGGCCGACGAGCCTCGAAGCGTCGTCGGAGAGTTGCCGAGACCACGTTAATTCCAGTTATTGACGGCGTTTTGTTTTCTCTAATGTAGTCCCGCGGCTGGGTCGATAGTGGCAACTAGCGCGCCAAGTGCGCCGGCTTAGAAAATCCGGCGGGCTAATGCGCACAGGCGATGTCGACGGGCAATTAGCGTCAAGGGCGATGAAATTTTTCCCACCCTCGTAAAGCGCATGCTATACACAACCGAGGGCAAGATTTGCTCTCGCCCAACTTTTGTGAGTACCCGTAGAGCTGGGTGTTAGTCGGCGGGTGACGAGTCGTTTCAGAACCAGCAACAAGCGAGACCCACGAGCCGGCTCCCCCGCAGCCGGACTGGGTTTCAACCAAATCACTTTTCCAATTTGAAGAGGGAAGTCTGGCATGACACGCATTAACACCAACGTCAGCTCGCTGATCGCTCAAAAGACCTTGGCCCGGTCGAACAGTCAGTTGCAAGAAGCCCTCACCCGGCTCAGCACCGGCTTGCGGATCAACAAAGGCAAGGACGATCCGGCCGGTTTGATCGCCAGCGAAGTGCTGCGAAGCGACATCATCAGCACGCAGCGGGCGGTCACCAACAGCGAGCGGGCCAACCAGTTGATCGGCACAGCCGACAGCGCGTTGGGCCAGGTCAGCTCACTGTTGAACGACATCCGCGGTCTGGTTTCCGAAGCCGCCAACAAAGGCGCGTTGAGCGAAGATCAGCTCCGCGCCAACCAGTTGCAGATCGACAGCTCGCTCGAAGCCATCGATCGCATCGCCCAGATCACCAGCTTCCAGGGCCGCAAGCTGCTCGACGGCAGCCTGGCCTTCCTCGAAAGTGGCATCGACAATACGCAGATTCAGGATTTGCAGATCGACCAGGCCAACTTCGGCACGCTCAGCGCCATCGGCGTGAACGTCGACGTCGTCACGCAGGCCCAGAAGGGCAGCCTGAACTACTCCTTCGGAGCGATCTCCCAAGCCGTGACCCTCGAAGTCGGCGGACGCAACGGGGCCGAGGCCTTTAATTTCGGCGCCGGCAGCAAAATCGCCGACATCGCGTCGGCCGTGAACCTCGTCTCCGACGCCACGGGCGTCGAAGCCCGAGTTCAACAAGAAGCCACGCAGGGCGCTTTGATCGCGTCCAGCTTCGGGGCCAACAACGACATTTCGATCACGGCCGATCAGGCCGGTCTTGCCGCCGGCGACATTCGCATCAAGTACAGCGCGGGCAATACGACCGCGACGGCCGTCGACTTCACCGCCGCCACCGGCTCCGACCCCGCCACCCTCGACGTGCAGCTCAAGACGCGGGCCTTCGAGGCCGCCACCGGCACCGTCGACGACACCGACCAGGCCGTCAAGGCCAAGTACTTCCTGCAAGTCAACGGCAACAATAACGACGTTATCCTCGACTCCACCATCGGCGGCGCCCTGTACAGCGGCGTCACGGTCAACTTCACCAGCACAGGTGCCGGCGACACGGTCCCTGGTGTTGCGTCGTACAACGCAGGCACCAAGACGCTGACCTACGATGTCGGTACCGCGAACGCCAAGACCATCGCCAACTTCAACACGGCCCTGGCCACGGCCACCAACGCCGTGGGCGTGTTCACTGCCACCGCCGCGACCAACGACGTGGCCACCGGCGGCGCCAGCTCCGGCTTGGGCACGTACGCTTTCGCCGCTCAAGCCGGCGTTGGGACCGAGGTCGTCAAGGGCCTCGGCAATACGGCCAACAACGCCCTGATCTTCACGGCCAACGTGGCCGGCGCCCAGTTCAACAACGTCGCCGTGAACTACGTCGACGACGACCTCCGCGTAGGCAGCGCCGCGGCGGTGAACGCTGGCGGCGAGCTGATCGAGTACGATCACAATGCCCGCAAGGCGCAAGCCGTCGTCGATCTGTCGGTCGCCAACACCGACTTCCTCATCACCGCGGCCACGGCCGGCAAGGCTTTCAATGGGGTCAGCGTCAACTTCACCGCCTCGCTCGCCGCCGGCACGCCCACGGCCACCTACGACGCCACGGCCAAGACCCTGACCCTCGACATCCGCTCCGACGGCAGTTCGACCTCGGATCAGATCCGCGCGGCTATCGACGCCGAGGGAACATTTGACACCTCGGACGTGGCCGGTTATGCGAGCGCCGCGATCGCCGCCAGCAATGCCTTCACCCAGGCCGGCGTCCGCGGCAACACGGGCTTCTCCGGCGGCGACGCCGGCACGCTCTTCGTCAAGCTCGAAAACAACGTCTCGACGGCCAACAACATCATTGCCCGGCTGGGCGCCGTGGCCAATGCCCGGGCCGCCGAGTTGTTCACCGTCTCGAGCACGACCGACAACGACGGAACGGGGATCGTTTCGGCCCGCAGCAATACCGCCGCGCTCACCGGCGGCGTGACTGGCGGCGACGTGGTGGCAACGGCCCAAGACGTGGTCGACGCGATCAACGCCAGCCTCACGGCCGGTCCGGTGCTGACCGCGGCCCTGGCGGGCACCGACAACGGCATCACCACCCTGTCCACGTTCCAGGAGTCGACGTACTACGGCGACGCCGCGAGCAACAATCGGCTGCAATTCCTGGGACCCGACAACTCGCGAAACATCCGCTTCACCGCGGTCGCCGGCCAGGCGCTGGGGGTCGATCTGTCGACCGATCCGCAAGCGCAGGCCCAGTCGTCGGTCACGCTGACCTCGGCCAATCCGCAAGCCAGCCTGACATTCAAGGCGGTCACTCCGGGCCGCGGCTTGGACGACACGCAGATACGCTTCCGCGCGGTCGGCGCCGGCTCGCAAGAGTCGGTCATCTACGACAGCCAGGAATCGAAGGCCACGGCCGACCTGAACTTTGCCGCGGGCGCAAACCGCAACATCCGCATCGAGGCCAACACCCGTGGCGACGCCTTTAACGACGTGACCGTCGCGGTCGTCAACGATGCCGCGCTGGTCGGCAACACTGCGACCGCCGCGTACGACGCCACCAGCAAAACGTTGACGATCAAGGTCAACGACAACACCACGACGGCCAACACCGTCATCAGCGCCATCAACACCGAGGGCACCTTCGCCGCCGGCCTCAATTTCGCCGCGGACGCCACGAACGCCGGCACCGGCACGATCGACACCGCGGACCTGTCGGCGACCAAGGCGGATACCGGTTCGACAGGCGGACACAAGGGGACGTTGACCTTCAACATCCTCAATGCCACGACCGCCGCCCAGGCAATCACCCTGCTGGCCAACGACTCGTACGCGAACAAGTACTTCTTCGCCCAGAACTTCGGCACCAGCAACGGCAGCGGCCTCTTCAACTTTACGGCCGACAACAATAAGTTGAACACCTCGGGCGGCGTGACCAGCGAAGGCACCCTGATCGTCAAGCTGGCCACGAGCAGCACGGGCGTGGTGACCACGACGGCCAACGATTTGATCAATTATTTCAACGATTCGGCCAACGCCGCGCTGCTCTCCTCCTTGGGAATCAGCGTGAGCAACGCCGAAGGCAGCCAGGGGACCGGCTTGCTCGCCGCCACGGGAGCAGCGGCCAACGATTTGGAGTTTACCACTAACGGCACCACGACGACCGACGCGCCCGCTTCGCTGACTACCAGCGCGGTGAACGGAGTCAACGCCAGCATCACGGTCACGGCCGTTACGTCGGGCGCCGCTTTCGACGGCGTCGAAATCGTGTTCCAAGACAACCCGCTATTGGCGGGCGGCGGCGACGAAACCGCGAGTTACGATTCGGCGAGCAAGAAGTTGACCGTAGGCATCAAGGCCGGCGTTTCGACCGCGCAGAACGTGGTCGACGCGATCAATAGCGATCTCACCACGTTTACGGCCACCCTGCCCGGGGACGGAACGCAGCAAGTGACCGTGTCCGACACGGGCACCACGACGGGTGGCGTCGTCACCTCGGGATCGCCCACCGGAGTCGCCTTGCTGGGCAATTCCGACCTGGCCGATACCGGCCTGACGTTCGAGTCGACGACGTACGGCTCCGAGGCCTTCGTCTCGGTGAAGTCTCTCACGGCGAATGTGAACTTCGACCTGACGGATTCCACCGGCGTTGCTTCGAACCGCAGCATCGGCAAGGACATCAGCGCCCGGATCAACGGCATCCAGGCGGTCGGACGC
>Ga0163150_10006138_pt1 | contig 14889 bp, 27 predicted proteins | sample OliLakLV19P2IB_FD_148628 | JGI IMG/M metagenome (GOLD analysis project Ga0163150, IMG submission 148628) | Freshwater microbial mat bacterial communities from Lake Vanda, McMurdo Dry Valleys, Antarctica - Oligotrophic Lake LV.19.P2.IB | ecosystem: Environmental > Aquatic > Freshwater > Lake >...
CCGATCTTGAGCGCGGGGCGCGCGCGCTTGAGCGGCCGGTAGGTGCCGAGGAGGCTCCAGACCTTGTCCTCCGCGTGCTCCCGCACCGAGCAGGTGTTCACCAGGATGAGGTCGGCCTCCTCGGCAGCGTCCGTACGGCCCCATCCCTTGCGCGCGAGGTCGCCGAGGACGAGCTCGGCGTCGAGCTCGTTCATCTGGCAGCCGAAGTTGACCAGGTGGACCCGTCGGCCGCCGGGCGCCGGCTCGGACCGGGCGGGTCCCCCCGGCACGGTGGCGGGCTCGGCGGAGGTGGGCGCGTCGGGCGGGTTCACCGGCCCATGCAACGCGGACGAAGGGGCCCGCACAAGCGCGCGTCGGGAGGCCACGTCGGGCGCAGGGGGCCTGGGCGAGGCGCCTCGGGGCCCAGCGGGCTCCGGCGCCGCGCCCGCTCAGGCCGAACGACGTGGGGAGCCGGGACCGGGTGCGCGGGCGGCGGCGGGCAGCGTCGCGAGGAGACGCCGCGCCTGCGCGGCGAAGGGCGCCCCCGGACCCTGGCGCCGCTCGCCGCCGCGGCGGGCGACGGGGCGGACCACCCTGAGGGAGGCCTCGAGCGCTCCGCGCGCGAGCGGGAGGAAGCCGGACGCGTGGAACGAGCGCCCCGCCTCGAGGTAGCCCTCCGCAGCGCCCCCGCCGGGGTACATGCGCGCGTAAAGCCCCGCGAGACCTCCCTCCTCGTAGACCCCGCGGGCCACGCGCTCGCCGAAGAGATAGGCCGAGCGCACGACGACCCGGTCGCGCGCCCATCCAGGCAGGAGCTCCTCCACGCGGCGGAGGCCGTCGGCGAAGAGCCGCCGGATGCGGCGGAGACGCGTCGGGTAGTAGCCCGAGACCTCCTCGAACACCTGCGCGTAGCGGCGCGGGTCCGACAGGTGCTGGAAGCGCACCACGGACTGGTGCTCCTCCATGAGGATCGAGGCCTCGTGGAAGATGTGGCTGCAGGTCGTGTCGAGCGGCTCGACCACCCCCACCTCACGGAACAGGCCGTGCGCCAGCTCCCGCAGGGGTCCCACCAGGTCGTCGCGCAGGTGGTGGAGGCGCGGCAGGTGGAACAGCCGCGCGAGGTTCTCGGGCGGGAGGCGCAGGTCGTCGCGGTGGACCCCCGCCTCGCGGGCGAAGCGCAGCACCCTCGCCTCGTAGCGCTGGTACACGGCGTGGAACGCCCGGCGGCTCGCGAAGAACGCGTAGAGGAAGTCCCAGGCGCGCGGCCCGTCGACGACCTGCGTCCCCACGCGTCACCTCCGTCCGGAGCGGTTCTACGACGGGCCGTCGTGCCCGGGAGGACGGCCCGCCGACCGGCCCGTCCCCTCCGCCGGCTCGATCGCGTCCCGTGCCCAGCGGACCGCCAAGCGGAGCAGGAGCGCGGTCGCCACGATGTAGAGCAGGATCCCGCCCGCCTCGAGGAGCCCGACGGCCCCGAGGGCCCCAACGGGCGGCACGACGGGCGACCCGACGAGCGGCATGCCGAGCGGCACGGCGAGGGGCGCGGCGACCAGCGAGGCCGACGTCACGGGCACCTACTCGGCCGAAGCGCCCGCGGCGGCCTTCTTGCCCTTCGGGGCCTTCGCCGCCGGCTTGGCCGGGGCCTTCTTGGACGCCTTCTTCGCGCGCTTCGCGTCGGCCGCCGCGGCCTCCTCGCCCTCGGGGGCGGGCTCCTCGACGGGCCGGTCCACGAGCTCGAAGATCGCGCGGGGGGCGTTGTCGCCGACCTGGTTCTTCCAGTCCCGGACGATGCGCGTGTAGCCGCCCGGACGGTTCGCGCGGGGCGCGACCTCCGCGAGCAGCTTGCGCAGGACGTCCCGGTCCTTCACGTCGCGCGCGAGCAGGCGGACCTGGTGGATCCAGCCGTGCACGTCGCCGGCGGCCTTCGCCGCGAGCGCGTGGCGCGCGCGGGTGATGAGCTTCTCCGTGAAGCGCCGGGTGGCCTTCGCCTTCGCGAGGGTCGTGACGATGCGCCCGTGGAGGAACAGGCTGCGGGAGAGGTTCCGACGCATCGCGAGGCGATGCTGCGTGTCGGCGTTGAGCTTCTTCCCGGAGACGCGGTGGCGCATGTGCTAGCCCTTCTTCTCGCCGAGGACGGTGCCCACGTCGAACCCGAACGTGAGGTCCATGGCCTGCAGCTTCTTCTCGACTTCCTTCAGCGAGGTACGGCCGAAGTTCTTGAGCTTGACCAGCTCCTCCTCGGTCTTGCCGACCAGCTCGCCCACCGTCTGGATCCCCTCGGTCTCGAGCGCGTTGCTCGCGCGCACGGAGAGGTCGAGGGAGGAGATGGGCATCGCCAGCTTCTTGCGGAGGTCGTCGCCGACCCCGGTGCTCGCCGCGACGACGGGCGCCGCGGCCTGGGCCCGCGGCGACGCGACGGCGACGCCGCCCGAGGCGAGCTCGCGCCCGACGTCGAAGAAGTGGATGAACGGGTTGAGGTGCTTGCGGTAGACCTTGCCCGCCTCGACGAGGGCCATCTCGGGCGTCAGCGTCCCGTCGGTCCACAGCTCGAGGATCAGGCGGTCGTAGTTCGTCATCTTGCCGACGCGCGTGTTCTCGGTGCGGTACCGGACGCGCTGGACCGGGGAGAAGATCGCGTCCATCGGGATGACGCCGATCTCGTGCTCCTCGCGGGCGTTCTCCTCCTGCGTGACGTAGCCGCGGCCCTTGCGAACCTCGAGCTCGGCCTCGAAGGTGCGGTCGGTCGTCAGCGTGCAGAGGACCAGGTCCTTGTTGACGATCTCGCAGTCCGAGCCGGTCTGGACGTCGGCGCCCGTCACCGGGCCCGGGCCCTTCTTGTCGATCGTGAGCACCTTGGGATCGTCGGTGTGGAACCGGACGCGCAGCCGCTTGAGCGCGAGGACGACGTCGGTCACGTCCTCCCGGATGCCCTCGAGGCTGCTGAACTCGTGCTTGACGCCGTGGATCTTCACGGACGTGATGGCCGTCCCCTCGATCGAGGAGAGCAGGACGCGCCGCAGGCCGTTGCCGACGGTGACGCCATATCCCCTCTCGAAGGGCTCGGCGACGAACTTGGCGTAGGTGTCGGTCCGGGTGGCCGGGTCCGCGACGACCTTCGTGGGCAGCTCCAGATTCCGCCAGCGGATCCTCATGCGAACCTCCGTCTCGTGCCTTCCGGCCGTGCGCTGTACACCACCCGCTCGCCGGGAGCCTCCGACGCCTCCCCCGACGCGCGGGAGGGGGATCGGTGGCGCCGCGGCCCGCTCGTCAGAGCGAGCAGAACTCGACGATCAGCTGCTCGTTGACCTCGAGGGGGACGTCCTTGCGGCTGGGGAGCCCCGTCACCTTGCCCTCGAGGCCCGCGTCGTCCCGCGAGAGCCACGCGGGCACGTGCTTGGCGCGCTCCTCGAAGGCCGCGGTCAAGAAGGCCTTCGTGGACTCGCGCTTGCCGGGGGCGATCAGGTCCCCCACCGAGACGATCGCGGACGGGATGTCCATCCGGCGGCCGTTCAGGGTCACGTTGCCGTGCGAGATCATCTGGCGCACGGTGGCGCGCGACGAGGCGAACCCGAGGAGGTAGGCCACGTTGTCGAGCCGACGCTCGAGGAGCAGCAGCATGGTCTCCCCCGTGTTGCCCTCGCGCCGGACCGCCTCGCGGAACACGCGCTGGAACTGGCGCTCGGTGAGGCCGTAGTAGCGCTTCACCTTCTGCTTCTCGCGCAGCTTCATGCCGTAGTCCGTGTGCTTGATCCGCCGGAACTCGTGCATCCCGGGGACCTTCTCGCGCTTCTTGACCGCGCACTTCACCGTGTCGCAGCGGTCGCCCTTGAGGAAGAGCTGGACGCCCTCGCGACGGCAGAGGCGGCACTTGGGGCCGACATTACGAGCCATGGTTCCTCGGATCTCCTGACGTGCGGATGCGGAGCGGGACGTTTTCGGGGCGTTATCTGAGCGTTATCTGGACGTTGCGCGGGCCGGACGGCCCGGCGGGATCAGACGCGGCGACGCTTGCGGGGGCGGCAGCCGTTGTGGGGCAGCGGGGTCACGTCCTCGATGGCGCGGATCTTCAACCCGCGGGCCTGGAGGCTCCGGATCGCCGACTCGCGGCCCGTCCCCGGACCCTTGACGCGCACGTCCACCTCGCGGACCCCCATCTTGAGGGCCTTCTCGGCGGCCCGCTCGGCCGCGCGCTGGGCGGCGAAGGGGGTCGACTTGCGGGAGCCCTTGAACCCGATCGTGCCGGCCGAGTCCCAGCAGAGGGTCTCCCCGTTGGGGTCGGCGAACGTGACGATCGTGTTGTTGAAGCTCGCGAGCACGTGGACCACGGCTCGGGGGACGTTGCGACGAACCTTCTTCTTGCCCGCCATGCAGCCTCCAACCCGGACGATCGACGGGCCATGCCCGGAATCCTACGGGGGGGTCGAAGTCGAAACCCTGAGGGTACCCGAGTCGGGGACCCCCGCAACCTTCGCGCCGACCGATGGGACGCCGCGGCCCGGGGGCGCACGCCCCAGGACCACGGCGACCCGGCGTCGCGGACGTCCACCACCGGGGGCACCCCCGGCAGGCAGCGTCCGGCCGTTCCTAGCGGAGCTCCTTGACGCTCTTCTTTCCGGCCACGGTCTTGCGCGGTCCCTTTCGGGTCCGGGCGTTCGTCCGGGTGCGCTGGCCACGGACCGGGAGGCCGCGACGGTGGCGGATCCCCCGGTAGCAGGCGATCTCCTTCAGACGGGAGATGTTCTGCTGGACCTGCCGGCGCAGGTTCCCCTCCACCACGTAGTTCTTCTCGATCTCCGTGGTGATGTGGGCCAGCTCCTCGTCCGTCAGGTCCTTGACCCGGCGGGACGAGGCGATCTTGGTCGCCCGGAGGATGTCCAGGGCGGCCTTCTTGCCGATGCCGTGGACGTAGGTGAGGGCCACCCAGGCCACCTTCTCGTTCGGAATGTCGACGCCTACGATGCGCGCCATGGGGAAGCTCCTTGCTCGGTGCCTGGGCTAGGCCTGGACCTGCTTGTGGCGGACGTTGGTGCAGATGACGCGGACCTTGCCGTGGCGCCGGATGATCCGGCAGTGCTCGCAGATCCGACGGACGGACGACTTGACCTTCATGACGGACTCTCCCAAGCGGCGCGGGCCGCCGTCGGACCTACTCTCGGTACACGATCCGCCCCTTCGACAGGTCGTAGGGGCTCATCTCCACGGTGACGCGGTCGCCGGGGAGGATTCGGATGAAGTTCATCCGCATCTTGCCCGAGACGTGGGCGAGGATGCGGTGACCGTTCTCGAGCTCGACGAGGAACATGGCGTTCGGCCGTGCTTCGACGACCTTGGCTTCCAGGCGGAGGGCTTCTTCCTTGGCCATGGGGTCAGGCCCTCGTGAGGATCAGGGGGCCGTCTCGCGTGACGGCCACCGCATCCTCCCAGTGGGCCGAGAGGGACCCGTCCCGCGTGACGACGGTCCAGTCGTCGTCCAGGACGCGCACCTCGGGACCCCCGGCGTTCAGCATGGGCTCGATCGCGATGCAGAGGCCCTCCTTGAGGACCAGGTCGCGCTTGAGCGTCGCTTCGTCGACGTAGTTGGGGACCTGGGGGTCCTCGTGCATCTTCGTGCCGATCCCGTGTCCGGCGTAGTCCCGCACGAGGCTGTAGCCCCGCGCCTCGGCGTGCGCCTGGACCGCGCGGCCGATGTCGGACAGACGCTTCCCGGGCACGCACTGGGCGATCGCCAGCTCGAGGCACTCGCGGGTGGTGTCGATGAGGCGCTGCGCCTCGGGCTTCACCTTGCCCACGGGGATCGTGGCGGCGTTGTCGCCGACGTACCCCTTGATGCGCGCTCCCACGTCGATTCCTACGATGTCGCCCTCCTTGAGCCTCCGGGCCCCCGGGATCCCGTGGACGACCTGGTCGTTCACGCTGATGCACGAGGACGCGGGGTAGCCGTGGTAGCCCTTGAACTCCGGCGTCGCGCCGTGGGCCCGGATGATCCGCTCGACCTCGACGTCGATCTCGGCGGTCGAGATGCCGGGCTTGACGAGCGCGCGCGCCCCGTCGAGGGCCAGGCGCGCGATGCGTCCGGCCTCGCGGAGCGAGCCGATCTCACGGGAGGACTTGATCACGACCGTGCTCATCGGGCTCGCCCGGGACTGAGGCGCCGCGCGAGCGCGGCCTTCGTCAGGGTCTCGACCTGGTCCACGGTCCCGGTCGCGTCGACCTCCTCGAGGAGGCCCTTCGCGCGGTAGCGGGCGACGAGCGGCTGGGTCTGGGCGCGGTAGACCTTGAGGCGCTCGCGGATGACGGGCTCGGTGTCGTCCGCGCGGCCGCGGCCCAGGGAGCGCCGCACGATCTCCTCGTCGCCCAGGACGAAGTAGAGGACGGCCTCGACGCCGTTCACGCCGAGCGCGCCGTCGAGGGCGTCGGCCTGGGGGATCGTGCGGGGGAAGCCGTCGAGGAGGAAGCCCTTCGCGGCGTCGGGGCGGACGATCCGCTCCTTCACCAGCCCGATCACGAGGTCGTCGGGAACGAGCTTGCCCGCGTCCATCAGGGGCTTCGCCCTGCGCCCGAGCTCGGTGCCCACCGCCACCGCCGCGCGGAGGAGGTCCCCCGTCGAGAGGTGGAGGATGCCCTCGCGCGCGACGAGGCGCGTTGCCTGCGTGCCCTTGCCGCAGCCGGGCGGACCGAGGAGGACGATGCGCACGACCTAGCCCTTCTTGCCGCCGCTGCCCTCGCCGCCCATGAAGCCGTCGTACTGGCGCATGAGCAGGTGGCCGTTGAGCTTGTCGACGAGGTCCAGGGCTACGCTCACCACGATGAGGATCGAGGTGCCGCCGAGGAAGGCGGCGATCTGGCCGTTCGCGTCGGCCTGGCGGGCGAGCCAGCCGGGGACGATCGCGATGACGGACAGGAACGTGGCGCCGGCGAGCGTCATGTGGACCATGACGTTCTGGAGGAAGTCGGCCGTGTGCCGGCCCGGGCGGATGCCGGGGATGAAGGAGCCGCCCTCCTTCATGTTCTTGGACATCTCCGCCGGGTTGAACATCAGCGACGTCCAGAAGTACGAGAAGAAGTAGATCAGGGCGACGTCGGCGACCGTGTACCACCACGAGCCGGGGCTCGTGACGTCCCGGAGCCAGCCCCAGCCGACCGCGCCCGCGAGCAGCGTCGGCGCCGCCAGGAGGCTCGAGGAGAAGATCACCGGCATCACGCCGGCCTGGTTCACCTTGATCGGGAGGAAGTGGCGCTGCCCGCCGTAGACCCGGCGGCCACGCATCAGCTTCGCGTACTGCACGGGGATCTTGCGGGTCCCCTTCGTGATGTAGACGACCACCACGACGACGCCCACGAACAGGAGCAGCAGCAGCACCGGGGTGATGGGCGAGGGGTGCTGGTTCATCATGGCCCGGACGTTCTCGGGCAGGCGGGCGATGATGCCGCACATGATCAGCAGCGAGATGCCGTTGCCGACGCCGTACTCGGTCATCTGCTCGCCGATCCACATGAGGAAGATCGTGCCGGCGGTCAGGGTGAGGACGGCGGTGAGGCTCGGGAAGAAGCCGGGCGTCAGGAGCGTGGCGCTGCTGAAGTCGCGGATGAGACCGGGCTTGTGGTAGAGCGTCGTGACGACGATCAGCGACTGGACGACCGCGAGCGGGACCGTGGCCCAGCGCGTCCACTGGTTGATCCGGCGCTGGCCGGCGCTGCCCTCCTTCGAGACGGCCTCGAGGGACGGGATCACCTTCACCAGCAGGCTGAAGATGATGCTGGCGCTGATGTAGGGCATGATGCCGAGCGAGAACAGCGCGCAGCCCGCGACGCCGCCGCCCGACAGCATGTTGATCAGGGTGGCGAGGTCGCCGCCCTCGTCCCCGGAGCGAAGAGCCGCCTTGAACAGCTCCATGTTGACGCCGGGGATCGGCACGTTGTAGCCGACCCGGTAGATCAACAGGAAGACCAGCGTGATCCACAGGCGGGTCCGGATCTCCGGGACGCGGAAGAGGTTGGCGATCCGGCCGATCATTCCTTCGCGTCCTTCTTCGACTTGCCGCCGCCCTTGGCCCCGTCGCCCTTCGGGGCGCCGCCACCCTTCGCGCCGCCACCCTTCGCGCCGCCGCCCTTCGAGCCGCCGCCGCCCTCGCCCTTCGGAGCGCCGCCGCCGGCGGCCTTGGGCTTCTTCGCCCCCTTGGCGCCCGCGGTCGCCTTCTTGGGCTTGCCGACCTTCTTGGCCTCCTCGCGGTAGGCCTCCACGGCCTTGCCGGCCCGGGTCGCGAGGTTCTCGCGGCGCTTGGCGAGCTCGGCCGCGCGCTCCTTGGCCGGACCCTCGAGGATCTCGACGGCGCCGCCTGCGGCCTCGACCTTGGCGCGGGCGCCCGCGCTGGCGGCGTCGGCCTTGATGGTCAGCTTCTTCGTGAGCGCGCCGTCGCCGAGGAGCTTCCAGATCGTCGCCGTCTTCGGCACGAGGAGGGCCCCGCGGAGCGCCTCGAGGTCGATCGTCGAGCCGGCGGGGAACGCCGCCTCAAGGTCGCCCACGTTCACGCCCTCGAACCGCACCTTGAAGGGATGGTTGCTGAACCCCTTCTTGGGGAGGCGGCGGTAGAGGGGCATCTGGCCGCCCTCGAACCGGAGCCGGAAGCGCGTGCCGCCGCGGCGGCCCTGGCCCTTCTCGCCTCGGGTCGAGGTCTTGCCCATGCCCGAGCCCCAGCCGCGGCCCACGCGCTTGCGCTGGGTCCGGGGGACCTTGATCTCGTGGACGTCCTTCAGGTTCATCGGAGGGTGACTCCCCGCATCTTGGCCACGTGTTCGCGCGTGCGCAGCTTCATGAGGCCGTCGAGGGTGGCCTTGACGAGGTTCACCGCGTTCGTGGAGCCGTACGCCTTCGTGAGCACGTCCTTCACGCCCGCCGCCTCGAGGATCGCCCGCGGGCCCTTGCCCGCGATGACGCCCGTGCCCGGGGCGGCCGGCATGATCTTCACCCGGGAGGCGCGGTACACGCCCATCACCTGGTGCGGGACGGTCGTGCCGGTCAGCGGGACGCGCACGAGCCGCTTCTTGGCGTCCGCGACGCCCTTCTCCACGGCCGGAGGCACCTCGTTCGCCTTGCCGAACCCGAGCCCCACGACGCCGTCGTGGCTCCCGAGGACGATCAGGGCCGAGAAGCTGAACCGCCGTCCGCCCTTCATGACCTTCGCGGAACGGTTGACCTTGACGACCGTCTCCGTGAGGGACAGGGCATCCGGGCTGACGTAGTCGATCTCGCGGCGCATCCGGTCTCCTTCGCTGGCTTAGAGCTGAACGCCGGCGGCGCGGAGCGCGTCCGCCACCGCCTTGACGCGGCCGTGGTACTTGTGCGGGCCGCGGTCGAAGCAGGCGGCCTTGAGACCGAGCGCGAGCATCTTGCGCCCGAGGTCGTCCCCCACGGCCTTCGCGGCGGCGACGTTGCCGCCCTTGGCCAGCTCGAGGGACTTGGTCGACGTGGAGCAGAGCGTGCGCCCCGCCTCGTCGTCGACGAGCTGCAACCAGACGTGCCGCTCGGAGCGGTGGACGGTGACGCGCGGACGCTCGGCCGTGCCGCGGACGCGGCGACGGGTGCGGTGGGTGCGCGTCAGGCGGCGCTTGGCCAGGAGCTTCTGGAGTCGCACGGCTTACTTCTCCCCGCCCACGAAGGACTTGCCGGCCTTCAGGACGACGACCTCGCCGACGTAGCGGACGCCCTTGCCCTTGTAGGGCTCGGGCGGGCGCGAGCTGCGGAGCTCGGCCGCGAACTGGCCGAGCACCTGCTTGTCGAAGCCCTTGAGGACCACCAGGGTCGGCGTCGGCACCTCGACCGTGATGCCCTTCGGGATCTCGCGGACGACCGGGTTGCAGAACCCGACCTGGAGCGACAGGGACTTCCCGGCCAGCTTCGCCTGGTAGGACACGCCCACGAGCTCGAGGCGCTTCTCGAAGCCGGTGGAGACGCCCTCGACCATGCCCTTCACGAGCGAGCGGCACAGGCCGTGGCGGGCGCGGTCCTGCTGCTCGTCGCCGGCGCGCGAGAGGACCACCTTGCCGGCGTCCACCTTGGCCGTGATGCCGTCCTCGAGGCTCTTCGAGAGCTCGCCCTTCGGGCCCTTGACCTTGACCAGGGGGCCGTCCACCGTGACGGTGACGCCCGCGGGGATCGGGACCGGGATCTTGCCGATGCGGGACATGGGCGGCTCCTACCAGATCTCGCAGAGGACTTCGCCGCCCACGCCGGCGGCGCGGGCCTCGCGATCGGAGAACACGCCGCGGCTCGTGGAGAGCACGGCGATGCCGAGGCCGTTGAGGACCTTGGGGATCCTCGCGACCCCGCGGTAGTCGCGCCGGCCCGGGCGGCTGATGCGCCCGATCGACGAGATGACCGGGTTGCCGTCGCCGTCGTACTTGAGGTAGATCCGCAGGCGGGGACGCCCGTCGGCGCCCTCGGTCTTCCGGATGTCCTCGACGTAGCCCTCGCGGCGGAGGACCTCGGCGACGGAGTGGACGAACCTCGACGCGTTCACGTCGACGGTCGTCGCGCGCACGCGGATGGCGTTGCGGACGCGCGTGAGCATGTCGGAGATGGGATCGGTCATGGACATGAGCGGCCCCTTACCACGACGCCTTGCGGACGCCGGGGATCAGTCCTTGGAGCGCCATCGTGCGGAAGCAGATTCGGCAGATGCCGAACTTGCGATAGACCGCGCGACGACGCGAGCAGAACTGGCAACGGTTGTAGCGGCGGGTCGAGAACTTCGGCACCAGCCGCTGCTTTACGATCAGGCAGGTCCTAGCCACGGACGGAGACCTCCTCACGCTCGAACGGGAAACCGAACTCTTCGAGCAACGCCCGGCCGCCCTCGTCGGACCCGCCGGACATGGTGATGGCGATGTTCAGGCCCATGGCCCCGGCCTCGAGCTTCTCGAGGTCGATCTCGGGGAAGACCGTCTGCTCGGCGAGGCCCATGTTGTAGGAGCCGCGCCCGTCGAGCTTCCGCGGCAGACCGCGGAAGTCGCGGATGCGCGGGATGACCACCGAGATCAGGCGGTCGAGGAACTCGTACGCGCGGGCGCCCCGGAGGGTCACCTTCGCGCCGATGGGCATCCCCTCGCGGACCTTCCAGCTCGCGACGGACTGCTTCGCGAGGGTCACGACGGCCTTCTGGCCGGCGAGCAGGGACAGGCTCGCGACCGCGCTGTCGATGACCTTCTTGTTCTCGACCGCGGCGCCCACGCCCATCGAGAGGGTGATCTTGGACAGCCGGGGGAGGGCGTGGTCGTTCGCGATCTTGAGCCGCTCCTTGAGGCGCGGGACGACCTCGGAGCGGTAGCGCTCGAGGAGGCGGGGGGGCTTCTTCGCGGTGCCCTTCGGAGCCGTGTCGGGGGTGGCCATGGGCTTAGCCCTCCGCCTTGGCGCGCTTGTCGCCGCGCGCCTTCGCCGTCGTGTCGAGGACCGTGCCGCTCCTGCGCGCGACGCGGACCTTCGTGCCGCCCTCGACCTTGGACCCGACGCGCGTCGGCTTGTCGGTGGACGGATCGATGATCATGAGCTTGGAGAGGTGGACGGACGCCTCGCGCCGGACCCGGCCCCCCTGGGGGCTCTTCGGGCTCTTGCGGAGGTGCTTGTGGATGAAGTTGACGCCCTCGACCACGGCCCGGTCGGCGCCCGGGAGGACCCGGAGCACGCGGCCGCGCTTGCCGGCGTCGGCGCCGGCGCGCACGAGGACCTCGTCACCCTTGCGGATGCGCGCCATCAGACGACCTCCGGGGCGAGCGAGACGATCTTCATGTAGCCCTTCTGACGGAGCTCGCGGGCGACGGCGCCGAAGATGCGGGTGCCCTTCGGGTTGCGCTCGTCGTCCACCAGCACGATCGCGTTGCTGTCGAAGCGGACGTAGCTGCCATCGGCGCGCCGCCGGTTGTTGCGGGTGCGGACGACCACCCCGCGCACGACCGAGCCGGCCTTGATCTCCGACGACGGGAGGGACTTCTTCACGGAGGCGACGACGATGTCGCCGATCTCGGCGTAGCGGCTGTTGCCGCGGCCGAGGACCTTGATGGCGCACACGAGCTTCGCGCCCGTGTTGTCCGCCACATCCAGCCAGGTGCGCATCTGGATCATGAGGACACCTCGGGGGCGGCCGCGTCGGCGACCACCGCGGACGGGGCATTCGCGGCCGGGGCATCCGAGGCCGGGGCCTTCGCAGCCGGAACCGGCGCCGGCGCCTTGCCGGGCAGGGACGCCAGCTCCTCCTCGCCGCGGACGGCCACCACGCGGGCGGCCGACACGATGCGGACGAGGGTCCAGTTCTTCGTCTTGCTGAGCCGGCGGGCGAACGCGATCTCGACGGTGTCGCCGAGCTTCGCCTTCCGACCCTCGTCGTGGGCCTTGTAGCTCACGTAGCGGGTCACGTACTTGCCGTACACCGGATGCTTCACCTTCCGGCTCGTGCGGACGGTGATGGTCTTCATCATCTTGTCCGAGATCACCATGCCGGTGACCGTGCGGCGGGGAGCGCGGATCCGCGCCTCGGCCGTCGTTCGGGGGGTCGTCGTCGCCATCGTCGTCACTCCTTCCCGCTGCCGGCGGGCTCGCGGGACAGACCAAGCTCGCGTTCGCGGAGGATCCCCAGGATGCGGGCGACGTCGCGCCGGGCGCGGCTGACGACGCCGCGGTCGGGCTTCTCCTCGTTGTGGGCACGGAACCGGCGGTCGAACATCTCCTGTCGGAGGCGCTTGACCTCCTCGCGGAGGTCGCTCGACGCGCGGCGACGGATCTCCGGGGCCTTCATCAGGCATGCCTCCGGCGCACGAGCCGCGTCCTGACGGGCAGCTTGTGGGCCACGTGGTTGAACGTCTTGCGCGCCACGTCCTCCGTGACGCCCCCGAGCTCGAACATGACGGTCCCGGGGTGGACCACCGCGCACCAGTAGTCGGGCTCGCCCTTGCCGGTGCCCATTCGAGTCTCCTCGGGGGTCGAGGTGACGCTCTTGTGCGGGAAGATCCGGATGTAGAGGCGGCCGTCCGGGGCGCCGCGCACGGCCTGCACGCGGCAGGCCTCGATCACGTTGGCCTTGATCCACCCCGGCGAGAGGGACTGGAGGCCCCATTCGCCGAAGGAGACGTGGTTGCCCCGCTGCGCCACGCCGCGGATCTTGCCGCGCTGCGACTTGCGGAACTTGACCCGCTTGGGCATCGTCGCCATGTCAGACAGCCTCCTGGCGGACCGGCTCGGCGGCCGGGATCGTCCCGGTGTAGATCCAGCACTTGACCCCGATCGTCCCGTACGTCGTCTTCGCCGTCGCGGTGCCGTACTCGATGTTCGCCTTGAGCGTCGAGAGCGGGATCGAGCCCCTGATCTGCTTCTCGGTGCGGGCGATCTCGGCGCCGCCCAGGCGGCCGGCCACGACGAGCTTGATGCCCTTCGCGCCCCGCTCCATGGTCTGCTGGATCGCGCGCTTCATCGTGCGGCGGAACGAGGCCCGCTTCTCGAGCTGCTCCGCGACGCCCTCGGCGACCAGGGTCGCGTTGAGCTCGGGCTTGCCGATCTCGAGGATGTCGAGGCCGACCTTGCGCTTGAGGCGGCCCTCGAGCTTCGTCTTGAGCTCCTCGGCCTTCACGCCCTTGCGGCCGATCAGGATGCCGGGCTTCGCCGTGTGGACGATGATCCGCAGGGCGTCGGCCTTGCGCTCGATCTCGATCTTCGGGATGCCGGCGCCCTTGAACTCGTCCTTGACGTACTCGCGGATCTCCTTGTCCTCCTTGAGGAGGCGCGCGAAGTCCTTCTTCGGGGCGTACCACCGGGAGGACCAGTCGAGGTAGATCCCCGTGCGGTAGCCGATCGGATGGGTCTTCTGTCCCACGGGCTACTCCTTCGACTCGCCGGCCGTCGGGGCCGCGACCGGGGCGGTGGCCTTCTTGGCCGCCGCCTGCTTCGTCTTGGGCTTCGTCTTGCGTGCGCCCTCGGCGGGCTCGGGACCCTCGGCGAGGGTCACGTGGATGTGGCAGGTCCGCTTGCGGATCGGGAAGGCACGGCCCATGGCGCGCGGCATGAAGCGCTTCCGGCCGCCTAGCAGCGGGCCGCCGTCGACGCGGGCCTCCGCCACCACGAGCCGGGCGAGCTTGACCTCGAGGTCGTTGGACGCGTTCGCCAGCGCGGACTTGATGACCTTGCGGATCATCGGAGCCGAGCGACGGTCCTGCCACTCGAGGATCGAGAGCGCCTCGTTCACGGGCTTGCCCCGCACCAGGTCGATCACGGGACGCGCCTTGTAGGGCGACATCCGGGCGTGGTTGTGGTGCGCGGAGAAGGTCTTGGCGGGGGGAACGGACCCGCGGGATGCCTTGGCGGCCATGTCGGGCTCCTACTTCTTCGCCGTGGCCGGGGTCGTCTCGACCTCGGTCTTGCGGGTCGAGTGAGCGCGGAACAGGCGCGTGGGCGCGAACTCGCCGAGCTTGTGCCCGACCATGTCCTCGGTCACGTAGACCTTCATGAACTTGTTGCCGTTGTGGACCATGAACGTCAGCCCGACGAACTCGGGGACGATGTCGCACCGGCGGGACCACGTCTTGATGGGGTCGCGGCGGTTGCTCCCCATCCGCTCGACGCGGGCCCAGATGTTCGGATCGACGTAGGGGCCCTTCTTGAGGCTGCGGCCCATGGGCTACCTCCCGACCTGCGGGCCGCGCTTGCGGCCACGGACGATGAAACGATCGCTGACCTTGCGGGGACGACGCGTGTTGCCCCCCTTGCTGAGCTGGCCCCACTTGGAGACCGGGTGGCGTCCGCCGGCGCGACGACCCTCGCCGCCGCCCATGGGGTGGGAGACGGGGTTCATCGCGGAGCCGCGCACCTCGGGGCGGCGCCCCAGGTGGCGCTTGCGGCCCGCCGTGCCCAGGACGACGCGAACCTCGTCG
>Ga0163150_10006141_pt1 | contig 14887 bp, 12 predicted proteins | sample OliLakLV19P2IB_FD_148628 | JGI IMG/M metagenome (GOLD analysis project Ga0163150, IMG submission 148628) | Freshwater microbial mat bacterial communities from Lake Vanda, McMurdo Dry Valleys, Antarctica - Oligotrophic Lake LV.19.P2.IB | ecosystem: Environmental > Aquatic > Freshwater > Lake >...
CATGGGCATGGGGCAGAGGGCCCGCTTTAACCTTTAACCTTTAACCTTTAACCTTTAACCTTTAACCTTTAACCTTTTAACCCTTAACCTTTTAACCCTTGACATCCCGAAATTTCAATCGTCAATCACTTAATTTCCCTGATCTTAATATTCCGGAACCACACTTCATCTCCATGGTCCTGGAGTAGGATATGACCGGTTGGCGCGGATGCAAAACCCGGATAGTTGGCATACTTACTCCTGGCCACCAGTGCTTTAAAAATATTACTATTTCTTTCGTATTCCACCACTTTAAAACCATTGAGCCAATGCTGCACCCAATGATTGGGATTTACAATGATCCTGCCCTGATTCCAATCGCCTATTTTCCGCTGAAATCGTTTATCCAAGGGAGTCGATGGGATCAAGTCATATAAGCTGGCCAGGGTTCGGTTGCCTACGACACCTTGTTTGGCATCCGGATGCACGGAATCATCCAGGATCTGGTATTCCAATCCTATACCAGACTTGCCCCCCGAATCATATTTTTCGTCTACAAAATATTTTAAGCCTGAATTGGCCCCTTTGTTAAGCTTAAAATCAAATACCAGTTCAAAAGCGCCGTATTGGTCCAACGTCACAATATCATTGCCTGTTTCAGAGCCATCGGATTTCATTACTCCGATGGCGCCTTCTTTGACTGTCCAATGTTTAGCTGGTTTTTGATTGGAATGGACATTGCGCCATCCTCCAAAATCATATCCATTGTATAATAGTTTAAAACCCTGGAATTTTTCCGCTTCACTTAAATTATTGACCAGTAAATTGACCACAGGGGTCTGATCAAAGGGGTTTGGTTTTAGGTCACTGGTTTGTATCCGGATATTTCTCCACCGGATCTCGGTTCCTTCTTTCTGATCCTTTCCTATGCTATGTACCTGGAGTGCAATGAATCCTTTTAACGTAAGGTCATCCATCAGGTGGGCAACCGGTATATTATTGATCCAGGTCCGGATCATTGGCCCTATGGCTTCGATACGAAATTTATTCCATTCATTTTTTTTAAACGCTGTTTTTGCCGGGTTATTGATGTCCGGGATATACAGCCAATCTCTGCGGGCTTCATCGTAAATTCCTCCGGACCAGGCACGGTCAGAAGGATCAATTTCCATTTGATAGCCATGGACTTTGCCGTCTTTAAACTCCGGCAAGGACAGGCTCCGAAACTGGATCCCGGAATTCATGCTGTTGTCCACTTTCAATTCCAACTCCAGGATAAAATCCCCATACTCCTGTTCCGTGACCAAAAAGGAATTGGGAGTATTGGACACGGTGGAGCCTACGATCTGTTTGTTTTCTACGCGATATTTGGCTTTTCCGTTGAGTTGTTTCCATCCCTGCAAATTGGTGCCGTTAAACAAATTGGTCCAGGTTTGAGCTTGTCCGCTTAAAACCAGGAATAAACTCAAAACGAATACAATATTTATTTTCATACCATCAAGTTCAGATACCAAAATACTCCAGTTTGAGCAATCCTGCCAGATAAGATTAATTTTATGTCGATGAATTAAAATTGGTCGTCGACTATTAGGTGGACTGCCCAATATTTTGACTTATTTTTAGTTATAGTAGAATAATCAATTTATGACCCCGGTGAATCAAAAAAATACCCCTTATTCCACACCGGATGAAGGTGGTCCCGGCACATTGGCCCAGATGTTGACCCAGGACCTGAATCCTTATTCCGGTAACTGGAACGAGAAGGAAATAAAACATTTGTTGCGCCGGACCTTATTTGGGACTCGTCACATCGAAGTTCAATCCTATCGCTCGCTGGGAAGCCTGGATAGAGCCCTCACTCATTTGTTTGACATAAAACCATTGACCAACCTGCCCCTGGTCAACTATACGAATGGCGATGATATCAAAGAACCATCCGCCAAAGACGGCGGAACCTGGATCCATGAGGCCTGGTTGAATGAAATCGAATATTACCGCCTGCTTTCCTTAAAAACATGGTGGCTGGACCTGATGCTGAAAGATCAAACCATTTTTGAAAAAATGGTTATGTTTTGGCACAATCATATCCCCGTTGAAATGGTGGGAATTTTTCATGCACGTCAGGCATTTGATTACCTAATGACCCTGCGTAGATATGCGCTGGGCAACTTTAAACAACTGGTCAAAGCCCTTACGGTCGACCCCTTGATGCTTTTTTATCTCAATGGAAATCAAAACGATAAATCTGCACCGGATGAAAATTATGCGCGGGAACTTCAGGAACTATTTTGTATTGGAAAAGGTCCGGATGCTAAATTTACTGAAGATGATGTGAAAGCGGCTGCCAGGGTATTGACCGGATGGAAAACAGATTATTTGAAGCCCAAGACTTTTTTTGCTTCATGGGCCCATGATACCCAGGACAAAACGTTTTCGTCCTTTTATAATAACAAAGTAATCAAAGGCCGTTCGGGTGATGCGGGTCGGGAAGAATTGGATGAACTGATCGATATGATAGTCACCCATCCCGAAACCGCTTTATTTGTCTGCAGAAAACTTTATCGTTTTTTTGTTTATCCGGAAATATCCGATTGGACAGAGATCAATATAATCCGACCATTAGCGGATATTTTCACCCAGAACAATTTTGAAATATTGCCAGTCCTAAAAACCTTGCTGGGCAGCAATCATTTTTTTGATCCCCTTTTGCGCCTGGCAATGATCAAGTCCCCATTGGATTATTCAATAGGGCTTAGCAGGCATTTTAATATGTTGTTTCCTGAAAGCCCCCCCGACTATAAAGCGAAATATCAGGCTCAGACCGTGATGTATTATTTCCTGACGAGTTTTCAGCAGGACATTGGTGACCCTCCCAACGTTTCCGGGTGGCCAGCCTACTATCAATTTCCTCAATATGATAAGTCCTGGATAAGCACCCATACTGTACATCAGCGGGGCATCCATTCAGATATGCTGGTATGGTACGGATATCAGATGGACCATGGAGTAGCTATTATTGATTGGATTGCCTACACCGGTACATTTAATCAGCCGGAGAATCCTACCATACTGATCGATGAGGTCCTGGCCCGATTATATGATGTGCCCGTAGACCCGGAAGTAAAAAAGTACCTTAAATCTATCCTTTTATCAGGCCAGATCAATGAATATTATTGGACAGGCGCCTGGCTGGAATGGAAAGCCAAACCGAATGATGCTATGGTCCGCAATACCCTAGAAGTACGTCTAAAAATATTTTACCAGTTTATCCTGCAAATGGACGAATACCAAATCATGTAAGGCCCATGAAAAGAAGAAATTTTTTACAATTTGCCGGTTCGGGCCTGGCAGCTACCTCCTGGGTCCCCAACCTCAACGCTGCCAAAGCGCCTCAATGGTTTGACTGGTTCAAGCTGGATACTGACCGGGTATTGGTCATCATTCAACTCGATGGGGGCAATGACGGACTGAATACTGTCGTGCCTTTGGATCAAATGGACTTGTATCAGAAATCCAGGACTACGGTGGCCTTACCGGCCAATCAGGTATTAAGTTTGAATACTACGATCAAAACAGGTTTACACCCCGCTTTAGATGAAATCAGGGGAATGTATAATGAAGGCAGGGTAAAAATCATTCAATCGGTAGGTTACCCCATGCCCAATTATTCGCATTTCAGGTCCACAGATATATGGATGTCAGGGTCCGATGCCGAAGAAATATTGAGTACAGGCTGGGCAGGCAGGTACCTTAACTATGAGTACCCCAATTTTCCAAATGGTTTCCCCAGCACCGATATGCCGGATCCACTTTCCGTAGAAATCGGCTATGGGCAGTCTCTGACTTTCCAGGGGCCATCCACCAATATGAGTGTGACCATTGCCGATCCGGATTCATTCAACAAACTGATCCAGGGCATCGAAACTCCCCTTCCTCCAACCCCTTACGGAGATAAACTGGGATATGTCAGGCTGGTAAAAAAACAATCCAATTTGTATGGTGAGCGTATGAAGGAAGCTTCGAAAAAAGCAAAAAACAAAGCGACCTATCCCAATGACAATGATTTGGGTGAACAACTTAAAATCGTAGCCCGATTAATAGCCGGGGGCTTGAAAACCAGGATATATAAAGTAAATGTAAATGGATTTGATACCCATGATAACCAGGTGCGGGCCGACAATCACCTCACGGGTGAACATGCCAACCTCCTTCGTAAATTATCCTCCGGTATTAAAGCCTTTATGGATGACCTCACCGGTTTAGGTTTGCAGGACAGGGTCATCGGGATGACCGCATCCGAATTCGGCAGGCGGATTATTTCCAATGCCAGCGGGGGTACAGACCATGGTGCTGCCGCGCCGCTGATTTTATTTGGAAACGCTATTCAAGGTGGAATAACCGGCAACAACCCCACGTTGCCGGCAAAAGCGGAATGGGATGATAATATACCCATGCAATATGATTTCAGGTCGGTTTACGGCAGTTTGCTGGAATCCTGGTTTTGTATTTCAAAAACCGATGTTCAAAATGTGTTGACCAAAAACTACCAATCTTTACCGGTGATAAAAACTGCTTACAGCTGCCTTTCTACACCGACCCATGAAGAAAATGTTAAGCAGGGAATCTCTATTTTAAATACCTACCCCAACCCATTTACCCAATTGATCAATTTTAACGTGACCTCATTGGGAGAATGGTCCAGCCTGAATATTTTTAATCCGGGAGGACAGGTGATTAAAACTATTCAACAGGGTATTTTAAAATCAGGAGAGAGCCAATTTTATTGGAATTCTGAAGACCTGCCGCCGGGAAATTATTACGTGCGGTTTCAAACCGGTGCTGTTCAACAAACTAAATTAATCACAAAAGTTTTTTAATCTGGTATAGTTTAGATTCCAAACCTTTTTTTAATTACCGCTCCGATCTCCTCATACTCCAGTAAAAATCCATCGTGGCCGTAGTCCGAATGAATTTTATCCAGGGTAGCACCCGGTATATAGTCAGCTAATAACTTTTGTTCTGCAAGCGGGAATAAGATATCCGTATTGATGCCAATGACAGCACAACTGGCTTTGATCATGGACAATGCATGTGGAATCCCTCCGCGGCCCCTGCCAACATGATGGCTATCCATGGCCTTACTCAGCGTGATATAAGAATAAGCATCAAACCTTCGGCTCAGTTTAAGACCCTGGTAACGCTGATAAGAAGATGCCTTAAAATCATCGATTTTATCCTCCGTTTCATACTGTTTGATATCAAAGGTGATATAATGTCGGTAGGATAAAAGAGCCAGACCCCTGGCAGCCTCCAATCCCCGCGGGTTGATATTTCCTTCGGCATCTTTACCTGCCTCAATAGCCATTCTCTGGGCTTCATTAAAAGCAATACCCCAGGGTGAATGTTTTGCATTGCAAGACAAAAGGCAAATATGTTTAAATGTATAGGGTGAGGCAATTGCCCAATCTACTACCTGTTGCCCCCCCATTGAACCACCAATACATAAAAAGATCTCCTTTATGCCTAACTGTGCTTGTAAAATTCGGTGAGCTGCAACCATGTCCCTAATGGTGATCAATGGGAAGATACCACCGAAGGCAGCCCCGGTTTCTGGATTTAACGTGGTCGGTCCAATAGTGCCATAACAGGACCCCAAAATATTGGCGCAGATCACCCGGTACTGTCCGGGGTTAAATAACTTTCCTTCTCCTACCAATCCAGGCCACCATTCTGCAGGGTCTGCATTGGCCGTCAAGGCATGACATATCCATATCACGGGCAAATTGAGGTCTCCGGTATCGGTATACGAAATATCCAGGAAAGGCAGGGATAAGCCACACTCCAGGGTTAGTGCTTGATCGGAATGGTAGACGTTTATTTTTGACACGATGAAAGGCAAAAATAGAAATCAATTAGCTTTGCACCCAATTTAAAATAAAGATGCTGATTAAACTCCGGAAATTAGAAGATCCCCTTCATTTTGAAGCGGTCAACGAAGCCGGAAGAACTGTTCAAATGGATGCCAAAATAACCGCGGGAGGTACTGGCCACTCAATGGGTCCGATGGAAACATTGATCAGTGCCCTGGGTGGATGCAGTTCCATTGATATCGTATTGTTATTAAAAAAGTTTAGACAGGATTTAAAAGACCTTCAGGTGGAGATCCAGGCCGATCGCGACCCTGTTCAGATCCCTTCATTATTTATTCGTATTCATGCCCACTATCATCTATACGGAGCGCTTGACCCCAAGAAAGTTGAAAAAGCAATTTCACTGTCTATTGATAAATATTGTTCTGTTTCTCAAATATTAAAAAAGACGGTACCCATTACCTATTCATTTTCCATTCACCCTGCATGAGTTCAAGAAAATTTAAGACAGAGACCCTGGCTATTCGCCAGCAAATGGCACAGACCCGGCATGGAGAGCACAGTGTTCCCCTGTACCTCACCTCCAGTTATGCCTTTGATTCAGGGGATGAAATGGCTGACGCATTTGCAGGTGTTATTGATGCCAATGTCTATTCCAGATATTCCAATCCGAATGTGGAGGAGCTGGTGACCAAGTTTTGTTCTTTGGAAGGAGCTGCTGCCGGGATTGCCACTTCGACGGGCATGGCTGCCATTTTCAGCACGTTCGGGGGCCTCCTGCAGCAAGGAGATCATATTATAGCATCGAGAGCATTGTTTGGCTCAGCCATCCAGATCTTATCCCATATTTTACCCAAATGGAATATTACCTGTACCTATGTAGACCCCGTGGACATCGGAAGTTGGGATGCAGCGGTGCAACCCAATACCAGGATGGTTTTCCTCGAAACCCCTTCCAACCCATCGCTTTGGATCACTGACCTGGAAAAAGCAGGTGATTTTTGTAAAAGCAATGGGTTGATTTATGTCGTAGACAATTGTTTTGCTACGCCCATTTTGCAACAACCTATAAAATATGGGGCTTCCCTGGTAATTCATTCGGCCACCAAATACGCTGATGGCCATGGAAGGGTGTTAGGGGGTATCATAGTAGGCACAAATGAGTTGATGGAAAAAATCACTTTTTTTAACCGGCACACCGGGCCTTCTCTTTCCGCTTTCAATGCCTGGATACTCAGCAAATCGCTGGAAACGCTGGCTTTAAGAGTGAGGGCCCATTCAGCACAGGCTGCAGAACTGGCCCGGCGATTAAAAGACCATCCCAAGTTGGACCAGGTGATCTACCCGTTTGCTTCCGATCACCCGCAGGTAGAGTTAGCTAAAAAACAAATGGAAGCCGGCGGAGGAATCTTAGGGGTCAAAGTGAAAGGGGATTATGTCCATACCCTGCAATTTATTAATCAATTGGAAATGATTTCGGTTTCACCCAACCTGGGAGATACCCGGACAATAGTAACCCATCCTACTTCCAGCACACATTGCAGGATGACGGAGGCTGAGCGGTTGCTGGTAGGTATTCCGCCCAATCTGGTCCGGTTTAGTGTGGGCCTGGAACATATAGATGATATCGAGGAAGATATTCAAATAGCACTTTCCAAAATGCAAAAGGCTGGTTTATGAACCGATTTATAAAATTTGCTGGTATTGGATTTGGGTTAGTATTATGGCAAAACGCCTGTAAACCTGCAACAGTTAACAAAGATCCTCAATATATTATCGACCAATCAATAAAGGCACATGGCAGCAAGGTCTTTGACCAGTCCATCATAGAATTCAAGATGGGAAACCGGTTTTATAAATCCACCCGTAGCCAGGGCCAATTCAGGTATGAACGGTTCTGGGATTCGATCGGTGTGACGATCCATGACGATTTGACTAAAAAGGGTTTGGTACGTCAAATCGATCAAACCGAAATCATTCTGGATACCAAAAAAATTGACAATTATTCCAGTTCACTTCGTTTGGCCATGTACATTTTTGGGTTGCCATTTGGGTTCAATGATCCGGCCGTGATTAAAACCTATCTGGGGGAGGTCATTCTGATGGAAGAGCCTTACCATAAGATTAAAATAACCTTCCGATTAAATCCCAACGACCGCACCATTCATGATAATATTTATGTGGCCTGGATCCATAAAAAGAAGTTTACCCTGGATTACCTGGGATATTTATTAAATGAACCAGAGGAGAAAGGGAACCATTTTCTGCAGGCACTTAATGCACAAAAAGTAGAGGGTTTGAGGGTACAGAAATACAAGGTATATAAACCCAGTCAGGATAGTTTACTTATCCAGCCAGAAGATCTGGACCAGGCCTGGGCTGCGAACCAACTTATGCTTTGGTCATCCTTTGAGGTAAACCAATTAAAAATAAGGCCTAAGTAACAGTATAATTCCGGATTTAACTTCTTTAAGGTTAAGATTTTACTGTACAAAGCGTTCTAAAATTATTGTATTTTTGATTCACTTAGATAAATCTTAATAATGAGGTTAATTTTTAAAATCACACTAGGTTTCCTCTTGTGCTGGAGCCAGTTATTGACGGCACAAAAACTGGATATCAGTCTGACCAGTGGCCTGGTGGCGATCAATGAAAAATGCGCCTTACTTAATAATGAACGGATCCAGTTATCCCTGGATAGTGCTGCTAAACAAAACATCCGGTTTGCCATTTCACTGGGAGGAACTGCAGTAAGATCCACTGACTATGCTACTAATCTGACCGATACCGTCTCTTTTAATATAGGGGAACGCACCAAGTCTTTTGACCTTACCGTATTCAATGATGGGACAACAGAAGCGGATGAAACGATTCGAATCATAGCTCGCTCAACCACCGGGATAACCGATACCCTTATACTTACGATTAATGACCACATAGCCAGGATTCTGACTTCACAGGATACCTTCAGAAGATGTTCCAATGAACCGTTTGAATTAAAAGTGTCCAGGGTGAATCGTTCTTCGATAACCTGGTTTCCGGCCGATATGATCAAAACAACTTCCGACAGTTCTGCATTTATCATCAGTCCGATCCGGACCAGTTCCATAGTAATGACCGCTATGATTGATAACTGTGTAGAACGCGATACGATTTATATAGTAAGTCAACCTATTGGAGTTTCTTTAAATACGCAGGATACCCATTATTTATGTTTTCCGGATTCATTCCGGCTGGTAGCAAATATTACACCCGGCACTGCGATTGTCAGCTGGACTCCATTGGATAGTACTACCCGGTTTATCAATGCGACGAATATCCAGGTAAAACCTCCTAAATCCGCAACGTATATCGTCAAGGTGATTGCAGGGGTATGCCGGGCATCCGATACTGTATTTATACGCATGGATTCCCTGAGAGACACCAAAGTTGATCACTTTCCAAAAAAAGATAAATACTGCAAAGGCGATAGTATATTTTTCTTTGGTCAAAGGCACCCCAGAGATTTATTTCCTTCCATTATGCCAATGTGGGACCCATCCAATGGATTCCAAACCCCCGCAGATACCTTTAATGCCGTTATCCAGGCCGATGTCACGACTACTTATTTCAGGACGACCAAAAATAATGCTTGTATCCATCGAGACAGTGTCTACATCAAAGTGGTTGAACCTTCTATACCGGTAGGCCCCGTGGATACGACAGTATGTCCCGGCACCACGATTCAAATTACTTTTAAACAGGACACCTCAGCGTATAAAGATTTTAAATGGACCCCTCAGGATGGGCTTATTAATTGCAGTACCTGCTCTGACCCTAAAATAAAAGTCAACGGCCAGCAAATGTATAAGGTCGAAGCCAAAAAAGATGGCTGCGATGCTTCCACTGAAATCAGTACCAATGTATTTCAAAAACCCAGCGTCCGGGTGGCTGCCGATTTACCACCTCCTCTTTTAGCCGGTACGGACATCCGGTTATTTTTATTGGGAACGGAAAGACTAAAGGCCTATAGTTGGAGGGTCGACGGGACTGCTGTTCCAGCTGCCACCCTGATATACACCCTGGTAAAAGCTACCCCGGGAAATCATGTGGTCGATGTGGTAGTAACCGATGAAAACGGCTGTATGTGGAATTACAATTTTATTATTCAGGTCGTATGTCCCCCCAATACATTGGTATTACAACGTTCTCCGCTGGGCAATATCTATGAAGGGACAACGCTAACTATTTCGGCGGTTGGTATCAGTACCATGGTGACCGGGATACGCTGGAGTGCCAATGGCAATAACCTCAACACAAATGGCCTCATTTTGACCAATAAAGTAACCAATGCCGGCGTAGTGACATACCGATTTGAAGCCACAGATGTAAATGGCTGCCCCCTCCTGGCAACCATAGCAGTAACGGTGATACCTTGTATATCACCGGAAGAATTGAAGAAAAAAATTCCAAACGCATTTAGCCCCAATGGAGATGAGAAAAATGACTTTTTCACTTATTCGGATGGCTCATTAACTATTGCTAAAATTTTAGTATTCAGCCGATGGGGACAACTCGTGTACAACAATACCGACCCGGAGAATGGATGGGACGGAAAGTTTAATGGCAATGATGCAGCATCGGATGTTTATATTTATAGACTTACCTATATCTGTGGTGATGGAGCACCCTTAGAAGTGAGTGGAACGGTGACTTTATTGAGATAAGACAGGTTACGCATCGATTTTTTGTACTTCACCCTATTGTCAGGGGAATAAGCCAGATCGCATCACCAATGTCTTTTAGCTAACGATTTTTATTCCATGCTACCTGAACAGTATAACCTGGAAATTCAGGTTGTAACTATCCAGGTCTTTCTACTCGATGATTGTATTGCTTTAATCTATTGGGTCAAAAATCATGGTGTTATTCCAGAGCCTCCTGGATTAGAGGGCTAGAACCGCTTCTCGTTGCAGGCCAGCCGGGACATTTGGATCTAAAAGTGAATAATGTCCCGCAGCTATTTCCAATAAGAAAACTGGTAATAACTGGGATCTTATTAATTTTACCACAAGTATTATCAGTTAAAATATCATTTTTTCCATATTATTTACCCAGCCTATCCCCACTTCAAATGAAAAAAATAATCTGTATTTGCTGCTGTGTATCCCTATTGTCTTGTCATTCCCGGAAACAATCCTCTGATGTTGTAACCAGCCCTATTCAGGAAGAAATTAGTTTGACTACACCAGTACCCGGAGATGAAGCCGGGTTGAAAAAATTAGCCAATGAGCTTGCCCAACAATACCAGATCGTCGACGGACATGTGGACCTGCCATACCGCCTAAGCATTAAAAATTTCAGGCCGACCAAAGAATTTATCGGTATACCGGTGGATTCTAAACAAGGGGACTTTGATTTTGTGAGGGCAAAAAAAGGAGGGTTGGCCATCCCTTTTATGTCTATTTATATCCCTGCGTCCTATCAAAAAGGAGGAGCTAAAAAATACGCTGATGAATTGATAGACATGATCAATTCTATTATCAAAGCCCATCCATCCAAGTTTGCACCCGGTCTGAGTGTTGACCAGGTGAATAACAATTTTAAGAAAGGACTTATTTCGCTTCCTATGGGTATGGAAAACGGTGCGCCGGTGGAAAATGATCTGGCTAACCTGGCTTATTTTCATCAACGAGGGATACGCTACATTACCCTGACGCACTCAGAAGACAACCAGATCTGTGATGCCGCTTATGCCAAGACACGGACCTGGAATGGACTGAGCCCTTTTGGACGTCAGGTCGTTGCCGAAATGAACCGGGTAGGAATGATGGTGGACGTTTCACATATCACGGACAGTAGTTTCTGGCAGGTTATCCGTCTGACCAAGGCCCCCGTCATCGCTTCTCATTCTTCCTGCAGGTATTTTACACCTGGTTTCGAACGGAACATGGGTGATGATATGATATCAGCTTTAAAATCCAATGGCGGCATCATTATGATCAACTTTGGGTCTGATTTTTTAGATGGCAGTATCCAAAAGAAAAATAACGAGAGCCGTAATGAACTGGAAAATCTGCTGAAAGCTCAAAATCTTAGCCCCCGCGATTCAGCCGCCAAACCCATCATCAAAGCATTCGAATTGTCCCACCCATCATTGTATTCCGATGTAAGCCGGGTGGTAGATCATATCGAGCATGTAATCCGCCTTGCCGGTATAGACCATGTGGGTTTTGGTTCTGATTTCGACGGCGTGGGAGATTCCCTGCCCGTAGGTCTGAAGGATGTTTCAGCCTACCCCAATATTATTTATGAGTTGCTCAGGAGGGGTCACAACGAGGAGGAAATAGCCAAAATTTGTTCAAAAAATTTATTGAGGGTATGGAAACAAGTGGAACAAGTTTCCCGACAACTAAAATCATAAAAGGTTTATCCCCCTGTTAAATTGGAATGTCAAAGAGGGGATCACCATTCTTGTTGTAATAATTCCTATATTTATTCAAAGGCTTTATGTTATGTTGCTAAGATGGATACCTGTAATGATTGCCGCCGCCTGCTTCGCTTCGTGCCAACCCGTTGTCAATATCGGTCCGGTAATATCAAAACATAAAGATTTTGATCAATACTGGAACCAGGGCAAAGCAGAGATTACAACCTATGATCTGTACCAGGCCAGGTATGGTGAAATGCGCCAGGGTGAAGCAGTCATAGTATTTGTGACTGAAAATTTTTCAAAAGAAAAACAAGTTAAAACGGATAACCCCAATGCAGTTGCCACACCTGTCATTCCGGTATTAAAAATGAACCTGACAAAAAGGTTCTATACAGGGATATACCCTTATTCTATGATGTTGTCCAGTTTTGTAGCCGCCGGAGGTATGGCTCCATGGCAAGCGCTCAAAATTGCTTCTTCGGTGTCGGAATGGTGTGGACAAGTATATGCCCAACTCAACCTGCACGATGATCATTACCGCTTCAACCTACACTCCTATTTTGAGTCTGAGGGAGATATAGACAAACACCTGAACCGGCACATGACTGAAGATGCAGTCTGGAACCTGATCCGTATCAACCCGACCGCCTTATTACAATCCGACAGCATCATGATTATTCCCAGTTTGTTTTATGCCCAATTAAAACATATCGAACTCAAGCCCTACCGGGCAAAAACATATCATCTCAACCTGGATATAGGCAACAAAGTATATCATATTGAATATCCTGAGCTTGGACGGTCCTTGTACATAGAATATGAGCCAGAATTCCCCTTTGCAATTGTCAAATGGAGTGAAGAATATAAAGATGGTTTTGGTGAAAATGCAAGGGTTCTATCTACCACAGCTCACCGCAAAAAACAAATCATGTCTGATTATTGGAAAAAAAATAAAACCCAGGACGATAGCCTGCGGCTCGAACTGGATATAATGAAACTTTAAGCCGTACTCTTTTTTTGTTTTGATCGTTACCTACAATTTTATTCATGAATCTTATTGAAGCTATTATCCTTGCCATCGTGGAAGGAATCACTGAATTTTTACCAATTTCATCGACCGGGCATATGATTATCGCCAGTTCCGTCATGGGTATCCAATCCAATGACTATACCAAATTGTTTGAAGTGGCCATTCAGTTTGGTGCAATCCTGGCAGTTCTGGTCTTGTACCGTAAAAAATTCCTGGCATTTAAAAATTACAAATTTTATATCAAACTCCTGGTTGGCGTGATCCCCGCCCTGGTGCTAGGTTTTTTGTTTTCAGACTCTATCGATGTTATGCTGGAAAGTCCATTAGTCGTAGCCATCACGATGTTATTGGGTGGTTTTGTGTTGATTGTAATCGATAAAATTTTAAACCGGCCCTCCATTCAGGAAGAAGCTGGTATTACGTACCGAACAGCTGCGATCATCGGGCTGTGGCAAACCTTGGCGATGATACCCGGTGTGAGCCGCAGTGCCGCCTCCATCCTGGGAGGTATGCAACAAAAACTAAGCCGTGACCTCGCAGCGGAGTTCTCCTTTTTTCTTGCAGTACCTACTATGGCCGCAGCGACCTTGTATTCGGTGTTACTTAAAAATTGGGAGATCGATGGCACCGCCACCAAAGGATACGAAATGATCCTGGCCAGTTCAGAAAATACCCTCGCTTTTATTGTGGGCAATCTCGTCGCGTTTATCGTTGCAGTATTGGCTATCCGCTTCTTTATTGGTTATTTACAAAAACATGGATTCAAATGGTTTGGATATTACCGGATAGTTGCGGGATTGATTTTACTTTTATTGCTGTATTGGGATGTCCTGGGGTGAATTAACTATACCCCAACAATCCGGTGTGGATAACTTTTTAAATCTTATGCATTCACCATGATGAAAATATTTTGCGTGGGTATAGTCTGCCTGCTGGCTTGCAAGTCATTGCCGATACAAAATGCTGGCAGTGCTGGCCGTGAAACATGGATAGCAGAGAGCACCATGAGTGCGCTGGCGGCTGAACTGGGTTTTAATACCGCTGTTTTGCGTTATGCTGACAGTAAATAAAGGCGCACCTTCCGGATCTTCGATCTTCCTGAACTAGATGTTTGGGAGGAGATGTTCTCCGACCTTGAAAATAATTGTGAATACCTCGTTTGGGAGATGTTCTCCGACCTTCGAAGTCCAACTTTCTCCCCAACAAATAAAGAAACAACTTCCGGATCTTCGATCCTCCTGAACTAGATGTTTGTAAGGAGATGTTCTCCGACCCTCCCCTGAATATTTTTCATGGTTGAATTCCGACCCTCATACGCACTCCACGGTCGAAGTCCAACTTCCGGGGTTTCACCCCTCCCCAACAAAGTAGCCTGAAAGGCGCAACTTCCGGATCTTCGATCCTCCTGAACTAGTGTCAAGTTAAACTTGATATGGCGGACAAATTATCCCATAGTGAGCGAAGCGAGCGGTGAGCGAAGCGAGCGGTGAGCGAAGCGAGCGGTGACAGCGATAGCGCAACGAATAGCGAAGCGAGCGGTGACAGCGATAGCGCAACGAATAGCGCAGCGAGCGGTGACAGCGATAGCGCAACGAA
>Ga0163150_10006143_pt1 | contig 14885 bp, 11 predicted proteins | sample OliLakLV19P2IB_FD_148628 | JGI IMG/M metagenome (GOLD analysis project Ga0163150, IMG submission 148628) | Freshwater microbial mat bacterial communities from Lake Vanda, McMurdo Dry Valleys, Antarctica - Oligotrophic Lake LV.19.P2.IB | ecosystem: Environmental > Aquatic > Freshwater > Lake >...
GGCCGGTACAGCTTGACGTTCACGACGCCCACCTTGGCGCCGGGCCCGAGCGCATCGACGACCGCTTCCACCGTCTCGCTGCCCGAGCCCATGATGACGATGACGCGCTCCGCATCGGCGGCGCCGTGGTACCGGAACAGGTCGTAGTCACGACCGGTCAGCGCGCCTAAGCGCTTCATCGCCCGGCGTACAATCGCCGGCGCCTCGGCGTAGTGCGAATTGACAGCCTCGCGATTCTGAAAGAAGACGTCGGGATTCTGCGCCGTGCCCCGCACCACGGGATGATCGGGCGTGAGCGCGCGCGAGCGATGCTGCGCGACCAGTCGATCGTCGATCATCAGCCGGACGATGTCGGTGCTCGCCGGCTCGATCTTCGCGATCTCGTGCGAGGTGCGGAAGCCGTCGAAGAAATGCAGGAATGGGACCCGCGACTCGAGCGACGCCGCATGCGCGACGATGGCGAGGTCCTGCGCCTCCTGCACCGAGCTCGACGCCAGCATCGCGAAACCCGTCGATCGCACCGCCATGACGTCGCTGTGGTCGCCGAAGATCGACAAGGCGTGGGTGGCGACGGCGCGCGCGGACACGTGAAACACCGCCGGCGTCAGCTCGCCCGCAATCTTGTACATGTTCGGAATCATCAACAGCAGGCCCTGGCTCGCGGTAAATGTCGTCGCCAGCGCCCCGCTCTGAATCGCGCCGTGTACGGCGCCCGCGGCGCCCGCCTCGCTCTGCATTTCCACGACGGTGGGCACACTGCCCCACAGGTTCGGCTTACCTTCGGCGGACCATGCGTCCGCAGCCTCCGCCATGCTGGAAGACGGCGTGATGGGGTAAATGGCAATGACGTCGCTGAGTTGATAGGCGACGAGTGCGCAGGCTTCATTGCCGTCGAGGGTGACCCAGGTCCGCATGGAGCGGTAAGGGCAACAGGCATGCCAGGCCCCGCTGCCGGCGGCCTCGAGAAAGTGGAGGAAATCAGCCCCTGCCGGTCGTGGCGCATGATTCGCGTGGGGAATATTCGGCGCGGCCGGGGGAAAGTTCCTGCCCGTTCAGCGAAGGGAGATCGCCGCACCAATGACGATCATCGCCGTCAGCGCCCCGCCTGTGACGAGGCGAAATGTCGTGCTGCCGAAGATCAGGGTCAGGGCAAGCTTGAGGACCGTATTCGCCAGCACGCCCACGGCGATCGCCAGCGCCGCCAGATCGGGCGACGCCATGCCGGTGACCCCGCGGGCCATCGAGAGCGTGAGTGCATCCACATCGGTCAGACCCAGCGCCGCGGCCGACGCCAGCACGCCGGACTCTCCCCACGTCTGTCGAGCGAAATGGACGGCCATCAGCACAGCCTGGAAGAGCACCGCCATCTGCAGCGCGTCCAGGAGCTGCAAGGGATTGCGCGGCGGCACGTGCTCGGGTGCCGCCGTGGATCGTCGTCGCGCCCCGAAGATCGTCGCGGTCGCGGCGACAATCGCCGGGCCGGCGAAGTAGGGAACCAACAGCGGTACCAACGCCGCATTGAGCGCGGCCGTCACCGCGATCACACGGGGAAAGAGCACGGCGTTGGCGGCAATCGCTCCGAACGCGAGCTCGTGGGCGTACCGAGAGTCCTTTCGGCTCTCGCGCGCGAACGTGAACGTCACGTTGGTAGACGACACCAACCCCCCCAGCAGCCCGGTGACCAGAGAGCCGCGGCCCGGCCCGACGCTGGAGCGCGCAATGAATCCCAGAAAACTCAATCCCGAGAAGAACAGCACCAGCACCCAGATCTCGCGCGGCCGGAACCCGCCGAGTGGGCCGTAGGGCCCGGGCGGCAACAGCGGCAGGATGACCAGTGCCATGACGCCGAATCGAACGGCGGCGCGAAGCGGCACGTCGTCAATGCGCGCGACGAGTGAATGCAGCCGTGATTTTTCGACGAGCAGCAGGCTGAGCAGGGCGATGACGCCGCTTGCGAGTCGCACCGAGCCGAGGCCCGCGAACACCCCGGCGGCGATTACGACCAGTCCGGCGATCTCTGTGGTGGCGTCGACGTCCTGTTTGCTGGCGGCGATATAGGCCGCCACGATGATGGCGACCGCACCGGCGAGGAGAGCAATGGCAGGCGCAGCGAGACCGAGCGTCAAAAACCAACCGCTCAGTCCCGCCGTTGCACCGAGCATCGTAAAAGTACGAATGCCCCCGAAGCGCGCGCTTGGTCCGTCGGCGTGACCGGACCATTGACGCTCCAACCCGATCGCCGTCCCGCCCAGGGTGGCGATCAACAGGCCGATCAGGTTGGAGCCGAACGACATCAGACTAGAACCCGACGACCCCTTCGAGCATGATTCCGCTGAACTTGCCGCCGTTGCGGAGATGGTTCACCGCATAGCCCGTGAAGTCCTGGGTCACGTACTCGAGTTTCGCCAGCACCATGGGCGTCAGGAACATGCCCGCGCCCACCTGCCAGCGACGTGCGCCGATATCCTCGCTCATGCCTGCGAGTGCTCCATCGACTCTGTTGTACCGCGCGGCGACGAAGAGCTCCTCGCTCGGTCCAACCCGGTAGACGGTGTCGATGGCGTACTGACGGATTGAACGGTTCGCGGCCTCGGTCGACGCTCGACCCGCGGCCCGCTCGAGCACGCCGAACACTTCCAGCCCGCCGAACTTCACGAACGGATTGACCTGGAAGGCGGTCACCCGGTTCCGGAACGCCGGATTGATGGCGCCGGAGGTGAACTGCGCAGATTCGGTGGCCGCGGTGTTCTCGACGACGTAGTAGTAGCGCGAACCTGCGCGGTCGCCGCCATAGAGCGTGTTGCTCGCCGAGTTATTGTTCGTGTACATCGAGCCCGTCAGGCGGACACGGAGGTCCGGCCTCACCTGGCGATCGAAGCCGAGCTTGCCGATGTAGGAGGCCGACCGCTGTTTCGGGTTCAGGACCGTCCCGCGAATCTCTCCGCCGGTAATCGAGCCGACCGCGATGATGCTCTTGTTGCGGGCAATCACCTCGGCGCCGACTTCGGTCGTGAATGCGTCCATGATGTAGTTGCCGACGAACGGGTTGTACATCGCGTTGCCGTTGTCCGATCGCCGGAAGTGCGCGTCACCGTAGTTGATCTCGAAGTGACCCGTCTTCACCGTCACGTACTTCATCAGCGTGTTCAGGGGCGCGATGTCGATGGGCGACTTGTCGAACTGCAGAAAGCCGTCCTTCACCCATGTCTCGTTGTGATGGCGCGACGACAGGTACGAGGTCAGCTGCACCCGGATGCCGTCGGCGATCTGGGCGTGCAGATACACGTTGGCGGTCGAGTTGTTGAACCCGTTGCCGATTTCGATCAGCTGATTGGTGTTGACGTTGTTGACGACGTTCGGCCGGGCGGTGTTCTCGTGCCGAAGCCCCTGGAACTGCGCGGCGAACGCGGCGCCGACGTCGATCTTGAAGCCGGTGTATTCAACCCCCGGCGCTTTGGGCGTCTCGAAGATGTTCAGCCCGCGCTGGTCCTGCGGACGGAAATTCTGAATGGTGATTTTACGGCCGCTGGTAAAGGAGCTTTCGACGGGCGGGGCCGGGCTGGCTGCCGGGGCCGCCGTCTGCGCGAAGACCGGCGCCGCGAGCAGAGCCGTGGCGGCGAACGTTGCAAGCAGTGTATTGAGTTTCATGACTACAGTCCTTTCTTGCCCTGCGCCTGGCGCGCAAGGGCGAGTTGAAACGCGAAGGCGATCGTCACCTTGTCGTGGGTCTTCAGCATGCCCATGAACAGCGTCGGCGGCTTGATGCCGAATTCCGTCATCAGCAGCTCGCGCGAACCGGCGACCTGAAGACTGCCGGCGTCTTCTTTCACGTCGAGCACAAGGTCGATCGGCCGCTCGACACCGGCGACGGTCAGCGTGCCGGTCGGCTTGACCGTGATGCCCCCACCCCCCGACGGCTCGACCGCGTAGCCCTTCAAGCGGAACGTGATCATCGGGTGCTTGTCGGCCTTCAACGCCTTGAGCATCTGCTTCGTCAAGCCGTCCTTGTCGGACGTGAAGCTGCTCACCGGAACCTGCACCTCGAAGCCCTGCAGTGCGTCAGGCCGCAGCAGCCCGCCCGCATCTTCCGCCGAAGCGATCGCCGAGATGATCGTCAGCGTCTTCGTGGAAACGACGTAGTCGTGCATCGATGACGTGCCGCTGATCGACAGCGTGGCGGCCGTGATGGAGACGTTCGAACCCAGCGCCGCGCCGTTGCCTTCGGGTGCAGCCAGAGTGCGGCCTGACAGGCTCAGGATCGCGAGTAGACAGATTGAAATGGTGCTTCGCATGGATTCTCTTCCTCCGCTTCCGTAGAGCGTGATTCGCTCGAACTGTTCAGAAGCGACAATCACTAGGGCAAGCACCATGCCGCTCAAAACGTTGGGGATTTGTGGAGATTCGGGGTTATTCTGTAGCGAAGCTGGGGAGGATTTCCCAGGGTGCGGAATTTTTCCTGGTGAACTATCCTATCGCCATGTCCACCGAGCGCCATCACGCCGTGCAGACCCTTCATGAGCGAGCCGCGACCGCCCTGTCGCACACCGGCACCGCGTCCGGCGGTTTCTGGCGCAGCTGGTTCGGCAAGCCGACCAAGCGCCAGTTTGCCGACGACGTCCGCGCGTTCGTCGTCGCGCTCGACTATCTGCTGGACGTGCCGCCCACGATGCTGACCCGGAGCGATTTGACGTCAGTCGGAGAGGATATCGAGCGGGTGGTCGAGCGGGTGGAGATCCAGATCGAATCGTCTCCGGACGACGCGGCGTCGCTTGCGCCCACGATCTACGTGATCCGGACGCGGTATGAACAGCTCTACACGCGAGGCGCCTTGAAGGCGGACTAGCGGTATTCAGCCCGATCCGGGCATACTCTACGGCGTGCGATGGACCGCCGCGTTCTGTGTGTGCCTGACGTTCACCGCGATTGGCCAGGTACGTAGGCCGGGTCTTGACGTTCAAGACGCGGCGCGCACGTTCGAAGATCTCTCCGCCCTGATTCTTTCCAACGACAGGCTCTCGCTGACGGTGCTCCCCGAAGGGGGCGCCATGGTGCAGCTCACACTCGCGGGCGATCCCGAACAGATCAGCCCGCTCTGGAACCCCTATCGGATCGCCCGTGAGGCAGGGCTGAACCGCCCCACCAGCTTCTCGCGCGGCCACTTCGTGTGCGTCGATGGGTTCGGTCCCGTCTCACCTGAGGAGCGAGCTGCAGGCCTTCCGATGCACGGCGAAGCGGCCACGCTGCCGTGGACGCTCGAGTCGCAGCAGAAGCAGGCCGGCACCAGCAGCGCCACGTTCTCCGTCACGCTCCCGCTGGCGCAGGAAACCCTCACGCGTACGTTTCGCGTCGTCGACGGCGAGAACGTGGTGTGGGTGGACAGCGAACTGCAGAGCCTGCTCTCGTTCGATCGACCAGTATTCTGGGGCGAGCACGCGACCATCAGCGCACCGTTTCTCGAGCCCGGAACAGTCGTCGTCGACATGCCGGCGACCCGGTCGAAGACCAAGGCCCACCAGGCACTGCCCACGCGCCAGCTGCCGTCGTTCGTTGATTTCACGTGGCCGATGGCGCCGACCGTTGACGGCCAACGCTTCGACCTGCGATCGGCGCCGATGAAGCCCAACACCACCGATCACATCACCTCGCTTCTGGATCCATCGCAGCGGCTGGGGTTCGTCACCGCGCTTCATCCCGAAAAGAAGCTCCTGATCGGCTGGGTCTTTCGTCGCGAGGAGTTTCCGTGGGTGCAGACCTGGTTGTCCTTTCCCGGGCCGAACAGGATGACGAGAGGGCTGGAGTTCGCCACGCAGCCGTTCGATTTGCCGCGCGCCGACGTCCTGAGGGCGGGTCCGCTGTTCGAGACACCGGTGTTTCGCATCCTGCCGGCCAAATCGACGATTACGTCGAGCTTCCTGATGTTCTACACCCGCGTTCCAGACGGCTTCCAGAAAGTAGACGCGATCGAACTCGAGAGCGGAAAGCTCGTGATCGAAGATCGCACCGGGCGCAAGACCATCACCCTCGCGGCCTCGCGGGGCCTGTAGTCGGTGGACTGGCCGTCGATCGCGATCATCAGCGCGATCATGGCGGCCTCGGCGCTCCTGCAGGGCGCCGTCGGCTTCGGCATGGCCCTCATGGCCATCCCCTTTCTCATTCACTTCGACATGCGCTTCGTGCCAGGGCCGCTCCTGGTCGCAGCCCTCGCGCTTCATCTTCTGGTGTTTCAGCGCGATCGCCACGACGTCGATCGGTCCGGGATCACGCTGCTGTTCATAGGGCGCTGCATCGGCACCATTCCTGCGGCGGCGTTGCTCGTGTGGCTCCCGCTCGACAGCATGAAGCTGCTGCTCGCTCTCGTGGTGTTGGCCGGCGCCGTGATGGGAGCGCTGAAGGCCGACGTGCATCCGACGCGCACGGCGCTGTTCACGGCGGGCACATCGTCCGGATTCATGGCGACCGTCGCCGCTCTCGGCGGCCCGCCCGTGGCGCTGGTCTATCAACATGCGAAGGGCCCGCGTCTGCGCGGCACGCTGGCGGGCTACTTCATCGGCGGCACGCTCGTGTCGCTGGCCGCCCTTGCGGTGATCGGGCGGTTCGGACGCGAAGAGATCCGACTTTCGCTCTTCCTCATTCCCGGCACCGTCCTGGGCTACGCGATGTCCGGTCCGGCCGCAGCCTACCTCGACGGCGGCTACACGCGGATCGCCGTGCTCGTCGTCTCCGCGCTGGCCGCGCTCAGCGTCGTTGCCACGGTGATTTTCTAGAGCGCTTTCCGATTGTACGTAGTGTCCGCCTTTAGGCGGACCGCGTGAAGTCCGGCTAAAGCCGGACACTACGGACTACACGGAACTGGACACTGCTCTAGGCAAGACCGATCGTCATCGTGACACTCCGGCTCTTTCTGACGTTGGTCACAAGAGCGGGCCGGAAGCACGCCAGACAGGTGCCGCCCGCATGTCGAACGCTCGGGTACACCACTCCAGTCGATCCGGAGGCGAGGAGTCTTGCGGCAAGCTTCTGGGACGCCACATAGCTGCCCGGGTGAAGCGCATCCGCATGATCGGCGTCGCCGCGGAGGTCGTGGAAGTCCGCGCGAAAGTCAGCCTGGTAGTCGTCGAACACAAACGTTTCGCGCGCGCGCCAGTTGATCTCCTGCAGCTCCCGGCGCTTGTGACACGCGACCTCGGCCCGGGCCGTGGCCAGCTCGAAGCCCGCGTACCAGGCGCCGCGCTCCGGCCCGTTGAAGCGGCTCCCGAGAGGGTGGGCGTGACAGAAGGCGGCGTTCACGATGTGCGCGTACTCAACACCAAACAGCAACTCGTGGACGCTGATGCCCGGAAGCGTGTTCGCCTCACCGACGAAACGGTCGTTCGTCGCCCCGTCCAGCTCGAAGAGCGCCTGCAGCTGATCCTCATCCTGGGCCAGCCGCCTCAGCACGCTCTCATCGCTGTGCCTGGAGGGAACAAGACGATGCGCCCCGTCGTGACGGATCGCCGACAGCTCCGGTTTCACCGGCCGCCCCGCCTGGCATCGAGCAGCTGCCGTACGCGAATGAGGGCAGGCACGCCGCCCTTGATCAGATATGCGAGAGGCGCCTCTCCGTCGAACATCGGATTGGCGTTCGGCAGGCCGATCCAGGCGTCGGCAAGCTTGCGGCTGTAGAGAATGTTCAGCGCTCTGAAGATCCCCAGCAGCAGCGAGATGCGCGTCAGCTTGTCCTGATCGAGCGTTTTCTTTTCTCCGCGCTTGAGCTGGTAGAAGACGCCGTTGGACACCCCTCCCAGCAGCCGGCGCGCCGGCTCATCGCGCAGCTGCCAGGCCCGCGCCAGCTTGAAGAACGCCGCCGTCCCGGCGCGGCTCAGCCGCGCCTGGGCATCCTTGCTCGACAGGTCCACGGCCTTGCCGGCAGAAAACCCGGCCGCCGAGTGCTGCAGTGTCGCAACGAACGTCTCCATATAGGTAGTAATATACATTCTTATATGGAGCTCGCGCAAGCTGGCCGCCAGGAACTTGCTATCATCCACGCGTGACCAACCAGAGATCCGCCGAATTCCTGAGCTCGCTTTTCTCGCTCGACGGCAAGGTGGCGGTCGTCATCGGCGGCACCGGCGCATTGTGCGGCGCGATGGCCGAAGGACTGGCCGCCGCAGGGGCGGAGGTGGTGATCGTCGGACGCAATCAGGAAAAGGCGGACGCGCGCACCGCGAAGATCGACGCCGCCGGCGGCCGCGCATGGTTTTACGCCGCCGAGGCCACCAGCAAGTCCGAGATCGAAGCGTTGCGCGATGCCATTCTCGAGCGCTCCCACCGCATTGACATCGTCGTCAACGGCGCGGGAGTCAACTCGGCCACGCCGTTTTTCGAGATCGGCGACGAGGAGTTCGATCGCATCGTGCGCGTGAATTTCAAGGGCGTGTTTTTCGGCTGTCAGGTGTTCGGCAAGCACCTCGTCACGGCAGGTCAGGGCGGCGCCATCATCAATATCGGATCCATGTCGGGCGTCGTGCCGCTGTCGCGGGTCTTCACGTACTCGGCCACGAAGAGCGCCGTCCACAATCTGTCGCTGAATCTTGCGCGCGAGTGGGCGCCGCACCGCGTGCGCGTCAACGTCCTCGTGCCCGGTTTCTTTCCTGCCGAGCAGAATCGGAAGATCCTTCAACCAGAGCGGATTGCCAGCATCATGACCCACACGCCGATGGCGCGGTTCGGAGATGCGCGCGAGCTCGTCGGCGCCACCCTCCTGCTCGCCAGCGACAATGCAGGATCCTTCATCACCGGCGAGGAGCTCATCGTCGACGGCGGCTTCCACGCCATGACCATCTGATGAGCGCCATCAACCAGTTTCTGGTCGAACACGATCTTCGAATCGCGCGCAATCCGTGCATCAGCCCCGACTTCTGTCTCGATTGGCCGGCGTTCAGCGCCAGACTGCGAACCGATGGAACGGCGGGCGAGTGCGCGAAGAGCCAGTTCGCGACGGTTGCCGGCACGTGGTCGCTCGTCGAGGACGCGGCCACCGGCGACTGCGCGTGGAAGCTTCGTGCGCACCCAGGGCGCACGGCCGGCGACGGGCTTTCTGACGGGACGACCCTTGCTGATGGGTCGACGGTGTTTCCGGCGAGTTGGGACAACCTGCTCTGCCTGAAGAACGCCGTCCAGCAGCACGACCCGGGCTCGACGATCTTTCCGACCGCCGGCGCCAATCTCGGCCGCGGGACGCTGGGCATCGGCGCCCGGTTCACGACGCTGCATTGGCCCGCCGTTGAGTGGGCGATGAGCGCGCTCGACCTCGGCGTCACCGCCAACCAGAACAGCATCCCCCGCGAGCTCGTGTACGACGTCGACGCGATGCTCGAAGGCCGGCTCGATACCGTGCCCTTTCCGTTCATCGGCACCAGCGTGCCTGAAGGCCATCAGGGCCAGAGCGTCGAGGGGATGAGCCACGGCTGCGTGCTCTCCAAGCTGAGAACGGGATTCCACCGGCGACGCATTGCGTGGAGCTTCAACGCCGACCACCAGCCGATCGGCGGCAAGTTCGACGCCCGCGAAGACGCGCTCGTGCGCGGCTGCGTGCTGGCCAGCTATATCACGTTCGATCTGTCGCCTGAGCTCGCGCAGACGCAATCGCCCTCCGACGCGGCGTCGTGGGTGAAGACGCACGTGCCTCACGGGTTGATCGCGGGCGTCCGCAGCCGGGTGGCCTCCGCCGGGCTCTCCGTGGACGATTACGAGTTCTGGCAGCTGCTCGCGTATGTCTGGCCGGCACTGGAAAAGATGAAGCGCCGCGACGACAAGTACCGCGAGGCCCGGGAAAAAACGTTCACGACCGACGTCGGCCGGCGCTATCTCCGCGAGCTCTCCATCGACGAGCTGCCCGGCCTGACGACCCCGGAAACAACGGCGGTCATGTTGGCGCTGTGCGAAGGGCTCGGCATGAGCATCAGTTTCGTGGCGCCGGCGTTCGGGTTTCAGAAGAACACGCCGGTCCCGGACAACGGCAAGTTGCGAATGCTGATCGAGAAGCAGTGGTCCGTGTGCCGCGCGTTCGACGCGAGCATCGGCTTCCATTCGGGTTCGGGCAAGTCCGCCGAGAACTACCAGGTGATGGGCCAGGTAACAACCGGCAATCTCGAGATCAAGACGAGCGGGCGCTACACCTACGAAATGGGCGTCGCACTCGCACGCTCACACGATCCCGGCGATGCGGCGCTGTGGCGCGATTGGTACCGCTTTACTCTCGAGATGGCGCTGGCCGGCGTGGGGAGCAAGGATGCCACCGAGCAGAAGATGGCGCGGACGTTCGTGACGACCGCGCTTGCCGCGAACAATCGGGCGGCGGGAGAGTCTGTCTTCGCTTCTCCAGACACGTGCCGCGCGGCGATTGAGGCGTTGGCGCCAAGTCCCGGGCACATGTTCTTCTTCGAGTACAACTTCCTCTACGTGCTCGCGGCCGGCGGCCGACCGGAGAAGGCGGCGCTGGGCGATCACTCCCCGGCAGGATACGCGCAGCGCGCCCGCTTCTACGCGATCAGCCCCGAAGCGCGGCTCAATTTCTCGAAAGCCGTCGCGACGTACATCATCTTTCTCGCCCAGAACACCGGGCTGTCTGCCGCGGGCCGCTGCGCAAAAGCCCTGGCGATGCTCGAGCGCTACACCTCGCTCGACGAAATGCTCGCCGACATCTAACATCGGCGATCGGCCATCGGCGATGGACCATGGACTATGGCCGATCGCCGATCCTCACCTGCAGGCCGATTTGCAGCGTCCGCCCGGGCCCGAAGTGGGTGCCGCTGAAGGGGTTCCCGAAGTTGTACGCGAAGCGCTTCCCCGTGAGATTGAGGATCGCGGCCTTGATGCTGAATACGCTCCCGCCGCCGCGGAACAGCCGGGTGCCGGCGAGAATGTCGACGAGTTGCCGCGGCCGCACGCGACCTCGCTCAAAATCCACCAGCTCCCGGCCCGGCCGATCCGCCAGCGCGTCGAGCTCGTCCGCATCCACTTCGAGCGGCGTGCCGCTTTCGTAGCGGCCGGTGAACGACGCCCAGAATCCAGTTGGGGCGTGATCGTAGGAGAGGCCGAACGACCCGACGTTGCGCTGATCGTGATCGGGTGTAAACGCGGTACCGTCGGCGATCTCGATGACGTCGTCTTCGACGAACAGCCCACCGTTGACGGGCCCGAACTGGACCACGCGTGCGTTGGTGAAGCTCAAATAGGCCGAGACGCCACGGCGGCGCGGCAGTTCGAGCCTGAGGTCCACCCCGTCGGCCCGGCCGCGCGCGATGGAATTAGGGAAGATGATCGTCGTGCCGAACAACACGTTCGGGTCGGCCGCGTTCTCGACGCGTCTGCGCCAGTAGGCCACATCCAGCCGCACCCCGGGCCCGAAGCGTTGATTGAGGCCCAGCTCGGTCGCCCACTGCCGCTCCGGCTCCAGCTCTTCCCCGCCGCCGACCGCGTCATCCACGAATGGCGACAGCTCCCGCGCCTGCTCTGACGATCCGAGCAGAAGATTCTCTGCCTGCGGGGGTTGAAAGAACCTGTCCACCGAACCGCGAACGATCGTGCCTGTCCCGGGCACGTGGTACGCGGCGCCGAATCGGGGGCTCCACTGCGACGCCTCCAGCAGCATGCGCGTTCGATCGCCACGGACGCCGAAATCCACGGTCAGACCGCGGCCAAGACGGACCGAGTCCTGAAAGTAGAGCGCGAACAGGGTCGGTTGCGCGCTCCCTCGGAACATAAACGGGTTGTCCTCGTCGTGGGCGAGCGCGCCATCGCTCAACCCGGCGTCTTCCCCTTCGTCCTCATCGGTGACGAAGAACGAGAAGTCCTCGCCAAGACTCAGCCGTGCCGCCTCGACCCCCGCCTTCATCGCGTGCCTGCCGCGGTGATGTGTGACACTCGCAAGCACGCCGGCGCGCCTCAGCGTGCGGTCGGCATTGATGTGCATCGGCGTGTCGCGATCGCTGCCGAAGAGCGCCGCCGATCCCGATCGATGGTACCCCGCGACCTGCGATACGGTCGTGCCGGACCACGCGCGCTGCCACGAGGCGGTCTGCCAGGTCTGCCGGTTGCGCTGCTGCTGATCCTGTCCTGCGTCGTCCTGCTCCTCGTTGTGCGGCACGTCGAAGCTCGATCGACCGAAACCGCCGAGCACGGCCAGGGTGCTCGACGGCGAAACCGTCCATCCAAATTCGGCTGTGGCGTTGACCGCGTTGCCGTCGTTATGCAGGTTGTCGGGATGGACCGGATCGAGAAAGCGCGCCGAGCGCTGGCCCGAGAGCCCGAACGTCGCAGACGTCGAGCGACTCAACGGACCGCCGAACACGGACGATCCCTGGCGCGTCGCGTCGCTGCCGTTGCTCGCCTGCACATTGCCGAGCCAGGACTCGCTCTTGCGTCTCGAGGTCCGCACTTCGATGACGCCGCCAGACTTGAAGCCGAACTCCGGCGGCACGTGGCCGGTGATGATGTTGATCGAGTCCACCATCTCGGGATCGGGCGCAACGCCGTGCATGCTGTCCATCCGCTCGTACATCGGCACGCCGTCGATCACGTAGAGAAACCCGTCATCGACGCCGCGCGAGTGCAGCAGGCCGTTGTCTTCTGTCGCGAATCCGGGCGTCGTCGCGATCGCGTCCTGCAATCCGCGACTGCTGATGCGGATCGGCGCGCGCCGCACGGCATCGCCCGCCAGGGTGACGCGCGTGGCGGTCGAAACCGGCTGGCTCGACTCGTCGGTCACGACCACCTGCTCCGACAGCACCGCGGAGAGGCGCAGCTCGACCTTGACGGGCAGCGCATCCGCGACGGTCAGCATGTGCACGGTCGCCTGAAACGGCGGCGCATTCGCCTGCAGCGAATAGCGTCCGGGTGCCACGCCGGAAATGATGAATTCTCCATTGGACGCGGCGACGGACGTCACCGCGTTGCCACGCTGATCGATGAGCGTCACGTCAGCCCGATCGATGGGGGCGCCATTCGGCCCGACGAGGCTGCCGAAGATGGTGCCCTGCTGCAGCTGCGCAGAGAGGGCGGAGGTGAAGAGCACGAGGCCCAGTGCGACCGTTGCGACGCGCGTCATGGAGCCAATAGGATAGCGCGGGGACAGGCGGGTCCAAAGAACAGGACCCGCCCTACGTACTAGGTGGTGTCCGGCTTCAGCCGGACCGGGCTGGTCCGCCTGGAGGCGGACCCCACGTATCTCGTCCATCCCCAGAACCACGACAGCCGGAAGTCATCCAGGAACGTGTAGACCACCGGCACGACCAGCAGCGACAGCAGCGTTGACGTGATCAGCCCGCCGATGACCGCGCGCGCCATTGGTGCCCGCATCTCGGCGCCCGCGCCGATCGCGAACGCCAGCGGCAGCATGCCGAAAATCATCGCCAGCGTCGTCATGACGATCGGCCGCAGACGCGTGGTCCCCGCCTTCAGCAGTGCTTCGTGCCGCGACATGCCTTCGCGACGCGCCTGATTGGTGAAGTCGATGAGCAGGATCGCGTTCTTCGTCACCAGCCCCATCAGCATGATGAGCCCGATCATGCTCATGATGTTGAGCGTGTCGCCCGTGAAGTACAGCATCACCGCCACGCCGAAGAGCGACAGCGGCAGCGACAACATGATGGCGAGCGGATGCGTGAACGATCCGAACTGCGACGCCAGAATGAGGTAGATGAACACGACGGCGAGCATCAACGCCTGAAACATGTTCCGGAACATGATCTCGAGCTCTTCCGTGTCGCCACCCGCGACGATGTCGTAGCCCGGCGCAAGTGTCAACCGCCCCGAGGCCGCGGCGATGTCATTCGACAGCTCCTGGAGCGGCCGCCCATCGGTGTTTGCCGAAATGCGGACCTCGCGGACGAGGTCGCGCCGGCGGATGGACGAAGGACCCGTTCCCGGAAACACGGTCGCCACTTCGCTGAGCGGCCTCAGAATCTTGTCGCCGTTGTCGTCATCCTTGTCCGTGGGCACCGACAACCGCTCGAGGTCCTCGGCGAACCGGCGCTGATCGGCGCGGAGGCGGACCCTGACATCGTGGTTGTCGCCGACCGAGTCTTGAATCGTCGTCGCCACCTGCCCGACCACGCCCGCCTGCATCGTTGCGGCGATGGTGGACACCGGAATGCCGAGATCGCTGGCACGCTGGCGATCGACGTCGACCCGCAGCTCGGGCTTCGACTTTTCAAGGCTGTTTTCGATGTCGGCGCTGCCGGGAATCGCGCGCATCGCGGCGACGAGCTCCCGGGACACGCGATCGAGTTCGTCGATCTCAGGACCGCGCACGCTGATCTGAATCGGCTTCTGGCCGAACGCGCCGGCTTCGGTCAGCCCGAACGTCAGGCCGGGCACCTGCTCCACCTTCTGTCGAGCCTGCCCCAGCACGTCGCTGAACGTGCCGCCGGAGTGCGCCTTGAGCTTCACGTACGTCGCGCCCTCGGTGACGGGGCGGTACTGAGAACCGGCCTCTCCGATGGTCGTGTAGGTGTACTCGACCCCGGGCAGCTCGCGCAGCTTCGCGACCATCTCCTGCGCCCGCTCGCTCGTTTCGCGCAGCGTCGCACCAGGCGTCGCCTTGAACGCAATCTGATACTCCCCGCGGTTGTAGTCGGGCATGAAATCGCCGCCGAGCCTCGCAAGAATCGGGAACGCGCCCACGAACGCCACGATGGCGACGACCGAGACGACCCACCGATGGCGCAGCGACCACCCGAGCGTCCGCTCGTAGGTGCCGTGCAGGCCGTCGAACCAGCGGTTGAACGCCTGCAGCCCGCGGCCGATGAAGCCGCGCTTGCGGTCCTCTTCGACGTCGGGGTCGTACCACCGCGAGGAGAGCATCGGGTCGAGCGTAAAGCTGACGAACAACGACACGAGCACCG
>Ga0163150_10006148_pt1 | contig 14874 bp, 27 predicted proteins | sample OliLakLV19P2IB_FD_148628 | JGI IMG/M metagenome (GOLD analysis project Ga0163150, IMG submission 148628) | Freshwater microbial mat bacterial communities from Lake Vanda, McMurdo Dry Valleys, Antarctica - Oligotrophic Lake LV.19.P2.IB | ecosystem: Environmental > Aquatic > Freshwater > Lake >...
GATTATAGCAAGGGTTGAATTACACCGCAGGCGAGATTCTAACAGGCATGTACAGGCATGAGCGCAAGGAATAAGGAACGCATGGATATTCCGAGAGCGCTTGCAAGATACCGTCTCGCCTATCTGTCCCGCGCAACCCGCACCGCCTAGTGTTTGTATACGCCGTGGCATAATTACAGCACGAAATAGTTATACAGCAACCGCGAGACTGCCTGCTATTGACCGCGTATGCCTGCTACTGTATACTTGACATTAAGCGATTGGAACGATATTAGAGTCCAACGCTTAATTAAGATAATATCGTTATGCCTAGTAAATATCGCGTGCGACTTGAGAGCAAGATTGACGGCATGGAAGCGCTTGAGCGTTCCGGCTACGGCGCAACGTACGGCCGTGAGAAGCGTACAGCGCTACATGCTGAGATGCTTGAGTGCGTAAGGATTGCAACCGCGTTCGCGGTAGGATTTCTCGCGCTCTACGTTATCAACGCGGCGGTACTCAGTACCCTAGCAGCGTACGGCATCGCCTAACCTTATGGAAACAATCACTCTGAAGCTAGAAACAGACTACGAGAAAACGGGCAATAGTAGCGACGAGCAAATAAATACACTGTCTATCGCTATAGACGGGAGGGATTATAACGATATCCTGAACGATTGTCTCGACTACGTAGACGAAAGCGAGAACTACGCGCGCAAGGAATATGACCATGAAAACGATTTCCTAGACACGCTAACAAAAGACTAAAGGGTCACGTGTGCAAATGATATACCGGCTTTTGATTTCGCGCTTGCGGCGTACGTTGAAGATATGAAGGAAAAGTCCTACACATACGAACTAGACGAAGCGCATCCGTATGCCGTAGCGATACAGAAAGCGCGGGATAGTGCTGAGGAAAACTTGCGGCATGAATGGTTGTACGGAGACCGTAGCGACACGGGCCTACTAGGTCGTGCAGAAAAGCATTACGGCAGGGGAGACGCAGAGTTTTCCTATGACGAGAAAACAGACACCGTTACAGTGGAACTATCCGACGAGATAATCCACGACTGGAAGGAGTGTGGCAATTTCAAGCGCAAAACCCAAAAGGCAATACGCGAGTGGCTTGCTAATGATATCTACTACACGGCGCAAGCGAATCACGCGAGCAATAAAGCAAGGGCAGAAAAGAGACGCGAGGAATATGCACGTACGCGAGCGTATCAGGCTGAACGCGCAATAGCAGCAGAAAAGAGACGCAAGGACAAAATACTGGGAGCCTAGTGCTTCCGCAGGGCCTCCGAGAATTCGGAAGCCCTAGCGGGCGCGTTAATTCGCTCGAATAATAAAATAAACATACCGCTATCGAGGCGCTCACGCAGGAGTTGTGGAACATGCCACGCGATGAATGGACTGAGAATGGTCTATACGAGGAGCCTATAATCTAGCATTTCCGCTCTGTACCTTTCTCGGAAGGGTACGGGCACGGGCGCACTAGCCTGGAGTTGTCCACACGGCACCCATGTACAATACGGGAGCCGTGAGGTACACTTGAGAGAAGCGGGAAGCACGATGCTACCGTTTACCATGAGAAAAACATAAGACTATATCAAGCATGATTGACCTAACCTATGAGCCATATGAGCATCCGCCCGCGCCTACCATGAGCGTAGCGGAGCAGCGTGCATGGCTAGAACCAGAACCACCTCGCCACGAGCGTACCGAGTACCAGGAGCGCACGGCTTTAGAGTATGAGGAGCAGCGTGCCCATGATGCAGCCGAACGCTAGAACCATTATGAATAAACCTAACTACCGGCTGCGCGTTGAGATATACGACCAGGAGACAGGGGAGAAAGTCTATAGCGAAGACGATGCACTGTATGCAGACCGAGACAACCATACGATGCAACTATATCGCGTACTTGAGTACAGCAAGAACATGATGCCTCGCTTCGAGGAGACCCACTATCCAGACAACCACCAAAAACCATGAGCCATCCAGTAAATGAGCGCATCATGGATGCACTAAGGGACGAGCGCGAGGAGTTTCTCGCTAAGTATTTTCAGAGTGCAGATGATGTGCGGTCTGATGAGAGGGGCGAGTATATTCTCGTGAGTGAGAAGGGCGACCCCGAACCAGACGACTTCCGCCAGGTGTATCTACCAAGCACCAGGCCGACCGAGTTCTAAACCTAGCCGCATCGAGCACGCGCTCGTGTAAGCCGGAACCTATTAGAGAAATAATATATATCGACCATGAAAATGCAATTTATCCAGGGCTTTGTTCAAGCTACGGCCCAGACTGAGGCTGAGAGCCTTGCACTTATCAACCTTGGGCTGAGTCTTGCCAACGGAGAACCAGCACCGAAGACCAAGCGCGCATACATCAAGCGTGCAACCACCAAGAGGGCATACAAGAAACGGCTCAGTAAATGAGACCGCAGCCATCGCGCAGTGAGCTAATCAGGCGACTGGTAGAAACAGAAGACAACGGTAGATGGGGGCGCACGCAGTATCCCCGGCAACCCGAAACCATGAGCCGGACAGGGCGCACTATTCGCAAGCCAATCACGATGCGTAAACTACTAGCGTCAATAATTCCATAGAGAACATGCAGCCAGAAAACCCGAGCATCATGGCAGAAGATTACCAGGACGTGGCGCTAACTTGCTTCGTACCCAATTGCGGCATGCCGTTCATATGGACACAAGGAGAGCAAGCATTTATGGCCCAGCTTCTAACAGCGGGCAAAATAGACTCCATTACCAAGCCGAAGCGATGCGTTCAGTGCCGCGTTGAGAAGCGCGCCGACTTCGCACGTAAGGAAAAAGAAGGGACTAACCAATAAATATATGAGCGATGTAAGACTGATGAGCTACAAGGTAGCTGCAACCATCCCGAACGTACAGTACGGCAACATCACGCCGGAGCTGATGTTTGAAGGAGGTAGTGAAGTTGAGATGATTGAGAAGGGGAACGCCATCATCAAGGACTTATGGCGTAAGTACGGCATGGTACCGATGACCGAGCGTGATACCCGCGGCGAGAAGCGTACTTCTTTCACGGGAGAGGAGCTGTTCTACAACGATGACGCGCACGTATACACCGACCTTGAGGGCAACGTATTGCTTTCCGGTAGTAAGTTCGCAGCGCAGTTCAGTCCTAAGTTCGACTCTGCCATGATGATACCTAAGACGGCAAAGGCGTGGGGTGTGGACGAGAGCGAGCTGGGTGCAGTCTGGGAATTGAACGCCAAGGTGAGCACCGAGTACGGCAGTTCAATCCATACCGCGCTCGAGCTGTGGCACCGATTCAAGGAGATGGGCGCGAAGGTTCAGGAGCACAAGAACCTGCCTGAAAACTATGCCCTGCCTAAGACCAAGTATCTACGCGACATCGTGCTCGCCTTCGATGCTGAGTACGGTACTGATGCTATGGCTGAGGTACTCATATCAGACGTGAAGCAGAAGCGTGCCGGACAGATTGACCGCCTCGCCATCCTTAACCTTGAGGATAAGGTGTGCCGTGTGCAGGATTACAAGAGCAACGCCGACCTCGATGAGAAGAAGGTGCTGCAATACCAGAAACAGATGAGCTTCTACGCCTGGATTCTCATGGCTCACGGTTGGATAGTTGAGGGTCTCGACATCTTCCACTGGAACGATGGTAAGTGGAACCTGACCGAGCTGCCTGTGCTGACCGAGGCCGAGGTAGTAGCAGGATAAGTATATGGAAACACTAGCCGTCAAGCCGCTTCCAGGGAAGATACTTCTACGAAGAGTCTTCAAGCCGCACCCTCATGGCATCGTACTGAACGCCCCCGAGTGGGATGGTACGTGCGAGGTGGGTACGCCATCAGGTCAGTTCGAGGTTGGAGACCTGGTGCTTATCAGTAAACGCGGGCACGGATTCGCCGAGTTCTCACACGATGGCGACATGATACTCGTGGGGAATCCCGACAACATCCTCGCTCGAGTGTAGCGCAGGAGCAGTGTCGATATGAAAAACCCATTCCTGAATCACCTCAAGTTCCTGATAGTGAGAGGATGGGAACCCAATCACTTCCGCACACTGCGTATTGAACGCCGTCTCAGAAATGATGGGAGCCTTGATACTTATGAGGTTGAGGCGTGCCGGTGCGGGCTGGAGATTAAATGGAAACGAAAGGCATGATTACCGAAACATTCAAGAACACGAAGGGACAGGTGGTGGGGGCACTGCATCACGACAAGGCGTACCGCACCGTGAGGCAAAAGAACAAGCACCTCCTCCTCGTGATGGACGCATGGGGAATCGACAAGAGTATCGCGCACGACCTTCGCCCTAAGTGCGACACGCTGCGCCTCCTCGACACTGACGACAACCTGGTCTATTCGCTACCACTCGAGACGATGATTGAGAAGGGTATCGAAAAGAACTTCGGCTTCGGTCTTCAGTTGTTCCTGCCCCGCTCTTATTGGACTGTGCTACCTAAGAAAGAGTAAAACTAATCACACCTAACACCACTTATGGAAAAACCAACTTGGAAGAAACTAACCAGCAATGAAGTCCTGGAAGGAGACGACTTCCACATCTCATACAACAAAGACACTGGCACAGACCACCTTGGTGGAGTGCTAACTCAGCTTGGCAATACTCTCGGCGCGAACCTGAAAGACGGCGCAGAGACAGCTCTCTGCTACGAGGGAAGGTTTGATGTCTTGGAAGGAGACTTCCGCAAGGAGTACGAAGAAGCCTTCCCACAAGGACTGGAGGCGTGTAAAGAGGTGTTCAAAAAGCACGAAGCAGAGCACCGTTCTAACTGGACAACCTAATCACAACCAACACCATGAACTTCAAAACAATAACAGGAGGCACCGAAGCAGAAGCACTCGCTAAGTTCCCTTGGTTAACAAACGCTTCCTTTGAAGACGCAGTTGTTGATATTACTCAAGACTATCTTGTTTGGGAGGATGGCACTTGGGAGGATGGCACTTGGGAGGGTGGCTATTGGGAGGGTGGTATTTGGAAGCGTGGCACTTGGAAGGATGGCATTTGGGATGATGGCACTTGGGAGGATGGCACTTGGGAGGATGGCTATTGGAAGGATGGCACTTGGAAGGATGGCTATTGGAAGGATGGCACTTGGGATGATGGCATTTGGGAGCGTGGCACTTGGAAGCGTGGTCAAATGTGGTCAAACATTCACCAAGAGTACAAACGTGTCGCTTACGAAGACGGGAAGTTTACTGTCGAAGGTGCAGTACCAGCAGTAGAGGAAATCACCATCGCAGAAGCAGAAGCACGATTTGGGGTGAAGATTAAAACACTCAACCATGACTAACACCAAATGACTTATGGAAAAAATTAGATTCACCAATGAATACGTCTTGCTGGAGTGTAATACTTGTGGAGTTTCTTTCGCACTAGCTGCGGGGTTCGTGCAGTCCCTTAAAGATAGCGGAAGGCGTTTCTACTGCCCCACCGTGCTTGGACATTCCATGTATTTTCCGAAAACGGTTGAGAAAATCCCCCAGCCTCGCGTTGAGACAGTCATAAAGACAGTCACTAAAACAGAAGGAGTTGTGGGCCACAATCACTCGTTTTCAAGAGCAAAGAAACCTGTATGTAAAATCTGTGGCCTTTACCAGCACATGCTTAAAACACCATGACTACTTACCAAAAAACAAGTCTTGCCTATGCAGAAATAATTAAAGTAGCCGAGAAACACAAGGACGTATGTGTGTACGACATGGGGGAGATTCTTAAGAAATCAAAGCATCACTTGTTTGGTATTGAGTTGAACGAAAAGTATGGACTGGAACTAAACCCAAGGGACATTCTTTCACTAGACTATCAATCCTTCGGGGAACACCGCGCAATTGGCAATTGGGGAGAAAAATACAGGAGAACCGTCTCGTGGTCAGATGACGGAATACAACCAGAAGACGAAACACTGTTGGTTCTGTCGTTTTCCACAGGGGCATACATATTCGGAGAAGACTACCCAGAAGGGCTGTTTAAGAGGTTCTTCCTTGAACTTAAAGGGTACGGCCCTAAGTACACAGACTCAATGAATCAGAGCCTCTACTTCTCATTAGAAAACGCTGGCCCTGTATTCAACGAGTTCAACAAGTTATTCAAAAAGTACCATGAAGAATACAAGAACGGGTTTAAGGAGCGGCAAATCGCAAAACTGACTAAAGAGCTAGCACTTCTAACACCATGAACTTCAAAACTGGAGACAAAGTGACAGTGAAGGATAGTCAAAAGAGCGCGTGTGATTCGTTAGCAAACAAGAACTTTGACTATTTGGTAATCACTGAAGTTATTAGTGAGGGTACTTACGGCTATACCGCTTACCTTGGGGGTGTGAGTGTGGATGATTGTTTTTACTGTTATAAAGACGAACACCTAGAACCCTACGACAGAACAATCACATGGGACTCTATTGCGTGGAAGGATTTTGTTTTGGACGGGTGCGGAAACAAGGGAATGGTGCTTGCGGTAGTAAACGATATGGTTTGTATCTCTTACGCCGATGATTTTGATGAAGCTTCAGGATGGTTCCACAAGAAACAACTCCAAAAGTACAGCTACACCATCGAAGGTGCAGCGCCAGCAATAGAGGAAATCACCGTTGCAGAAGCAGAGGCACGCCTTGGGGTGAAGATTAAAACACTCAACCATGACTAAGAACCTACAAGACCTTCGTGCTGAGGCTCGTGCAGAAATGAATGAGCGTTTTCACGAAGTAAGTGAGTCGGACGCGGTGTGGTTAGACACCCTCATAGACTCCGTACTCGATAGAGCAGAGGAGGAAAAGCTAGAAGCATTAGAGGAATTAAATAACGAACCTAAACTAGCAAGTCAGCAGGAAACAAATAAGCTGTTTGGTAACAGTATGATTTACACTGCGAAGGTGCTTGAGGTTCGTGCAAAATCAGACGTAATAAGCGAATCTCTCTGGTATGTAAGCCCTTCTGACATAGAACAAGCATTACTAGATGTTCGCCGAGAAACTATTAAAGAGGGAAACGAAGAACTACTACGGGCAATAGAAATGGGTCGCGTCTCAGGCAACTTCGATGTACTGCTCTATTCCGTTACTCAGCTTTATCTAGCACGTGAGGAAACTAAAGACACCACTACTGTATGAACTACACACAAAGACGATTGGAAGAGTTTGCCTATCAATTAAAGAGAACCAAAGAATGTCAGATAGTTCTTGACCACAATCCTGTATGGTGCGGAGATTGCTTTGCTTGTTCTGAATGTGGAAAAATATTTATTACAGCATCTGTAGCTAATAAATCAATCGCACAAGCCATAGCAGAAGAGAGGGAGAGGATGAGGGGGATAATTGATTGGGAATTAACACCACACGGATATGAAAGTGATGACCCACAGTTTGAAAGATTTGCTATTAAAATAAAGGAAAAGTATAAGAATAAAATCCTCGCCACACTTCAAAACCCTAACACCCCTACTGTATGAACGACTCACCTTACCGAGACGAAGAGGGTGCATCCGCACCTCGAAGCATGGCCGATACGCTACTAGCGCGTGTGCCAAAGACACCGGAGAAGATGCCCAAGGGTATCCACTCTGAGGCACATGAGTTGGCTGGGAAAATAGTACATGACCTCGAGGACACCCGGCCCCGTGCCTTCGGCATATGGCTGGGCACTATCAAACGACACGGCACCTACGCTGTCTCTATTGCGTTTGCGTCCGTGAAGGACAGCAAGGCTAAGAGTCCGGCGAAGTTGCTGATGTGGAAATTAAGCCAAAAGAAAAATGGAATGGGGAAAACAGGCTGACCCAATCATGCACGTAGGGAAGTACATCGGCGTACCCATATCGAAACTGCCTCTCTCGTACTGTCGATGGATTGTCATGCAGAGCTTTCCGCCGGACGTGGTTGAGGCAGCGAAGAAGAAGGTGGAGTCGAGTGCGCACAGCAACCTAGCTATCCACGTCAGCAGGCACTCGGTCGATATGTTCTCACTTCGGTTCTTGGAATACTGGCTCGAGAGCGATGCGAAAGGATGTGGTAAGGGGTTGGCTACCTTCGTTGCTGAGTACGCTGAGCGGGCATGGGGAGAGGGCAAGGATATGAGTAAGAAGCGGTATCATGATGATGGCATTGTACGCATGCTCGACGACATATGCTTCGTATTCGCTGTCAGTCCGAACGTGCCGGACTACAAGGAGGTGGTGACGATATACCCTAATCCACGTCTTCGTAAAAAGTAATCCACATGGGTGCCGATTGACGTATACGCCTGTTCCTGTACAATCATGAGTATACCAGCTAAGGCATTAACAAACATGGATACAGACATGCGCCCAATCGAACCTATGTGGTCACCGCAGCGCATCGCCGCTTACATGAGTGTTGATGTACAGACGGTACGCCGATGGATTTGGGCGGGCAAGATTTCATCGGTGAAGATAGGCAACGTCCGCCGCGTGCCGCAGTCCGAAGTGCACCGGCTCGTGAACGAAGCAAGAGGGAAGTTCGAGGAGAAAGCACTCGAAGATACTAACAGTGACCCGACGGAGCAATAGCTTCCACAGGAGTCTTAAACAAAAACAACATGGCTAAAGGATTCAACGACCTCAATGACGTAGCAAAGGAGTACGGCATCGGAGGCAAAAAGGGTGGGTGGTACGAAGCACAAGAAGGAGAGAACCGAATCCGCGTAGTGTCTGGTTTTGAAGTACTGGCTAAGTACTGGGCGAACGGCAAGATGCTCGGTATCGCTTCATCGAAGGTACCACCACCAATGACTACCGATAAGGAAACTGGTGAGCCGGTACCGATGAAGCCATCAGTAAAGTTTCTTATGTACGTCATTGACCGTAAAGATGGAAAGGTGAAGGTCGCTGAGTTCGGGTGGTCTATCGTTGATGCGATGCGCAAGCTCTCGCAGAACGAGGAGTACGGTTTCGAGGGCCTGCCTCCGTACGACATGATTCTCACCAAGACCGTTAAGAACGGCGGGAAGAATATCAGCGACACCTCGTATCAGGTTCTTCCAGCGCGTGCGAACAGCACTCTCACTGACGAGGAGATGGGCGAGATTGCTGGTCTCACCCCTATCGAGGAGGTCGTCAAGCGCATCAAGGCTCAGGCTATGGGTGTGGGTGACGAGGACACCTCGGCTGAGGATGAACTCGACCGTTCCGCGGTCGAGGAAGTGGAAGAGATAAACCCTGAAGACCTATCGTAAGGCTGGCTTCTTAACCTGAAACTCTATGGGACTCTATGACAAAATTATAGGTGGGCGGTCTGGTAATCCAGCAGACATCTCCAAGATGCTGATGGAGAAGGAGCGCGCGGACGCTGCTAAGGCAGAAGCCGAACGCCGAAGCAGACTGAACGGAATCGCTGACCGCATCCACGACATTCTTCTTAAAGAAGACCTGCCGTCAGATGACGTAGTGCAGATATTCCGCATCATTACAAACGACATCGGCACTATGGCCGGTAAGCTAACCCTCAGTAAAATCTATGGAATACCAAGGCCCGAGGTTATCGGAAGCGGAGAAGGAGCAGAGAAGGAAGGCCAACGCGGAAGCGACAGCACGGGCGAGGACACAGGCAGCAAGGAGCCTGGAAGCGGACAGGCTGGAGGGGATATTGAACCCAGCCGATAAGGGAGTTAGGGATGCCGCGCTCCTCCTCGAAGAAAGATTCAAAAGTGGAGACCTCGACCGCTCAATGTTTGAAGCTCCACCCGAGCGATAGCATTAGCATCCTGCTCACAGGTAGTCCGCTCTCAGTGAACCACTTGTACGGCCGCACAAAGACCGGAAGGACGTACATCACAAAGGACGGGGTACTACGCAAGCAGGCGTACGCATGGGAGACCAAGGTGCAGTACAGGGGCAAGCCCCTCGAGTGCCCGGTGCAGGTAGACATCAAGCTGTTCTATTCCACCAATCGTAAGCGCGACACCGACAATGCACTCAAGACTATCTTCGATGCGTTGACGGGAATCGTGCTGAAGGACGACTCGCAAATTATTAAGCACTCGGTCGAGAAGGCCATAGACAAGGCTAACCCTCGAGTCGAGCTAATCGTCACTCCTTATGGATAAGACCATCATCAAAGCAGTTGGCGCGGTCATGGAGACCATGATAGATATGCCAGAAATTCGTCATGCCGCGGTGTATCTCAGCCCAACCCTCGTCGTGCGTGCATCACGTCGTGGCAAGGGGAAGCCCCGTAAGGGAGACAACACCGAGGTAGTGCTGACTATCGGCAAGCCGAACTTCGTGCAGCGTACGTTCGTGAAAGCCGCACTGAAAGCAGGCGAGCCGTTCCCGGTCAAGAAGATGCAGCTCAAGTTCGTAGCTAAGAAGAAGAAGTAAAGTATGAACCGAGCAGAACGCAGACGAAAAGAAAAGTCTGAGCGTCATCAGTCTTTGAAGACTGAGAAGGCACAGTCAGCGTTCAGTCGCTTCTTGAGGGCGATGCAGGCGGAAACTCGTATCTTCGGAAGCAAGTAGGTGCGAACCCAAGCCCAGGTGGGCTGGGTACTGAGAAGGGGAACACCGTGGCGGTAGTCGCTTCTCAGTACCGAGTTCATCTCGAAACAATCATGCAACTACGACCATACCAAGCAGAGGCAATAGCCAAAATCCGATGGGTACTCGAGGAAGGACTCGAAGGTAATGAGCTGATGGTACTACCTACCGCAGCCGGTAAGTCAGTGGTCATCGCGCACCTCTCGAAAGAGATAGACCAACCACTCCTCATCCTTCAGCCAACCAAGGAAATCCTCGAGCAGAATCTCGCCAAGCTCAGCGCGTACGTTGACCCGTCCGAGATAGGGGTGTACTCGGCCTCGATGGGCAGCAAGACCATCGGTCGCTACACATTCGCGACCATCCAGTCCATCTTTCGCAACCCCGAGATGTTCGCGCACTACAAGCTGGTCATCATAGATGAGGCACACATGGTCAACCCGAAAGAGATGGGGATGTACAAGACCTTCCTCCAGACCATTGGTAATCCAAAGGTCATTGGATTCACCGCTACACCGTACCGTATGGACACGACATACGTTGATTGGGGTCTCGACACTGTACGCGTGGTCACGACCGTGAAGCTGGTGAACCGAATGAAGGGATTTTTCTGGACGCGCATCATGTACAACATCGGCATCAGTGAACTCATCGACCAGGGATACCTGTGCCCACTTGAGTACGTAGATATGTCCCTGCTCGACCACGCTGACATCCCGATGAACGTCTCGCGCTCCGACTTCAATCTCGATGGATACGAGAAGGCAATCAGCAAGCGTCAGGGTGAGATTCAGTTCGCCATAAAGCACGCTGAGGATACCTCTAAGAGCGTTCTGGTGTTCTGCACCTCCGTCTCTCAGGCTACCCATCTGAGCAGCATCACCCGTGGTTCGGCTGTGGTAACAGGAAAGACCCCGAAGAAAGACCGTGACCTCATCATTCGCTCGTTCAAGCAGGGTCTCATCAAGACCGTCTTCAACGTAGGGGTACTGACTACGGGATTCGACCATCCTGAACTGGACTGCATCGTGATGCTGCGCCCGACACGCAGTATCATTCTGTACTGCCAGATGCTCGGCCGTGGTGTGCGTATCGCACCAGGTAAGACGAGCTGTAAGGTCATCGACATGACCTCAAACGTCAGGAGTCTTGGCCGTTTCGAGAGTATCAAGGTCGTGAAGCGTGATAAGTGGGAACTCGAGAGTGAGCGTGGGTCGTGGCATGGTCGTGAGCTTTATCATTTTGACGTTGAAAAAAAGAACCCCTCCGGTGGCGGGGTACAATCTACCTATGGACGAATACATGAACCCGTACCAGAGCCAGTTGCCGCAAGGGACGGGCTTCTGGGTGAGACTTGGTGAGTCAGTGCTGTGGATTCTGGCCTTCACGAATCTAGCTGCACTCGCTTTCCTTATCGGCACATCGCTCGCGATGATTGCTGTTGCCATTATCCAGTCATTCTAAAACTATGCCTACAAAAGCACATGCGTTTACGAATCTAGGTGCGGAGAATATGGAAGTCGACGCTCGAGACAAGGGTCTTGTACTCGGCTCAACCGCACTGAAGCCTGCTGTTCTGATGAACGAGAAGGCGTGGGCGACCCCCATCTTTTATCAGGGGCAACAGCCTGCCTGTGGCCCGCACGCGGGGATGTTCCTCAAGATGGTGAAGACCACCGAGGAGGGCTTTATAGGTTCACCACGCGCCAATTGGATAGACATCAAGACCTTTGATGGGTACCCCATCGCCTCTGGTACTGACATGCGTTCCATCTTCAAATCGCAGGATAAAACAGGAGTTCTCCCTCTTGCTGACATGCCGAACGAACTGGTGAATAAGGTCTCGCTCGAGGAATATGCCAGTGCAAAGGTACTCACTGCGAATCTCCGCGAGAAGATGCCGAAGCGCAAGATTGAGGGTTATGGCTTCGAGGGTCTACTCACGTTCGACCAGCTCAAGAACGTCATCCATAAGCATGGTGCAGTCATCGCTCTCATCCGTCTCGGTGAGGAGTTTTGGACGGCCAAGAACGGTAAGACCTCATGGAAAGAAAGAGACATCCTCCCTCTACGCCCACCGAACGTCATTACTTCCGGTCACTTCATCGTGCTGCACTCGTACGATGAGAAGTATATCTACTTCGCCAACTCCTTCTCGAAGGATTGGGGTCGTAATGGGCATGGGTACTTTAGTGAGAACTACCTGCCACACATTAACGGAATTGGTACGATGGTTGATGATGAGGACAGGCTCGTTGAGCCGACCTTCACCCGTGACCTGTACATAGACTGCGAGGGCGGTGAAGACATCCGTTACCTCCAGCAACAACTCAACGCGAGGGGCTTTACGCTCGCTCAGTCAGGCGCAGGAAGCCCAGGTAATGAGAGTACGTACTTCGGTCAGCGCACTCAGCAGGCAGTCGTCAGGTGGCAGCGATTCGCTGGTGTGAAGCCAACCTCCGGCTACTTCGGCCCTATCAGTCGCGCTGCCTGGAAGCGACTCTACGGCGAGCGGTAAAATCACCCTGATTGTTTGTATGGACTCTTTTCATAAGGGGTATGCGGCGGCAATCGACGATGTAGAGGAAGCGATGAAGCGCTCAGAACGCACCTTTATCGCAGGAGATAGTTTTATAAGCATAAACGCGCCCGAAATCTGGACGGTAGAATTAAAGAAACTTCACAACGAGCGATTCTATCCTAACACCCCTACTGTATGAGCAACTACTTAGGCAAAGCAAAAAATCCGAACACGGGAAACCTCGAAGACTGTGTATTCCTCGATGATTTCTATGGGAAACGCAAGTATGCGGTGCGGTTTAAGGACGGAACCACATATCGTGAGAGTGAGGTTGAAGGTCTACCCACCGCAATCAAACAAGCTATAGCAGAAGAAAGGGCGCGGGTGGTGCACTTAATTAAAAATAGCAAAGACCCGTATATGCTTCCTGCGACTGAGGAGAGATTTTTAAAAGACCTCGCCTCCCTAGAACCATTAACAGATAAAGAATAAAGATATGAAAAAGAACTATTGCGACAAGTGCCACTTCGGCCCCGCATTCGTGCGGGGCTTCTTCTCAGACAGAGTTTGTGAGCACGTTTCCTAACTCACCGTTCCCCCAGAAGAAACGTCGGTTATCCCCTTCCTCACTCCCGCTTCGGCGGGAGTCTTTTTGTCATGTGTTAAAATACAGGAGGATGTTAACACTAACCTCATGGAGGTTGTGATGCTCCTTTTACATAAAGCCCACGAAGACTTCCCCGAGCTTCTCGGGCGTCAGATTCAATGCCCACTCTGCGACCAGACCTATCCGTTGCACGAAACCATCTCGTACAACTACAGCCTCCCCCAAAAGATGCCTGATGGCACCGTAGCCTTCACTCCGAGGGCACGGCTCCACTGCCTTTCATGCACCACCGCATCCGCGAACGCTGTGGGTTGGTGTTGAATGGAACGCTGGTGGGCAGACGCCAAATGCTTTGAGTGGAAAAACCACCCCAAGCGCATCTACTCGAAAATCGAAAGGCTTTCGAGAATAGGCCAGGCCGTGCTCTCCAAAGAGCAAGGCGTTATCCGAGTTGATTTCCACATCAACCGCACAAGGAGACTGACTTATGCGGCGCAAGAAAAACCGCGCGTCTAGGCGACGTTTTCGTATGTGGCTCGCCACTCTCTTTTGGGAATGGCGCAACCCCTCACCTTTTGGATAGGAGGCTGACATGATCGAGCGCGTTAAGAACCATTCGTGCGCGTGGTGTACTGGAGACACCGGAGAGCTCTCCACTGTGTATCGCTACAACGGAGATAAGCACCTGAAGTTCTGTACTATCTCGTGCCTCACAGACTACGCACGACATCAACGCAACAACGAACGCTCGGTCTGGCTGGCAATACTTGCTGGCTTTATCGGGCTCATCGTCGTCACGTTTACCTTTGGTAAAGCGCACGCATTGGAGTGGCCTAAGGAAATCACCGTGCACTCTGTGGCGTGTATCGCAGAAGAATTTGCAACGATCATCCTTCTGACGCACAAGCACAAAGACTTGGCTTCCGCGCAAGCGCAGTACCAAGAATTTGCAACGCAGTCTCTGTGCCTTGCAGGTACATACTCTGGCACATTCGTGTCTATCGCGAGGGAAGTCCCTGGACTCGTCGTTGAAGGCGACAAGTACACAGGCTTTGTCCTTGAGATGGACGCCAGTGGCCATCAATTCTTCCTCCTGGTCTTGCGTAAGCCTGACCCCGAGGCATAACAACCTAATTCCCCTGCTACGGCGGGGGAATTTTTTTTACAAACAGCAAAGGCGGAAAAATAGTCCCGCCTCCCTCCGAGACCCTAACACCACTACTGTATGAACGAACGCACTCTTATAGG
>Ga0163150_10006151_pt1 | contig 14860 bp, 14 predicted proteins | sample OliLakLV19P2IB_FD_148628 | JGI IMG/M metagenome (GOLD analysis project Ga0163150, IMG submission 148628) | Freshwater microbial mat bacterial communities from Lake Vanda, McMurdo Dry Valleys, Antarctica - Oligotrophic Lake LV.19.P2.IB | ecosystem: Environmental > Aquatic > Freshwater > Lake >...
GCAGGGGCGCGCGCGGGATACGCCGAGGATACGCAGGGGAAGGGGCGGCGAATGGTCAAAAAAGCCGCAAATCGCGCCATCAGAAAAACGCCTCCGCCGCTTCGTTGGGCAACGCGACACCCGTTACACGCGCCTTCTGCAGCAGGGTCCAGAAGTAGCGGTAGGTGGCCCGGTCGTGCAGTTCTCCCTGGTACTGGATCGGTCCCCAGCTGGCGCGCTGCGCTGCCAGCAGGATCTCGGAGGCGTCGGCCACTTCGCCCAGGTCGGGCTTCATGGCGTCGACGATGGCCTGGATCTGCGTGGGGTGGATGCTCCACATGCGCAGGAAGCCGAAGTCGTTGCGCGCCCGCCACGCATCGCGGAAGACGTTGTACGGGTTCTTCAGGTCGAGGGACACATTGTGCGAGGGCACCACGCCATGGGCGAGGGCGGCCGAAACGATCTGCGCCTTGGCGTGCACGATGAGCGGGTGTTCGAACTGCCCGGGCGAGCGCATGTTGGACGCGTGGACCGCTCCGTGGTGGCCGCTCACGAAGTCCATCAGGCCGAAGTCGAGCACCTGCACGTGCTCCAGGGCCGCGATCTCCCACGCGTCGTGGAGCGCGCCGTGGGTTTCGACCAGCACATGCACGGGAATGGCGCGGCCGGCCTTCGAGCGCGTGGCCACCTCCTGGATGTAGGCGATCATCTCGCCCGCCTGGGCCAGCGCCGTGCACTTGGGAATGGTCACGTAGGCAAGGACCTTGCCCGCCCCGCCCACCAGGATGTCGACGTCTTTTTTCCAGTGAGGATGGGTGTAGTCGTGGATGCGCGCGCCGGCCATCGAATGGGTGTTGCGCGGCGACGAAAGCACCTCGACGATCATCTCGGCGTGTTGCTTTTCCCTGCCGGCTTCGGCGCCGTCTTCACAATCGCAGGTGATGTCGAAGATCGCCCCGACCCTGCCCTGCAGCTCGAGGGCCTTGGTGATGAGTTTTTCGCTGCCGGCGAAATGTTCGCAGGCCGGGATGGCCGGGATCGCCTTCTCGCCGGAAAACAGGGCGTCGCGCGGGTGGGGAACGCTGGCTTTGCTCGTGGTTTCGGGCATGGAGACTCCGCAGGGACCGCTATTTTAGGGCTTTTGGCGGCGCGCAATCAGCACCGAGTAATCGAGGTCCAGCACCACGGCGGGATTTTTCTCGCCGGATGCCACGGCGGGCAGCGCCGCAAGGGCGTGATTCTTGACGCCAAGCATGCGCAGCCGCAGGGCGCCCACGTCGCCACGGCCGCCGATCTCGTCGCGCCCGAGCACCACGTGGCGGCAGTAGATCGTGTCCCCCGCGAAGGTGGGATTCACGTGGCTGCCGCCGTGGATCGCCGCCACCGCAAAGGCGTTTTCGAGGCCGTCGTGGGAGAGGGCGCGGCAGATCGAGATCACGTGGCCGCCGTAGACCAGGCGCTTGCCGAACTGGCTGCCGTGGGCCAGGAACGCATCGAAGTGGATGCGCGCCGTGTTCTGGTACTGGCGCGTGGCCAGCATGTGGTCCGATTCCTCGAGCGTGAGCCCGCCGGGGTGGTTGATGACCTCTCCGGCGGCATAGTCGTCCCAGAGGCGCGAGCCGCCGGTCACGGCGGGGCCAAGCGCCGCCGGCCGCAGGAACGCGGGCACCAACAGGTTCTCGACCGCCTGGGGCAGCTCCGGGACCTGCGCGACCGACCCCGCATCCTGGCGCGCATTCACCATCACCCAGCGGATCCAGGAAAGGACCTCGGCGTCATCCTGGTTCACCGCGCGTGAGCGGACGTAGACCACGCCGCTCTTGCGGCTGGAGTTCGCCTTTGCGCCGATCACCTCGGATTCGCAGGTGATGGTGTCGCCGGCATAAACCGGCGCGCCGAAGCGCACATCGGCATAACCCAGGTTCGCCACCGCGTTGTACGAGATGTCGCTGACGGTTTTGCCGAAGGCGATGTTGAAGACCAGCAGGTCGTCCAGAGGGCACGCGCGGTGGCCCATGGCCCGGGCCACGGGAAGGGCGCAGTGCACCGGCTGGCGCGCGCCCGTGAGCGCCACATAGAGCGCCGCGTCACCTTCGGTGAGCGTGCGCGGGACCGCGTGCCGGAATCGCCGGCCCACCGCGAAGTCCTCGAAGAAGTAGCCCGGCAGCGGGCGCGCGTGGCTCACCGGCCGGCTTCCAGCTTCTCGATCATGTCGGCGAGCGCAAGCAGGCGGCGCGCCGCGGCCACGTGGTGGCCTTCCACCAGGCGGCCGTTCACCACCACTGTGCCGCGCCCTTCCTGGTGGGCATGGGCCAGCGCCTCGATCACATCGTTGGCGGCGGCGAGGTCGTGTGGCTTCGGCGTGAAGGCGTCGTTGCAATAGGGAAGCTGGAACGGGTGCACCAGGCTCTTGCCGTCGAAGCCCAGGTCGCGCGCGAGCCGGCAGCCGAACTCGTAGGTCTGCATGTCCTTGAGGTCGGTGGAAATGCCGTCGACCACGGAGCGGTCGTAAGCACGCCCGGCCAGCAGGACATGCGAGAGGCTGTGCACGATGGCGATGCGGTCGGGCGTGCGCCGGCCGTGGAGCTGGTTGAGCAGATCCCCGGTGGCCATCACCAGGCATGCGATGCGGTCCGAGGCGGCGGCGATTTCCTGCGCGCGCAGCACGGCGATCGGGCTTTCGATCATGACCATGATCGGCAGGTGTTTGCCGCCCGCGGCATCAAGGGCGCCGAGCGCCTCGTCGACGTCGGCTTTCGACTCGACGTTGGGAAAGAGGATGGCGTCGGCGCCGATGGTCGCCACGGCCTTGACGTCGTCATGGCCCCACGGCGAATCGAGGTCGTTGACCCGCACCACTACTTCGCGCCGTCCGTAGCCACCCGCGAGCACTGCTTCGGACACATACCGGCGCGATTGCTCCTTCATCTCGACCAGGATCGGATCTCCCAGGTCGAGGATCACCGAGTCGACCTTCAGCGACCGCGCCTTGTTCAGATAACGGGTGCTGCAACCGGGTACATAAAGCATCGATCGGCGCGGACGGTAGTAGGGATTCATCGCGTAGTCTTTTGATTTATATAATTAATCGTGATGATTGGTCGGCAGGTGAAATCATATCTTATATAAGACACCTGGCGCAAAGCCATGCTAGCATGCATGCGATGAAAAGAGCCGCGGCCATCCCCTCGTTCCGGCCACTATACGAGCAGATCAAGATGCTGCTTACCCAGAGCCTTGCCGGCGGCGAATGGAAGCCCGGCGAGGCCATCCCTTCGGAAGTGGAGCTGGCGGCGCGCTTCGGCGTGAGCCAGGGCACCGTGCGCAAGGCGATCGACGAGCTGGCGGCGGATAACATCCTGCTTCGCCGCCAGGGCAAGGGCACGTTTGTCTCGTCACACAGCGAACCGGACTACCAATACCGCTTTCTGCGGGTGAACCCGGACCGGGGCGTGCGCCCGCATCCGAAGAACTTCTTCTTCGGGCTCGAGCGGGGCAAGGCCGCCGGAGAGGTTGCGCAGGCGCTGCGGCTGGAGCCGGGCACGGCCACACTGGGCTTCAAGCGCGTGATGTCCTTTGGCGGACGGGCCGTGGTCTTCGACGAAATCGTGTTCGCCGCCAGCCAGTTTCCCGGACTCACGTTGTCCGAGCTCGAGGATTTCAGCGGCTCGGTCTACAGCTTCTACGAAAAAGTGTTCGGCGTGCGCATGATCCGCGCCGAAGAGCGCTTGCGCGCCATTGCCGCCGATTCCGTCGCCGCCGCGCACCTGAAGGTGGCTCCCGGCGCGCCGCTGCTGTGCGTCGACCGTACCGCCTATACCTACGACGACCAGCCGGTGGAGTGGAGAAGGGGCCTTTGCGTGACCGAAGGCTTCTCGTACTTCAACGACCTGGTTTGATAAAATCGAAGTCTGCGATCGGAAAAGAAGAACATGAGCTCCGCGCCCAAGGCCAGACCGAAGTACTACGACCTCAACCTGGCGCACCTGCCGCCCCCCGGCCTGGTTTCGATCCTGCACCGCATTTCCGGCCTCGCGCTGTTTTTCCCCATCCTCCCGCTGCTGCTTTACATGCTGCAGGCGTCCCTCGGCTCGGAAGAGGGTTACGCCCAGGCGCGCGAGTTCTTCTCCCGCCCGCTCGTGAAGCTCGCGATGATCGGGGTGCTCTGGTTCTATGCGCACCATTTCTGGGCCGGCATCCGCTACCTGCTGCTGGATGTGCACGTGGGCGTCCACAAGGCGCCGGCCCGCGCGTCCGCGGTGGTGGTGCTGGTGCTGGGGGTGCTCACGGCCCTGCTGCTGGCGTGGAGGCTGTGGTGAAGGCCGCGCGCTACCGGAAGACACCCGTCGGGGCGCACTACGGCGTGGGCGACTGGCTGCTGCAGCGGCTCACCGCCGTCGTGATGGCCCTCTACACCGTCGGCTTCGTCGCCTACATCGCGCTGCACCGTCCCTCGGGCTACGGCGAATGGAAGACGATCTTCGCGGGCGGCTTCGCGCGTCTGGCGACGATGCTTTTCCTGGCCGCGCTTTTTTACCACGCGTGGGTCGGCATGCGCGACATCGTGATGGACTACGTGAAATCGGCGGGGCTGCGGCTGTTGCTGCAATCCGGCATCGGGCTCACGCTGCTCGTCTATCTCGTCTGGTCGGCCTCGATCCTCTGGGGACGCTGACAATGGCCATTCCGGTAAGGAAATTCGATGCGGTGATCGTCGGGGCCGGTGGCTCCGGCATGCGCGCCTCCCTGGAACTGGCGCACGCCGGCCTCAAGGTCGCGGTGCTTTCCAAGGTTTTTCCGACGCGTTCACACACCGTGGCCGCGCAGGGCGGGGTCGGCGCCGCGCTCGGCAACATGGGCGAGGACAGCTGGCTCTGGCACATGTACGACACCATCAAGGGCTCGGACTACCTGGGGGACCAGGACGCGATCGAATTCATGTGCCGCATGGCGCCCGAAGTGGTGATCGAGCTCGAGCACTTCGGCATGCCGTTCGATCGCAACGAAAACGGCACCATCTACCAGCGTCCGTTCGGCGGACACTCGGCCAACTTCGGCGAAAAGCCGGTGCAGCGCAGCTCCTGCGCCGCGGACCGCACCGGCCACGCGATGCTGCACACGCTCTACCAGCGCAACGTGCTGATGAAGACGCAGTTTTTCGTCGAGTGGATGGCGCTGGATCTGATCCGGGATTCGGAAGGCAACGTCCTGGGTGTCACCGCCCTCGAGATGGAGACCGGAGAGGTCGTGATTTTCCATGCGCGGGCCACGCTCTTCGCAACCGGCGGCGCCGGGCGCATCTATTCGTCGTCGACCAACGCGTTCATCAACACCGGCGACGGCCTCGGCATGGCCGCGCGCGCCGGCATTCCGCTCGAGGACATGGAGTTCTGGCAGTTCCACCCGACCGGGGTCGCGGGCGCCGGCGTGCTCATCACCGAGGGTGTGCGTGGCGAGGGCGGCTACCTGCTCAACAAGAACGGCGAGCGCTTCATGGAGCGCTACGCGCCAACCATGAAGGACCTGGCCTCGCGCGACGTGGTGTCGCGCGCCATGGCCACCGAGATCAAGGAAGGCCGAGGGGTGGGCGAACACGGCGACCACTTGTTGCTCAAGCTCGACCACCTGGGACTGGAGACCATCGACAAGCGCCTGCCCGGCATCCGCGAGATCGCGATGAAGTTCGCCAACGTGGACCCGGTGAAGGAGCCGATCCCCGTGGTGCCGACGGTGCACTACCAGATGGGCGGCATCCCGACCAACTACCACGGCGAGGTCCTCACGCCTTCGGGCAAGGTCCCCGGTTTCTACGCTGCGGGGGAATGTGGCTGCGCCTCCATCCACGGCGCCAACCGCCTCGGCACCAACTCGCTCACCGACCTGCTGGTGATGGGCAAGAGCTCGGGCCAGTCGATGGTGGAATTCCTTCGCACCGCCGGCCGGCACCGCGACCTGCCCGCCGGCGCCGCCGATGCTTCGCTCGCGCGCATCAACCGCCTCGATACCCAGACCGGCGGCGAGGAGGTCCACGACGTCCGTGGCGAGATGCAGCGCACGATGCAGGCGCACTGCGGCGTGTTCCGCTTTCCCGACCTGCTCACCGAGGGGGTGGAGAAGATCCGCGCCGTGGCCGAGCGCGCGAAGCGCACCCGGATCAAGGACAAGTCGAGGGTGTTCAACACCGCGCGCGTCGAGGCGCTCGAGCTCGACAACCTCGTCGAGGCGGCGCGGGCGACGATGGTCTCGGCCAACGCGCGCCAGGAAAGCCGCGGCGCCCACGACCGTGCCGATTTCCACAGCCGCGACGACGTGAACTGGCTCAAGCATTCCCTCTGGTACCGCGAAGGCGACCGGCTCGACTACAAGCCGGTGAACCTCAAGGCGCTCACGGTCGAAACCTTTCCACCCAAGGCGCGCGTCTACTAATGACTGCACACACGAAAACGTATCCATCGTTTGCTCCCTCTGCCTTGGGAGCGGGTTGGGGAGAGGGTCGATGAAACTCCGCATCCAGCGCTACGACCCCGACAAGGACTCGAAGCCGTATTTCCAGGATTACGACGTGCCCATGGGCCCCGCGGACCGGATGCTGCTGGACGCGCTGATCCGCATCAAGACGGTCGACGACAGCCTGGCGCTGCGCCGTTCGTGCCGCGAGGGCGTCTGCGGCTCCGACGCCATGAACATCAACGGCAAGAACGGCCTGGCCTGCACCACCCGGATCGTGGACCTGAAGGAACCGGTGGTGCTCAAGCCGCTGCCCGGCCTGCCGATCATTCGCGACCTGATCGTGGACATGACGCAGTTCTTCGCGCAGTACCACTCGATCAAGCCGTACCTGGTGAACGACACGCCGCCGCCGGAAAAGGAGCGGCCCCAGTCGCCCGCGCAGCGCGAGGAGCTCGATGGCCTCTACGAGTGCATCCTTTGCGCCTGCTGCTCGACCGCGTGCCCGAGCTTCTGGTGGAACCCCGACAAGTTCGTGGGGCCGGCCGGCCTGCTGCAGGCCTACCGCTTCATCGCGGATAGCCGCGACCATGCGACCAACGAAAGGCTCGACGACCTCGAGGATCCGTACCGGCTCTTCCGCTGCCACACCATCATGAATTGCGTGGACGTCTGCCCCAAGGGGCTCAATCCCACGCTCGCGATCGGCAGGATAAAGGAACTACTTGTCCGCAGGGCCATATAGCGGGAAAGGCGTGTTGGAACGGACGCTCCACGCCGTTCAACGCGGGCAAGCATGGATCACGCGAAAATCGAGAGGTTGAAGTGGCGCAGCCGCAGGGGATTGCTGGAACTGGACCTGGTATTTGAAAGATTCTGGTCAGGAGCAGGCGCGAGACTCGACGACAGGCAGGCGCAAGTGCTGGCGCGGCTGCTGGAGCTGCCGGACAACGACCTGCTCGACATGGTGATGGGAAGAACGCACGCCCCCGACGCGGCGCTGGGGGAATTGGTGGAAATTCTACGGGCCGCCTGATCGGCCGACGGGAGAGCGAACAGATGGACTCAAAAGGCAAGGCGACAATCAGCTTCGAAGGCAAGATCCTCGAGGCGCCGGTATACGGCGGCACCATCGGCCCCGACGTGATCGACATCCGCGCCCTGTACGGCAAGACCGGTGCGTTCACCTACGACCCGGGCTTCCTTTCGACCGCATCGTGCGCCTCGAAGATCACCTATATCGACGGCGACGAGGGCGTGCTGCTGTACCGCGGCTACCCGATCGAGCAGCTGGCCCAGCAATGCGATTTCCTCGAGGTCTGCTACCTGCTGATGAATGGGGAGCTGCCGTCGCAGGAAGAGAGGGACAAGTTCGTCTGGACGGTGACGCGCCATACGATGGTCCACGAGCAGCTGGCGCGGCTCTTCCAGGGCTTCCGCCGCGATTCGCATCCGATGGCGGTGATGGTGGGCGTGGTGGGAGCGCTGTCGGCGTTCTATCACGACTCCCTGGACATCAACAACCCGGAGCATCGCGAGATCTCGGCCTTCCGCCTGATCGCCAAGCTGCCGACGATCGTCGCCATGGCCTACAAATACAACATGGGCCAGCCGTTCATCTACCCGCAGAATTCCCTCGGCTACACGCCCAATTTCATGCGCATGATGTTCGGCGTGCCGGCGGAGGAGTACAAGCAGAACGACGTCCTCAACCGGGCGCTCGACCGTATCCTGATCCTGCACGCCGACCATGAGCAGAACGCGTCGACCTCGACCGTGCGGCTGGCCGGCTCCTCGGGCGCCAACCCGTTCGCCTGCATCGCCTCGGGCATCGCGTGCCTCTGGGGGCCGGCGCACGGCGGCGCCAACGAGGCTGCCCTGCAGATGTTGATCGACATCGAGAAGGAAGGTGGCCTCGCGAAGGTGGGCGAGTTCATCAAGAAGGCGAAGGACAAGAACTCGGGCGTGAAGCTGATGGGATTCGGGCATCGCGTCTACAAGAACTACGACCCGCGCGCGAAACTGATGCAGGAGACCACGCGCGAAGTGCTGGCGGAAGTGGGCGCGGAAAACGACCCGCTGCTCAAGCTGGCGATGGCGCTCGAGAAGATCGCCCTCGAGGACGACTACTTCGTCTCCCGCAAGCTCTACCCGAACGTGGATTTCTATTCCGGCATCGTGCAGCGCGCCCTCGGCATCCCGACCTCGATGTTCACCTGCATCTTCTCCATGGCGCGCACCGTGGGCTGGATTGCCCAATGGAACGAGATGATCTCGGACCCCGAGCAGAAAATCGGGCGCCCGCGCCAGCTCTATAACGGCCCCACGAAGCGCGACGTGGTGCCGATCGGACAAAGGACCTGAGCCATGGCAAGCGTGATGAAGGACTTCGAGGCTTCCTCCAACCTCTACGGCTCCAACGCGCCGTATGTCGAGGAGCTCTACGAGCGTTACCTCGCCGATCCGCAGTCGGTCGACGAAGGCTGGCGCGCAACCTTCGACGCGTGGCAGCAGGGCGGCGGCAACAAGGACGTGGCGCACTCGCCGGTGATCGAGGCGTTCGAGAATCTTGCCCGCCCCGGCCTGGCCACGAGCCCGGCGAAGGCGGGCACGCTGGCCTCGGATGGCAGGGACCACAAGGTGCTGCAATACATCCGCGCCCATCGGGTGATGGGTTCGCGTTATTCGCAGCTTGACCCGCTCAAGCGCCTCGAGCGCACTCCGGTGCCGGAGCTGGAGCTGTCGTTCTACGGGCTCAACGATGCAGACATGGACCGCGAATTCTCGCCCGGCTCCTGGCAGGGCCAGAAGGGGCCGACCCGCCTGCGCGACATCGTGTCGAACGTGAAGCGTACCTACTGCGGCACCATCGGCATCGAATACATGTACATCTCCTCCACCGAGGAGAAGCGCTGGATCCAGGGCAGGTTCGAGGGCAGCCTCTCGACCCCGAGCTTCACCACCGAGCAGAAGAAGTGGATCCTCGAGCGCATCACCGCCTCGGAGACGCTGGAGCGCTACCTCCACACGCGCTACGTCGGCCAGAAGCGCTTCTCCGGCGAGGGCGGGGAAAGCATGATCCCGATGCTCGACACCGTGATCGAAAACGTCGGCAGCCACGGCGCCAAGGAAGTGGTCATCGGGATGGCGCACCGCGGGCGCCTGAACGTGCTCGTGAACAACATGGGCAAGATCCCGGCGGACCTCTTCAGCGAGTTCGAGGGCAAACACGCACACGACCTGCCTTCCGGCGACGTGAAGTACCACCAGGGCTTCTCGTCCGACATCAAGACCGCGGGCGGGACCGTCCACCTCACGCTTGCCTTCAATCCCTCGCACCTCGAGATCGTCAACCCGGTGGTGGAAGGCTCGGTTCGCGCGCGCCAGCACCGCCGCCACGACCACGTCGGCGACCAGGTCCTGCCGATCCTGATCCACGGCGACGCGGCCTTCGCGGGCCAGGGCGTGGTGATGGAGACGATGGCGCTTTCGCAGACGCGCGGCTACCGGACCGGCGGCACGATCCACATCGTGGTGAACAACCAGATCGGCTTCACCACTTCGGACACGCGCGATGCGCGCTCATCGCTCTACTGCACCGACATCGCCAAGATGATCGAGGCGCCGGTGTTCCACGTGAACGGCGACGATCCCGAGGCGTGTGTGTTCGTGGCGGCGCTGGCGGAGGAATACCGCCTCAAGTTCCACAAGGACGTGGTGATCGACCTGGTGTGTTTCCGCCGCCTCGGCCACAACGAGCAGGACGAGCCGTTTGTCACGCAGCCGCTGATGTACAAGAAGATCGCGCAGCACCCCGGCACGCGCAAGCTCTACGCCGACAAGCTGGAGAAGGACGGCGTGATCCCGGCCGGCCACGGTGACGAGCTGGTCACCAGCGTGCGCACCGCGCTCGACGCGGGCAAGGGCACCAACCCGAATATCCTCTATGGCCTCAAGCCGGCTTTGGCGATCGACTGGGCGCCCTACATCGGGGTCAACTGGCGCCAGGCGGCCGAAACCGCGGTGCCGCTGAACAAGCTGAAGCAGCTTGCGCAGCGCCTGACCGACATTCCCGCCAACTTCAAGCTGCATCCGTCGGTCGAGCGCCTGCTGGCCGCGCGCCGCGAGATGGGTGAGGGCAAGGCCCAGCTCGACTGGGGAATGGCCGAGAACCTGGCCTATGCATCCCTGGTGAGCGACGGGCATCCGGTGCGCCTGTCGGGACAGGACGCCGGCCGCGGCACTTTCGCGCACCGCCACGCCGTGCTGCACGACCAGAACCGCGAGAAGTGGGATTCGGGCATCTACGTCCCGCTGCAGAACATCCGTACCGGCCAGGCGAATTTCCTGGTGATCGATTCGCTGCTTTCGGAAGAAGCGGTGCTCGGCTTCGAATACGGCTACGCCACCGCCCAGCCCTTCGAGCTCGTGATCTGGGAAGGCCAGTTCGGCGACTTCGCCAACGGCGCCCAGGTGGTCATCGACCAGTTCATCGCCTCCGGCGAGACCAAGTGGGGCCGGATGTGTGGCCTCACGATGTTCCTGCCGCACGGCTATGAAGGGCAGGGCCCCGAGCATTCCTCGGCGCGCCTCGAGCGTTTCCTGCAGATGTGCGCGGAGCACAACATCCAGGTCTGCGTGCCGTCCAACGCCGCGCAGTTCTTCCACATGATCCGCCGGCAGGTCGAAAGGCCGATGCGCAAGCCGCTGATCGTGATGACCCCCAAGAGCCTGCTGCGCAAGAAGGAAGCCACCTCGCCGCTTTCCGACCTCGCCACCGGCACCTTCCAGGTGATCGTGCCAGAGGTCGCGAAGCTCGCGCCGAAGAAGGTGAAGCGCGTGATCTTCTGCTGCGGCAAGGTCTATTACGACCTCGCGGCCGAACGCGACAAGCGCACGATCGAGGACATCGCCATCGTGCGCATCGAACAGCTCTACCCGTTCCCGCACGACGAGTTCCAGGCGCAGATCGAGCTCTACCCGAACGCCAAGAGCATCGTCTGGGCGCAGGAAGAGCCGGGCAACCAGGGCGCGTGGCACCGCATCCAGCACTACCTGCTGCGCCACATGCGGGCTGACCAGACCCTTTCCTACGCCGGGCGCACCTCCTCGGCATCACCTGCCGTGGGCTACCTGCAACTACATAACGAACAGCAGAAGGCGCTCGTCGAAGCGGCCCTCTCCTGGGATGCCGCCGCCAAGCAAGAAGCGGCCTAAAGGAAAAAACCATGCAAGTCGAAGTCAAGGTTCCGCAGTTGTCCGAGTCGGTTTCGGAGGCCACGCTGGTGTCCTGGCGCAAGAAGGCGGGCGAGGCGGTCAAGCGCGACGAAAACCTGATCGATGTCGAGACCGACAAGGTCGTGCTCGAGCTGCCCTCGCCCGTGGATGGCGTGCTGGCGAAAATCGTGAAGAACGACGGCGACAGCGTGACCAGCGGCGAGATCATCGCGGTAATCGACACCGAGGGCAAGGCGACCGCTGCCGCCGCGGCTCCTGCGGCCAAGGCCGCCCCTGCGGCTGCACCGGCTCCAGCGTCGGCGCCCGCGCCTGCACCCGCTCCCGCGGCCAAATCCGTCGCCGCCGCATCGCCGTCTGCCACCAAGATCGCGGCAGAGAAGGGCATCGACACCGCAACGGTCGCGGGAACCGGCCGCGATGGCCGCGTGACCAAGGCGGATGTCACCAATGCTCCTGCGCCGGCACCCGCGCCAGCCCCGGCCTCGGCCAAGCCCGCGCCGGCGCCGGTGTCGATCCCCGCCGGCAGCCGCAGCGAACAGCGCGTGCCGATGTCGCGCCTGCGCCAGCGCGTGGCCGAGCGCCTGGTGCAGTCGCAATCCACCGCCGCCATCCTCACCACGTTCAACGAGGTCAACATGGCCCCGGTGATGGAGCTGCGCAACCGCTACAAGGAGAAGTTCGAGAAAGACCACGGCGTGAAGCTCGGCTTCATGTCGTTTTTCGTGAAGGCGGCGGTGCACGCGCTGCGCAAGTACCCGGTGCTCAACGCCTCGATCGACGGCAGCGACATCGTCTACCACGGCTACTTCGACATCGGCATCGCGGTTGGCAGCGAACGCGGCCTGCTGGTGCCGATCCTGCGTAACGCCGACCAGCTCTCGATCGCGCAGGTCGAGCAGGCGATCGCGGATTTCGGCAAACGCGCCAAGGACGGCAAGATCACGCTGGAGGAGCTCACCGGCGGCACGTTCTCGATCTCCAACGGCGGCGTCTTCGGCTCGATGCTCTCGACACCGATCATCAACCCGCCGCAGAGCGCCATCCTCGGCGTGCACGCCACCAAGGAGCGCGCGGTGGTGGAGAACGGCCAGATCGTGATCCGCCCGATGAACTACCTGGCCCTGTCCTACGACCACCGCATCATCGACGGGCGCGAGGCGGTGCTGTCGCTTGTTGCGATGAAGGAAGCGCTCGAGGATCCCGCGCGCCTGCTGCTGGACGTCTGAGGTGGCGCGCCGGGGCAAGCTCAAGCCGGCGATCGTCGCGCGCCGCCTCTTCTTCTTCATCGCCGGCTCGCTGATGGCGGGTTTCCTGGCGGTGTTCCTGAACGCGGTGCTGGCGATCTACATGCCGCGGCATTTCGCCGGCTCCATCGCGGTAGGCGTCGCGGTCGCAACCACCTTCTGGTTGCTGCGGCTGGCCAAGCATCCGCCGATGCTGCTGCGCAAGGTCCCGCCGCTGGCCGCGGGATTGTGCGCGGGCCTCGGCGTGCACCTGGCGCGCACCTGGTTGCGTTAGGCCGCCGCGCGCATCTATCCAAGACCCAGACTGGAAATCCCATGGCACAAACATTCGACGTCGTTGTCATCGGTGCGGGACCCGGCGGATACATCGCCGCGGTGCGCGCCGCGCAGCTCGGGCTCAAGACCGCCTGTATCGAGGGCTGGAAAAACGCGCAGGGCGAACTCACCCTCGGCGGCACCTGCCTCAACGTGGGCTGCATCCCGTCCAAGGCGCTGTTGTCCTCCTCGGAGGAATTCGAGAAGGCCGCCCACCACCTCGGCGACCACGGCATCACAGCGTCCGGGGTGAAGGTCGACATCGGCAAGATGCAGTCGCGCAAGGACGCTATCGTCACCAAGATGACCAAGGGCGTGGAGTACCTGTTCAAGAAAAACCGGATCACCTGGCTGCAGGGCATGGGGAAATTCACCGGCGGCGGCGATACCTACAGGATCGCCGTGGGCGACGAGGTCGTGGAGGCGAAATACGTGATCGTGGCCACGGGCTCCAAGGCGCGCCACCTGCCCGGCATCACCGTCGACAACGAAACCGTCTGCGATAACGAGGGCGCGCTCGCCTTCCCGTCGGTGCCCAGGCGCCTCGGGGTCATCGGCGCCGGCGTGATCGGGCTGGAGCTGGGCAGCGTGTGGCGCCGCCTCGGCTCCGAGGTCACGATCCTGGAGGCGCTGCCGGATTTCCTCGGCGCATGTGATGACGCCGTCTCCAAGGAAGCCTGGAAGCAATTCACCAAGCAGGGTCTGGCGATCTCGCTCGGCGTGAAGATCGGCAAGGTCGCGGCGAAGAAGTCCGGCGTCACGGTTGAATACATCAGCAAGGAAGGCACGGCCCAGAAACTCGAATGCGACCGCCTCATCGTCTCCGTGGGACGCGTGCCCAACACCGACGGCCTCGCCGCCGAGGCCGTGGGCCTCAAGCTGGACGCGCGCGGCTTCATCGAGGTCGACGGCCACTGCAGGACCAACCTGCCGAACGTCTACGCCATCGGCGACGTGGTGCGGGGACCGATGCTGGCGCACAAGGCGGAGGACGAAGGCGTGCTGGTGGCCGAAACCATCGCCGGGCAGAAGCCACACATCGACTACAACACCATCCCCTGGATCATCTACACCTCGCCCGAGATCGCGTGGGTGGGCAAGAGCGAGCAGGCGGCGAAGGCCGAGGGACTCGCGGTCAAGACCGGGCAGTTCCCGTTTTCGATCAACGGCCGCGCGCTGGGGCTCAACGAACCCGCCGGCTTCGTGAAGATCGTGGCCGACGCCGCCACCGACCGCGTGCTGGGCATGCACATCATCCACGCGCGCGCCTCGGACCTGATCCAGGAAGGCGTCACCACGATGGAGTTCGCCGGCGCCGCGGAGGACATCGCGCGCATCTGCCATGGGCACCCGACACTTTCCGAAGTGATCCGCGAAGCGGCGCTGAACGTGGATAAACGCGCGCTGAACATGTAGCAGGTATTGCACCCTGGAACACGGATGAAATGGATAACAACGGATGCACACGGATAAGAGCGCTGATTGGTGCTCAGGCGGGCGACTTCGAACGCTACAGATTCATCCGCTGTGATTTCTACTGATCGATGCAACACCTCTGGTGCAATGCGGGTAAAGGAGGTGGTGCATGTCGAGGAATGGAAGTCTGTCTCATGAACAGAGTAAGGATCTGTGGCAAC
>Ga0163150_10006152_pt1 | contig 14860 bp, 10 predicted proteins | sample OliLakLV19P2IB_FD_148628 | JGI IMG/M metagenome (GOLD analysis project Ga0163150, IMG submission 148628) | Freshwater microbial mat bacterial communities from Lake Vanda, McMurdo Dry Valleys, Antarctica - Oligotrophic Lake LV.19.P2.IB | ecosystem: Environmental > Aquatic > Freshwater > Lake >...
GGGCAAGGAGTCTAGCGGGGATCGCGGAACGGTCAAGCGCAGCGAGCTTGCGAGCGGAGCCACCAGGATGTGGGGCCCGTTCAAGGGGCCCCACGCCGCAGCGAGCTTGCGAGCGGAGCCACGAGCACGGATTGGGCCTCCGAGGTCCCCCACGGGAGCCGCGGCTCGCGTGGGGTCCACGGGGGCGTCCTCCCTACTCGTCCGGACCGAGGTCGGCCAGGGCGTTGCCGGCTGTGGCCTTCTCCGCCGCGCGGCCCGTGCTGGCCGAGCCGGAGCTCGCCGGCTGGGCGCTCTCGGAACCCGTCGCGGCCAGGACCATCCCGCCCGCGGCGCGCTCGGCGTCGAGCGAATTCGCGAGCAGCGCGTCCAGGTCGTCGAGACCGGAACGCGTCCCGCCCATGCCCGTGCCAAGGCCCGCGCCCATCTCGCCGAAGTCGATGTTCTTCTTCACGCGGGTGCGGTAGTGGTCGCGGAAGCCCGTACCCGTCGGGACCATGTGCCCCAGGATCACGTTCTCCTTGAGGCCGACCAGGTAGTCGCGGCGGCCCGCGATCGCGGCCTCCGTCAGGACCTTGGTCGTCTCCTGGAAGCTGGCCGCGGAGATGAACGACTCCGAGGACAGCGAGGCCTTCGTGACACCGAGGAGCAGGGTCTCGCCGGCAGCCGGCTTCTTGCGGTCCTTCTTCAGCCGGTCGTTCTCGCGGCGGAAGCGGAACTTGTCGACGATCGCGCCCGGCAGGAAGTCCGAGTTGCCCGGGTCGCGCACTTGGATCTTGCGCGTCATCTGCGCCAGGATGATCTCGATGTGCTTGTCATCGATCGTCACCGACTGGCTGCGGTAGACGTTCTGGATCTCCTTGAGGAGGTAGTCGAGCACCGGGTCCTCGCCGCGGATCCGCAGCAGGTCGTGCGGGTCGAGCGGGCCGTCGACGAGCGCCTCGCCGGCGCGCACTTCGTCACCCTTGTGGACGCGCAGGTGCTTGCCCTGCGGCACGGAGTGCTCGTGCTCTTGCAGCACTTCGCCCTTCGTGCCCAGCGCGCGCACGATGATCGTGCGCTTGCCGCGCTTCTTCTCGCCCAGCTCGATGACGCCTTCGATCTCGGCCGTGACCGCCGGTTCCTTCGGGCGGCGGGCCTCGAAGAGCTCGGTGACCCGCGGCAGACCGCCGGTGATGTCCTGCGTTCCCGACGCTTCGCGCGCCGTCTTGGCCACGAGGTCGCCGGCCAGGATCTTCTGGCCGTCGTCGACCTCGATGTAGGCGCGCTCAGGGATCGGATAGATCGCCAGCGGCGTGCCGTTCTTGTCCTCGAGGACGAGCTGCGGGTGCAGGTCGCCCTTGTGCTCGATGACCTGTTTGCGGATCGTGCCGCGGCGGGCGTCCTTCTCGGTCTTGAGGGTCTTGCCCTCCTTCAGGTCCTCGTAGCGGATCGTGCCGCCGAATTCGGCCAGAATCGGCACGTTGTGCGGGTCCCAGCGGCACAGCACTTCGCCGGGCTTCACGTTCTGCCCGTCGTCGACCAGCATCTCGGCGCCGGTCGGGATCACGTAGCGGTCGATTTCTCGATCACGAGGGTCCAGCAGCGCGATCTCGCCGTTCCTGTTCAGCACGACCGACTTGCCGGCCGCGTTGCGGACGACCTTCAGGTTGGTGAAGACCACGCGGCCCTCGCGCTTGACCTTGCGCTCGGACTCTTCGACGGAGCGGCTGGCCGTGCCACCGATGTGGAACGTGCGCATCGTGAGCTGCGTGCCCGGCTCGCCGATCGACTGCGCGGCGATGATGCCGACCGCCAATCCGCGCTCGGCCAGCGTGCCGCGCGCCAGGTCCATGCCGTAGCAGCGGGCGCACGTGCCCAGCGACGCCTCGCAGGTGAGCGCGCTGCGCACCCGGATCTTGTCGTAGCCGTGCTTCTCGATGCGCTCGGCGATGTCCTCGGTGATGAGCTCGTTCTCGCGCACGATCACCTCGTCGTTGACGAAGTCCATGATCGTGTCGCGCGCGACGCGCCCGCGGATGCCCTTCGACAGCGGGACCGCGACCTTCTCGCCCTTGTACACGACCGACTTGTGGACGCCGTTCAGCGTGCCGCAGTCCTCGACCGTGATCACGACGTTCTGCGCGACGTCCGTCAGCTTGCGCGTCAGGTAGCCGGCGTCGGCCGTCTTCAGCGCCGTGTCGGCCAGACCCTTGCGGGCGCCGTGCGTGGAGCTGAAATACTCGAGGACCTTCAAGCCCTCGCGGAAGTTGGCCTTGATCGGCGTCTCGATGATCTTGCCCGACGGCTTGGCCATGAGGCCGCGCATGCCGCCCAGCTGGCGCACCTGGTCGATCGAGCCGCGCGCGCCCGACGTGACCATGCAGTAGATCGGGTTCACGTAGCCGGACTTCTCGTCGAAGTCCTCGCGCAGGACCTGCATCAGGTCCTCGCCGACTTTTTCGCGCGCGTGGGTCCAGTGGTCGACGATCTTCAGGTAGCGCTCGCCACCGGTGATCACGCCCTTCTGGAAGGCCTTCTCGACCTTGTCGATCTCCTTCTGGGTCTCGATCAGGATCTTGCCCTTGCTGGGCGGGATCCGGATGTCGTCCTTGCCGAAGGAGAGGCCGGCGCGCGTGGCCGCCTTGAAGCCCAGGTCCTTGAGGTCGTCGAGGAGCTTGAGCGTGGCGTCGCGACCGAGCAGGCGGTGGCAGTCCGAGATCAGCTCCTGGACGCCCTTCTTCGTCAGCTCGTAGTTGTAGTAGTACATCCCGGCCGGCAGGACGTCGTTGAAGAGCGCGCGGCCGACCGTCGTGGTCGTCGCGACGCGCTTGTCGCCGTCCTGGATCTTGCCGTCCTCGCCGACGGGCACCGGCGGCTGGTTGGGGTGCTGCTTCACGAGCCGGCCGGGCTCCATGCGCACCTGCACGGCGCGGTGCGTGCGCGTGTCGCCGTGGCCGTAGGCCAGGAAGAGCTCCTGGAGCTCGCCGTAGCGCTTGGGCTTCTCCATCGTCGCCGTGGGCGACTTCGTCAGGTAGTAGAGCCCGAGGACCATGTCCTGCGACGGCGAGATGATCGGCGCGCCGTTCGCGGGCGAGAACACGTTGTTCGTCGACAGCATCAGCGTCGACGCCTCGATCTGCGCCTCGTAGCTGAGGGGCAGGTGGACGGCCATCTGGTCGCCGTCGAAGTCGGCGTTGAAGCCGCCGCACACCAGCGGGTGCAGGCGGATCGCGTTGCCCTCGATGAGCACCGGCTCGAAGGCCTGGATGCCCATGCGGTGCAGCGTCGGCGCGCGGTTCAGGAGCACCGGGTGGTCGCGGATGACCTCCTCGAGGATGTCCCAGACCTCCTCGTCGCGGCGCTCGAGCATGCGCTTGGCCGACTTGATCGTGTCGGCCAGGCTGAGCTCCTTGAGCCGCCGGATGATGAACGGCTGGAACAGCTCCAGCGCGACCTTCTTGGGCAGGCCGCACTGGTGCAGGCGCAGCTCGGGGCCGACGACGATCACGGAACGCGCCGAGTAGTCGACGCGCTTGCCGAGCAGGTTCTCGCGGAACCGGCCCTGCTTGCCCTTGATCATGTCCGTCAGCGACTTGAGCGGGCGGTTGCTGCTGCCCAGCACAGGGCGACGGCAGCGGCCGTTGTCGAACAGCGCGTCGACCGACTGCTGCAGCATCCGCTTCTCGTTGCGGATGATCACTTCGGGCGCGTTCAGGTCGAGCAGCTTCTTCAACCGGTTGTTGCGGTTGATGAGGCGGCGGTAGAGATCGTTCAGGTCGCTCGTGGCGAAGTTGCCCGAATCGAGCAGGACCAGCGGGCGCAGGTCCGGCGGGATCACCGGGATCACGTCGAGCACCATGTACTCGGCGTTCTGGCTCGAGTCGCGCAGCATCTCGACCGTGCGCAAGCGCTTGATGATGTCCTTGATCTTCTGCTTCGACTTGGTCGAGAGCAGCTCCTCACGCAGCTCCTCCGAGAGCTTCTGGAGGTCGAGCTTGCGCAGCATCTTCTTGACGGCTTCGGCGCCCATGTCGGCGTCGAACTCGCTGCCGTACATGGCGCGCGCCTGGCGGAACTCGTCCTCCGTCAGGAGCTGCATCGGCTCGAGCTTCGTCTCGCCGGCGTCGACGACCACGTAGTCCTGGAAGTAGATGACGCGCTCGAGGTTCGAGACCTTGATGCCGAGCAGGTTGCCCAGGCGCGAAGGCATCGCCTTGAAGAACCAGATGTGCGCGACAGGCGCGGCCAGGTTGATGTGGCCCATCCGCTTCCGGCGCACGCGGCTGTGCGTGATCATCACGCCGCACTTGTCGCAGACGATGCCCTTGTGCTTGATGCCCTTGTACTTGCCGCAGAAGCACTCCCAGTCCTTCTCAGGACCGAAGATGCGCTCGCAGAAGAGGCCGTCGCGCTCGGGGCGGTAGGTGCGGTAGTTGATCGTCTCCGGCTTCTTGACCTCCCCGTAGGACCAGGACCGGATGTCCTCCGGGCTGGCCAGCGAGATGGTCACGCTGCCGTAGTCGTTCACACGGTTGTACATCAGGTCGGCCATGGCGTGTTCTCCTAGAGGGTCGTCGACGCCTTCTTGTGGAGCTGCATGTTCAGCCCCAGGCCCTTGATCTCGTTGGTGAGCACCTCGAACGACACCGGCGTGCCCGGCTCGAGGATGTTGAGACCCTTGACCATCGACTCGTAGATCTTGGTGCGTCCGTCGACGTCGTCGGACTTGACGGTGAGCTGCTCCTGCAGGATCGCCGCGGCGCCGTAGGCCTCGAGGGCCCACACTTCCATCTCGCCGAAGCGCTGCCCGCCGAAGCGCGCCTTGCCACCCAGCGGCTGCTGCGTGATGAGGCTGTAGGGACCGGTCGCGCGAGCGTGCACCTTCTCGTCGACGAGGTGGTGCAGCTTGAGCATGTACATGACGCCGACGGTCACCTTCTGCTCGAAGGCCGCGCCGGAGCGGCCGTCGAACAACGTGAACTTGCCGCCCGAGGGCAGGCCGGCCTCGATCAGCGTCTTCTCGATCTCCTCTTCCTTGGCACCGTCGAAAGCCGGCGAGTGCGCGCGGATCCCGAGCGTGCGGCAGGCGAGGCCCAGGTGGGTCTCCAGGATCTGGCCGACGTTCATGCGGCTGGGCACGCCCAGCGGGTTCAGCACGATGTCGACCGACGTCCCGTCCTCGAGGTACGGCATGTCCTCGACCGGGCAGATCTTCGAGATGACGCCCTTGTTGCCGTGACGGCCGGCCATCTTGTCGCCCACCGACAGGTTCCGCTTCGTGGCGACGTAGACCATGACCTTCTCGAGCACGCCGGTGGGCAGCTCGTCGCCGCGCGACAGGCGGTTGACGACCTTGTTCTTCTCGGCCTCGCGCGCCTCGATCTTGGCCGTGTACTCGTTGATCGCCGCCAGAGCGCGCTCACGACGCTCCTTCTGCGGGTGATCCTCGGAAGCGCGCTGGCACAGGAGCTTGACGCGCCGGAGCTCGTCGTAGGTGGCCGTGTCGTCGATCGTCGCCGGCTTGTTCGTCAGCTCGTCGACGATCTCGGCCCCCAGCGCCGCGCGCACTTCGCGCAGCATGGAGACCGTGTTGTCGCGCAGGGCCTTCAGGAAGTCGCGCTCCGCGTCGCGGATGACCGCCAGGGCCTTGGTGCGCTCGGCGTCGGTCAGGTTGACCCGACGGCTGTACTTCTGCGCGTCGATCACCACGCCGCGCGTGCCCGGGGGCATCGTGAGGCTGGCGTTCTTCACGTCGACGCCGGCCTTGCCGAAGATCGCGTGGAGCAGCTTCTCCTCGGGCGTCAGCTCGCTCTTCGACTTGGGAGCGACCTTGCCGACCAGGATGTCACCGGCCTCGACGAACGTGCCGATGCGCACGATGCCGGCGTCGTCCAGGTTCGAGAGGGCCTTCTCGCCGACGTTGGGGATGTCGCGCGTGAACTCCTCCTTGCCCAGCTTCGTCTCGCGGATCTCGACCTCGTACTCCTCGATGTGGATCGAGGTGAACGTGTCGTCCTGCACCAGGCGCTCCGAGACGAGGATCGCGTCCTCGTAGTTGAAGCCGTCCCAGGGCATGAAGGCCACGAGCAGGTTCTTGCCCAGCGCGAGCTCGCCCAGCTGGGTCGAGGCGCCGTCGGCGAGCAACTGCCCCTTCTTGACGACCTGACCTTCGGCGACCACCGCGCGGTGGTTCTGCGTGGTCCGCTCGTTCATGCCGCGGAACTTGGTCAGCTCGTATTCCTCGTCGTCGACCGTGATGCGACGGCTGTCGACGTACTTCACGGTGCCCGGCTTCTTGGCGTAGACCGGCAGGCTCGAGTTGCGCGCGACGGCCAGCTCCATGCCCGTCCCGACGACCGGGACCTCCGGGCGCAGGAGCGGCACCGCCTGGCGCTGCATGTTCGAGCCCATCAACGCGCGGTTCGCGTCGTCGTGCTCGAGGAACGGGATCAGCGCGGCAGAGACGCCGATGATCTGGTTCGGCGCGACATCGACGTAGTCGACCTCGTTGGGCTGGACCTCGATGTTGTCGCCGTTGCGGCGCGCCAGCACGCGGTCGCCGGCCAGCGAGTTGTCGGGACCCAGCTCGACGTCGGCCGGGGCCATGACGAGCCCGGTCTCCTCGTCGGCGCGCAGGTACGCGACCTCGTCGGTCAGCTTGCCGTTGCGGATGCGGCGGTAGGGCGTCGTCAGGAACCCGTACGCGTCGAGACGCGCATAGATCGCCAACGAGCTGATCAGGCCGATGTTGCTGCCTTCCGGCGTCTCGATCGGGCACAGACGGCCGTAGTGCGAGAGGTGCACGTCGCGCACGTCGAAGCCGGCGCGCTTGCGGTTCAAGCCGCCCGGTCCCAGCGCCGACAGGCGCCGCTCGTGCGTGAGCTGGCTCAGCGGGTTGGCCTGGTCGACGACCTGCGACAGCTCGCTGCGGCCGAAAAAGTACTCGACGGCGCTCGAGAAGGTCTTCGAGTTGATCAGGGTGCGCGGGCTGACGGACTCCGCCCCGCTGTCCATGTTCATGCGCTCCTGGGCGGTGCGGCGCAGCTTGAGCAGGCCCTTGCGGAACTCGTCCGCCGCCAGCTCCGCGATCGTGCGCACGCGCCGGTTGCCCAGGTTGTCGATGTCGTCGATCTCGCCCTTGCCCTCGCGCAAGTCGACGATGTAGGCGATGCAGTGGATGAAGTCGTCGGCCTGCAGGACCTGGATGTCCTCCTCCGTCTTCAGCCCGAACTTGCGGTTCAGGCGGAAGCGGCCGACGCGGCCCAGGCGGTAGCGCTGGGGATCGAAGAACTTCTCGTGGAAGAGCTCACGCGCCTTCTCGAGCTGGACCGGGTTGCCCGGGCGCAGGCGGCTGTAGATCTTGAGCAGCGCCTCCTCGTGGCTCTTCGTCGGGTCCTCGTGCAGCGAGTTGACGATGAGCATGTCGATCGAGCGCGGATCGGCGTCGATCACCTCGACCTCGGCCAGGTCGCTGCCGGCGATCTCGAGCGCGGAGCTCTCGGGGATCGGCATGCCTGAACGCACGAGGACCTCGCCCGTCTTGAGGACGACGATGTCCCCCACCGCGATCTTGTCGGTGATGCTCTTGGCGAAGGCGGCCTGCGTCTGCGTCTTCGACTTCTTGACCACCTCGGTCTTGTAGAAGCGACGCAGGATGTCACGGTCGGTCGAGAGCGACTCGGACAGCGCGCGCAGGAGCGTCACGGCCGAGAACTTGCCCGACTGGTCGATGCGGACCGAGAGCGTGTCCTTCTTCGTGACGTTGATCTCGACCCACGAGCCGCGCTCGGGGATGATCCAGCACGAGTGCAGCTTGCGGTTGTCGCCCGCGCTGGACTGGTCGTAGCTGAAGTCGACGCCCGGCGAGCGGTGGAGCTGGCTGACGATCACGCGCTCCGAGCCGTTGATGATGAACTCGCCGCCGCCGACCATGACCGGGATCTCGCCCAGATACACCTCTTCCTCGATCGGCTCGGGCTTGATCAGCCGCAGCCGGACCTTGAAGGGGTAGCCGTACGAGAGCCGCAGCTTGCGGCACTCGTCGATCGTGTAGCGCGGCCGCCCCAGCTCGTAGCCGACGTACTCGAGGCACATCGTCTTGTCGTACGAGTAGATGGGGAAGACCTCGCGCAGCAGGGCTTCGAGGCCCTCGATCTGGCGCTGCGACTGGGGCCGCTCGGCAGCCAGGAACTCGTGGTAAGCACGAGTCTGGATCTCGACGAGGTCGGGGAGCTCGACGATGGCCGGATAGCGGCCAAAGCGTCGAACGGGGGCGTTGGTCTGGGTCATGGGCGCTGGGGACGAGAGACTTCGGTGTCTCGGGCTTCGATCCCGGACGACGGCTCTCGGACTCGACCTGGGTGGAACGCGGACCGGACTCGGGGACCGGCCGTGGGATGCAGCCGGGTGGATGGATCGCAACGCCGGACGCGGGGCTTGGCGATGCGGAGGCGGAAGGAGGACGTCAGGGGTGGCGGAAGACGTCGTGGGCGGACGGAGCCGGCGGGATGAACAGGGTGCGCCGGAGCGGTTCGAAATGGGTCCGTCCGGAGAACAGGGGACGCGGACCCCCGACTGGCCGGAGCGGGTCGACCCGGCGCGGACGGGGACTCGCAAGCCCCCACCTTGGCTGATGGGAACGAAGATTGCAAGCCCCCGGCGCGCGGGCTCTCCCCGCACGTCGGAAAGGCGGGTCGAGCGACCCCGATCAGACCAGCTTGACCTTGGCGCCCGCGTCTTCGAGCTGCTTCTTGATCGCCTCGGCCTCGTCCTTCGTCAGACCGGCTTTGACTTGCTTCGGCGCGCCGTCGACCAGATCCTTGGCCTCCTTGAGGCCCAGGCCCGTGAGGGCGCGGACGACCTTGATGACCTCGATCTTCTTCTCGCCCGCGGCCTCCAGGTGCACGTCGAAGGAGGTCTTCTCCTCCTTCGCGGGAGCGGCAGCGCCACCGCCGGCGGCGGCGACGGCGACCGGGGCGGCAGCGCTGACGCCCCAGTGGCCTTCCAGGTACTTGACCAGCTTGGACGCCTGGAGGAGCGTCAGGCCGTCCATCTTGGACGCGATGGCCTGCAGCTCCGGCTCGAGTTCGATCGTGTTGGTTTCAGTCATGGGACTACTTTCTTCCGAGAGACGAGATGCTGTTTCGATTCTGGTGGGAGCCGCTGCCGCGGCTTCTGCGGGCAGCCACGGCCTGGGAGGGGTGGACTAGGCGGCCGGGGTGGCCGCATCGGCGGCCTGGCCGGCGTTCTTCTCGAGCTGGTCGGCGCGCGCCTGGAGGAGACGCACGAGGCCCGACGAGACGGCGTTCATCGTGCTGACGAGCCCGCGCGGCGGACCGCTCAGGCAACCCAGCAGCTTGGCCTGCAGCGTGGGCCGGTCGGGCACGCCCGCCAGCTCGACGACTTCGACCGAGGAGAGCAGGCGCCCTTCCAGGACACCCGCGCGCACCTTGACCTTGTTGACCTTTTTCGTCTCGGGCGACTGGAACGTCTTGGCCGCGTGCAGGACCGCCTCGGACGAGCCGAACGCGACCGCCGTGTTGCCCTGCAGAGCGTCGTCGGGGAGCTCGAAGCCGCGCTTCTTCAGCACCAGCCGCGCCAGCGAGTTGCGGACCATGAGCAGCTGACAGCCCTTCTCGGCCAGCTTGTCGCGCAGCGTCTCGTTCTCGACCGCGTTCAGCCCGCCGTAGCCGACGAGGATGATGCCTTCGGCACCCTCGAAGTCCGTGGACAGGTCGCGGACCAACAGCTCGTTCACCAGATTAGGCATGGGTGACCTCCCACGTGATCGCGACGCCGGGGCCCATCGTGGTCGAGAGCGAGATCCGGCGCAGGAACTCGCCCTTCACGGCCGGCGGACGCAGGCCCGAGATGTGATCCAGGAACGCGCGCAGGTTCGCTTCCAGGTCCTCGACCGGGAAGCTGCGCTTGCCCAGCGCGGCGTGCACGTTGCCGCCCGCGTCGGTGCGGAACTCGACCTTGCCGGCCTTGAACTCCTTGACCGCGGCGCTGACGTCGGCGGTGACGGTGCCCGACTTCGGGCTGGGCATCTTGCCCTGCGGCCCGAGGACTTTGCCGAGCTTGCCGACGTGCTTCATCATGTCGGGGCTGGCGATGACGATGTCGAAGTCCATCCAGCCGCCCAGGATCTTGTCCGCGAGGTCGCCCGCTCCGACGAGGTCGGCTCCGGCGGCCTTGGCGGCTTCGGCCTTGTCGCCCTCGGCGAAGACCACGATCTTGACGGTCTTGCCCAAGCCCTTGGGCAGCGACACCGCGCCGCGCACGAGCTGATCGGTCTTCTTGGGGTCGATGCCGAGGCGCACGGCGATCTCGACGGTCTCGTCGAACTTCGCGGCGGGCAGGGCCTTCAGGACCCTGAGCGCCTCGTCCGGCGCGTAGCTCCGCGTGCGGTCGACCTTGGCCGCGGCGGCTTCGTATCTCTTGCTGTGCTTGACCATGGTGTCAGCCCTCGACCTTGATGCCGGACGAGCGCGCGGTCCCCGCGACGATCTTGATCGCCGCTTCCATGTCGCGGCAGTTCAGGTCGGCCATCTTGGTCTTGGCGATCTCCTCGACCTGCTTGCGCGTGACGGTGCCGACCGTCTGCGTGCCGACGAGGCCGGCGCCCTTCTCGACACCCGCGGCCTTCTTCAGCAGCACGGAAGCGGGCGGCGACTTCAGGATGAAATCGAACGTCCGGTCTTTGTAGACCGTGATCTCGACGGGGATGATGAGCCCCATCTGCGAGCGGGTGGCGTCGTTGAATTGCTTCACGAACGCCGCGATGTTCACGCCGTGGGATCCGAGCGCAGGGCCGACCGGCGGCGCAGGCGTAGCCTGGCCGGCGGGGCATTGCAGCTTGATCTTGCCAGTGATTTCCTTGGCCATGATTCCTCGCGCGGTGACGCGCACACCGACCCGTCAGGGTCGGAGCGCACGGCTCAGACCGCCTCGACCTCCCAGTACTCCAGCTCGACGGGGGTCGGCCGGCCGAAGATCGTCACGACGACCCTCACCGTCCCCTTCTCGGGGTTGACATCGTCGACGGTCCCGTCGAAACCGTCGAACGCTCCGGACTTGATCTTCACCATGTCGCCCTTGTGCAGGCCGATCGTGACCTGCGGGCGCGTTTCCGAGTCGGACATGCGCGCCAGGATCTTCGAGACCTCGGCTTCGCTCAGGGGCGTGGCCTCGCCGCGGCTGCCCAGGAAATCCCCGAGGCCGTCGACTTCGCGCAGCGTGTTGCGCGCCTTGACGACGCGCGTGTCCTCGGGGTCCTCGAGGTCCGCCTGGACCATCAGGTAGCCCGGGTAGAGCTTCTTGTTCTTGACGCGCTTCTTCCCGTTCTTCAGGTCCGTGACCCGCTCGAAGGGCACGAGCACCTGAGGCACGAGATCCTGGACGCCCGCGATCTTCAACCGCAGGAGTGCGCTCTTGGCGATGCTGTCCTCGCGCCCCGACTGGCAGCGCACGAAGTACCATCTCATCCCCATCGCACCGGTCTCCAAGGAAGGGCCCATGGCGTCAGCTTCCCAAGAGGAGGCGGTCTGCCCACCGGCCGAGCAGCCAGTCGGCGCCGGCCAGGAAAGCCATCAGGAAGAGGACGCAGGCGATGACCACGATCGAGGAGCGCACGGCTTCCGGCACGGTCGGCCAGGTCACCTTGCGCAGCTCGCTCTCGGTCTCGATGAGCAGATCCGCCTGCTTGGGCCGGTTCAGGATGCGGTTGAGCAGCCAGACCGATCCGACCAGGACCGCGACCGAGATCAACATCGCCGCATTCAGCGGCAGCCCGAGCACCGGGATGCGCGGCATCGAGGCCACGAGCGGCCGCGGCATCGTGTTCGGGAAGTACCCGAGCAGCGTCGTGTAGAGCGACGTCGTGCCGTAGAAGAACAGGATCGCCAGCGACCAGAACGCCGCGAGGCGCGCGTAGCGACCTTGTTCCGGTTTGTAGGCCATGGCGTCGGTTTCGTGAGTGCGGGGGGGGGAGAGGAAGGAGGTTCCGACCGCGAGGTCAGAGCTTCTTTTCCTTGTGAGGCGTGTGCTTGCGCTCGAACCGGCAGTACTTCGACTTCTCGATCTTGTACGTGGCCTTCAGGCGCTTGTGCGTCGTGTAGTTGCGGTTCCCGCACACGGTGCACTCGAGGTAGACGAAGCGTTCCTTGATCTTCATGAGCGGAGCGTCGGTTGGTGTGATCGCTCGGGTGGCCGAGCGCCTCGGAGGCGCCCGACCGCCCGGCGGTCATCTCACTTCAGGATCTTCGTGACGACGCCCGCGCCGACCGTGCGACCGCCTTCGCGGATCGCGAAGCGCAGCTGCTCGTCCATCGCGATCGGGATGAGGAGTTCGACTTCCATCTTCACGTTGTCGCCGGGCATGCACATCTCGGCGCCGTCCATCAGCTTGGCGGTGCCGGTCACGTCCGTCGTGCGGAAGTAGAACTGCGGGCGATAGCCCGAGAAGAACGGCGTGTGGCGGCCGCCCTCTTCCTTCGAGAGGACGTACACCTCGGCCTCGAACTTCGTGTGCGGGGTGATCGAGCCGGGCTTGGCCACGACCATGCCGCGCTCGAGGTCCTTCTTCTCGACGCCGCGCAGGAGGATGCCGACGTTGTCGCCGGCCTGACCCTGATCGAGCGTCTTCTGGAACATCTCGACGCCGGTGCAGACCGACTTCATGATCGTCTCGCGCAGGCCGACCAGCTCGACCGGCTCGCCGACCTTGACGATGCCGCGGTCGATGCGGCCCGTGCCGACCGTGCCGCGACCCATGATCGAGAACACGTCCTCGATGCACATCAGGAACGGCTTGTCGACCTCGCGCTGAGGCGTCGGGATGTGGCTGTCGAGAGCCTTCATGAGCTCGTCGATGCAGGCGTTGGCCTTCTCGTCCTTGCCGCCCGACTCGAGGGCGGCCTTGGCCTGGCCCCGGATGATCGGCGTGCTGTCGCCCGGGAACTTGTACTTGTTGAGCAGGTCGCGGATCTCCATCTCGACCAGCTCGATGAGCTCCGGGTCGTCGACGAGGTCGACCTTGTTCAGGAAGACGACGATGTAGGGCACGTTCACCTGGCGGGCCAGGAGCACGTGCTCGCGCGTCTGCGGCATCGGGCCGTCCGCGGCTGACACGACCAGGATGGCGCCGTCCATCTGGGCGGCACCCGTGATCATGTTCTTGACGAAGTCGGCGTGGCCCGGGCAGTCGATGTGCGCGTAGTGCCGCGCCTCCGACTCGTACTCGGTGTGCGACGCCGCGATCGTGACCGTCTTGTCGGCCGAGCGCACGGTCCCGCCCTTGGTGATCTCGGCGTAGGTCTTGGCTTTCTGGCCGGTGCGCGCGGCGGAACGCGCCGCGAGCGCCGCCGTGAGCGTGCTCTTGCCGTGGTCGATGTGACCGATCGTGCCGACGTTCACGTGCGGCTTCGTCCGCTGGAACATTTCCTTGGCCATGGTTCTCTTCTGATGCTGTGCGGGCCTCGCAAGCCCGGCGGTCGTCGTCTGGTGGGAGTGGTCTGGGGCCTTCCGGGGCCCGGCGATCGGTTGCGCCACCGCGCAGGCCTTGCGGCCCGGCGCTGCGGCGCGGTTCGGTGCGTTGAGTTGGAGTGGGAACGATCTCGAAGTGGTCTGGAGCTGCTGATGGGAATCGAACCCATGACCTCTTCCTTACCAAGGAAGTGCTCTACCGGCTGAGCTACAGCAGCAGGGCCAGCGCGCATCCGCGTGGCTCGCACGCGGAAGCTCGCTGGCTCTGTTCGTGTCGTCCAGCAACGATTCGGGCGCGATTCATAGCCCAAAACGCGCGCCCTTCCATCGCCGGAGCGAAGCACCGTGTGGCGCGAGCGCAGCTCGGTAAGGTTGGCGAGCGCAGCTCGGTAAGGTTGGCGAGCGCAGCTCGGTCAGGTTGGAGCGGGCGACGGGACTCGAACCCGCAACATTCAGCTTGGAAGGCTGACGCTCTACCATTGAGCTACACCCGCGGCTCGGGCGGGCATCGCCCCGCTCGGTTCGCGCGGACGAAACTGCTCGCGAGAAACCGGGCGTGCGCGCTCGAGAGCGCGCGGGCGATCGTGGACGGGACGCTGCAGGGAAGGGCCAGGAACGGGGCGCGAGAGAGTGGTGGGGAGAGGCGGATTCGAACCGCCGAAGGCTGAGCCACCAGATTTACAGTCTGGCCCGTTTGGCCGCTCCGGAATCTCCCCGGACGTGGCCGGCCCGCCGCACGCGGCGACGGAAACGCACCGCCATGCTCGGCGGTGTTCGCACCGCCATTCTGGGCGGCGTTCGCACCGCCATTCTCGGCGGTATTCACTCGGTGCTCCGGTCCTAGCGCGGGCGCTCACGCGCGCGAACCTTCCGGTCCGGCACGGGTCGCACCGCTCCCTGAGTCATCCTCGAGAGGTTGCGTTGAGAGGGAACCGATCACGCGCCGTCAGGCGCGTCCCCTCGCCACCGTGGAGCCGGTCCGGTCCCTCGCGTGCGCTCCGAGGAGCGGCGCCCGCTGGAGCCAGCGGCGGGAGTCGAACCCGCAACCTCCTGATTACAAATCAGGGGCTCTGCCAATTGAGCTACGCTGGCAAGACCAGAGCGGCTCACGGGCAGCCCGACGCATGACCCCACGCTTGCGCGCAAGCCCATGCCGGACGGCGAAGTGAGCGCAGGAGGATAAGGACCGTTCCGCGGGAGTCAAGCTTCTGTTCCGGCGGGGGGGCACCCCCGCCGGGCGGCCGCCCCGACCGGAAGCCGAAGGGTGACGCGCCAGACCGGAAGCTGACCCGGTCCATTGTGCCTGCACTCCGGGAGGGGGTCATCGTCATGGGGTGGCGCTATCGGTGGTGGCCGGGAGCGAAAAGCACAGCGGATTGGGACAGCTTCCGGGGGT
>Ga0163150_10006154_pt1 | contig 14859 bp, 11 predicted proteins | sample OliLakLV19P2IB_FD_148628 | JGI IMG/M metagenome (GOLD analysis project Ga0163150, IMG submission 148628) | Freshwater microbial mat bacterial communities from Lake Vanda, McMurdo Dry Valleys, Antarctica - Oligotrophic Lake LV.19.P2.IB | ecosystem: Environmental > Aquatic > Freshwater > Lake >...
CCAGGTGATTTTTGCCACCGGGACTTCGTTCATAGTCCCCTGGTTCTTGCCCCGGCCGATCAGCTCCGAAATTTTCGTCGTCTGATGTCCAAGAAAACGGGCAGACAATTCGTCCATGTTGTGAGTGTTGCGACCGGGATCGGCCAGGTAATCAGCCACCATCGTGTCGAACAGGCGACAACGGATATACAGCCCGCATCGCCGCATCACGATCATGTCGTATTTCAGATTCTGACCGATTGCTTCAACCGATTCGTTCTCAAGAAGTGGTCGCAGCGTATCCACCAACACTTGCTGGCCCATCGTCACTTCTCCCGCAGGAGCCCGCACCGGGATATACCAGGCGATACCCGGATTGATGCACAACGAAGCTCCAACCAGTTCAGCCCAGGTTGGATTGGCCGACGTCGTTTCCGTATCGAAGGAAACACAACCGGCGGCAATGGCCGACTCGACTATCTTCTTTAGAACATCCGGATCTGTAACTGTTTTGTAATCCGCCTTCCAGTTATCAACCGCCTTTTCGGCAGGCCCCAGTTTCGCTATCCGGTCCGTAATCTGCCTGAATCCGGCCTGGTGACAAAACTCAATGGCGGCCGGCAAATCCCATTGCCCGACAGAAGCCAGCTTCCAGTCAAAATCGATTGGCGAACGGTCGTCCAGCCGAACCAGCCGGCGACTGACCAAAACCTGTTCGGCACCTTCGCGGATTTTATCCGCCTTTTTTCCCTTGATCTCGTCCGTGCGGGCGAGAATCTGGTCCAAACTACCAAACTGTTCCAGCAGTTGAGACGCCGTCTTGGGACCAATCGATGGAATGCCCGGAACGTTATCGACGGAATCGCCCACCATCGCCTGGAAATCTACGACTTGTTCGGGACTGATACCCCAGTCCGCCCGAAGTTCGTCGTGACCGTACAGGTTCCCTTTTCTCAGATTCAACAATCGAACCTGTTCTGCGATCAACTGGCGACAGTCCTTGTCCGAAGTGACCAGCACGCACATCTCCGCACCGGCTTCGGACAATTCCCGGGCAAAGGTTGCCAGAATGTCGTCGGCCTCGAATCCGGGCAATTCGACGGCCGGAATTCCCATCGCTTCCAGCAGCTTGCGGATCTCCGGAATCTGTTCACGCAACGGACCGGGCATCGGGTCGCGATGTGCCTTGTACTCGGGATAGATTTCGTTGCGAAAAGTCGTATCGCTGTGATCAAAAGCACAAACGAGAAAATCCGGATGATATTTGGTCAGAATATCGAGGATATCCCGGGTAAATCCAAACAGGGCATTTACCGGTTTGCCGTCCGGGGAGGTCATGTCGGAAATGGCATGAAAGACCTGGTAAATCAGCGAGTGCGAATCCAGGACGAAAACACGTTTTCCACGGACATCCCCCGAGACCCCAGCCGGCAACCTCGCTGCGACCGGCTCAATCGTTCTCAAGCTCGCCTGCGGTTGCACCGGTTCGTCCGTCAGTTCCGGAAACAGTTCCATCGTTTTCTCGCGTTTTTTCGCCATAACACCTCGTTCCTGAGCTCGCATCCGACCGTTATTAATGACAGACAGCGGTGCATCATCGCCTGGCACACCCTTGCGCGATACCCATCGCCTGGGGGCAGAAAATGCCCTGATTGCCCAAACCAGCGAGTCGCTCTGACCGGCTTTTCCGGTTAAAATTGACAGGGAATATGCTCGACTTAGAATAGGTTTTGGGAGTGATTGCGCAGTTTGCCATGTAAAGCCCTGGTCAGATTAACATTTTCGCAAGTGTTTTTCGCCAGGATTACCAGGCATCCCGCTCATTCGTTTGTTCCAAAATCTCGCTCTTGACCGGATTCGCCCGTCGGACCGGTCGGGAGATTGTGTTTGCCAATTGCCCGGGAGTATCAGCCGATGGCCGCTCGACAGAACCAGGGATTCCTGATCTGGATTATTGTGCTCGTGATTTTTTCGCTGGTTCTCGCACTGGCAACATTTCTCAGCTTCACCAAGGCGCTTGAATACGCCGACCTGAACTCCCAAAACGAAGCATCCCTGAAAATCCAGACAGCTCTCGTCAAGGCGCATGAGATTCAGAATCAAGTCATGAAAGCCATGATCGGCAATATGGGGGAAAGCCCCAGCGAAATCGAGACGAACCTGAATTCCCAGGATGGTCTGCTCAATGGACTGGACAGCGACAAGCGTGCGGCCGTTGCCGAAGTTGTCAATAAATCCCGCGAAGTCTTTGCCGAATACAAAAAGGACATGGCTCTGCTGATTTCCACCGGTGGAGACAGCAACCCCAGCGCAACGTACCGCGGAGTTTTCGAATCATTGGCGACCGCGCTGAAACGCAAGAACGATGACAACACCGTGCTGCAAAATGACCTCATCCGTATCCAGCGCGAAGCCCAGGCCGAAGTTGCCGCCAAGGATGCCGAAGTCCAGCAAATGAAAACACAGCTGGCAACAACCCAACAGGATTTTGAGAACGAAAAGACCCGCCACCTTGAAGACATAAATACATTCAAAACGGCGATGGATACCGTCAAAGCGGAAAACAACCTGAAGAACATCGACTTTGACAAGGTCCGGGCGATCTGGGAACAGGTAGAAGCCGGCATGTCCAAGTCCATCACTGACCTGACCAAAGACAACGACACCCTCAAGGTCAAAGTCGATCTGTACGAAGCCGAGAACTTTGACCGGGCAGACGGCATTGTCGTCAGCGTGGCCGACGCACTGGGTATTGTTGTGATCAATCGTGGAACTGCGGACGGACTTCGGCTGAACCGGAGCTTCGCCATTTATCCACAGGGCACAACCAACTTTGTGAAAAACCGGCACAAGGCAACCATCGAAGTCATCCGGCTGTCCGGACCCAAGACTTCCGAAGCCCGAATCACCATGGAAGACCCCCGCAATCCAATCATGACCAATGACCTGATTCTGGCTGCGACCTGGGATCCGGGTAACAGCGTGGAAATCGCCCTGGCTGGCGTTTTCGACATGGATTACGACGGCAATGACGACCGGGACAAGCTGATCCAGGAAATTACCGCCAACGGTGGCAAGGTAGTTGCCTGGCATGACGACGATGGAACAATCCATGGCGAGATCACCGCCGCAACCCGGTATTTTGTTCAGGGTGACGCACAGATGCCCGGACTCGATTTTAATCCTGCCCTTGCCAAAGCCGCCCGCGAAATGAAACTGGACGCCGAGAGCAAGAAGATCCAGATCATTGACTCACGAAAATTGATGGAATGGATGGGCCGGTCTCTGCAATCCCCAACCGTGGTTCCGCTGGATGACCGGATGGGCAATCCGACCCGACACCGCGAAGCGGCCGAGGCGGCCCGGAAGGAAGCCGATTTGAACGTCCAGGGTAGTGGCGGCGACATCAACAAATAATTGCAGAATCTGCGTCAGCGGGCCGGTTTGAATCCAGCTTTTGCTCTGCCGAAAATCATTCGCAAACAGCCGGAACTTTCCGGCTGTTTTTTTATGCCCATTCGCTGTGGGGTACCGGCACCTGACCCGAAGCGAAATCAGCCTGATTCTGCAATAATGGACCGCTTTACCATTCAACAATCAGGGGATTTCCGGAAATGCCGGCCCGAGAACTTCATTTTGAAAACCTGGATGACCTCCGCAGAGAACTCGGCCGACTCAAGTCAGGTCCGTATGAACAAACAGGCAAGTGGAACCTGTCCCAGATATGCAGCCACCTCGAATGCTGGATGCGATATCCCGTGGACGGATTTCCGCGACCCCCGTTTCTGATCACGATCATCATGCCGGTAATGAAATTTGCCATCGGTCGCCGGATGTTTCGCAAAGTGTTGAAGACCGGCAAGTTTCCAAATGGCGCACCCACCGCACCCGAAACCGTTTTCCGGGCCGAATCGGTCAACGATCACGATTCGATCGCCGCGCTGTTGAAAACCATTGACCGGCTGGAACGCTTCACCGGCCCAGCCCCCGACTCTCCCTTTTTCGGCCCGATGTCGATCGATGAATGCCGCAAGCTCCAGTTGATCCACTGCGCCCACCACCTCGGCTTCCTCGTCCCCAAAACGTAATTGCATACTGCAATTCATCGCCGAATGCAGTCATCACCCAATGTAGTCATCACGCTCCGTCGTGATGACCTCCGCAACATGCCCCCCATCTACAAAATATTAACCACCGAACAATGGACCGAAACCCAATCTCTCGGCCATTTTTCCGGCTCTCCCGCTGATCTCCGTGACGGTTTCATCCACTTCTCCACCGCCGAACAAGTCGCGGGCACATTGCAAAAGCACTTTTTCGGCCAAACCGGCCTGCTTCTGGCCGAAGTTGACCCTGCACAGCTGGCCGACTCTTTGAAATGGGAACCCTCTCGAAACGACCAGCTATTCCCCCACCTCTACTCCAACCTGCCACTCGAATCTGTAACCAGCATCCGCGAAGTCGTTGCGGCAGATTGGGAATAGACAGGCCGGGATTTTTTCGCCTTTTGGAACAGTTCGCCAGATTCTGCGGTGGCTAGCCCCTGCATGAGGCTATGCAAGCGGCGTCTTCGATTTCTGACCGGGTATTTCCTGGACCCAGGTTGGGACCATGTACCCGGGCAACCGGTCGCGGAGAGTTGCCATCAGTGTCTGGCCGGTTTGGAGGGGGACCTCAAAATGGGCTGCGCCGGCCACAGGGTCCAGTTGATGGAGGTAGTACGGCAACACTCCACATTCGAACAGCCGGCGGGAAAGGCCTTCCAGAACTTCAACAGAATCATTGACGCCACGCAACAATACCGACTGGTTCAGCATCATGGCGTCTGCCCCGTCTCTCATGGCGCGCAACGCGGAAGCAACGTCGGCATCGATTTCGGCCGGATGATTGGCGTGAATGACCACCACAGTTTTCAGCCGGCTGGAACGAAGGATCTCCGTCAGCCGGTTGGTGACCCGCTGGGGAATCGCGACTGGCATTCGCGTGTGAATCCGCAAGCGGCGAAGCGTTGGGATCAGGTCGAGTTGACCGACAATCCATTCCAGTCGTTCGTCGGACAACATCAGCGGGTCCCCGCCACTCAGCAGTACCTCGTCTACCTCCGGATGATCGCGCAAATAGCCGAATGCTTCGGCAAGCTGTTCCCTGGAACGCGGCGCCGAGTCGTATGGAAAATGTCTTCGAAAACAGTACCGGCAGTTGATTGCGCAGACTCCAGCGACGACCAGCAGCACCCGACCCTGGTATTTATGCAAGACCCCGGGAATCGGCTGAAACTCCGACTCGTCCAGTGGGTCCTTTACAAACCCCGGGACGGTGGTACGTTCTGCCGCAGTCGCCAATACCTGTGCCAGCAACGGATCGTTTGGATCGCCGGGCCGAATCCGGTTGAGCCAGGGAATCGGAACGAAAACCGGGAAATCCTGCCCGGCCAGACCGGCCTGTTCCAGCTCTGGTCCATCCGGATCCAGCCCCACCCGTTGCAGCAACTGGTCCAGAGAACGGACGGCCATCTTCAGGTGAGCCTGCCAGGATTCGCTACCGGCGCGGACAGAATCGTCCGTGGACGTTAAAATCGGCATCCCTGTTTTCAAGACATTTTCCATCGACTATTTCAGCTAATTTTCAGGAACATTCCAAGTGGCGAGTTACAAGACGAGTGATTTCCGCAAAGGCCTCAAGGTTCAGATTGACGGCGAGCCCTTTTTGATGACCGAAATGCAGTTTGTCAAACCGGGCAAAGGCAATGCATTGTACAAGTGTAAACTGAAAAACCTGATCCGGGGGAATGTGCTTTCCCGAACCTACAAGGGCGGAGACACGCTGGAATCAGCCGATGTCGAGGAAACAGCGGTTCAGTACCTGTACCGTCAGGGCGAAAAGTTCGTTTTCATGCACGCCGTTACATTTGAGCAGTATGAACTGACTGCCGAGCAGGTAGACGATTCCTGGAAATTCATGAAAGACGGCATGGAATGTTCCATGGTTCTGTACAACGGCCAGCCCATAACGCTGTCCCCACCCAACCACGTCGAGCTGAAAGTCGAATATTGTGAGCCCGGCGTAAAAGGGGACACGGCGACCAACGTGACCAAAATTGTCAAAGTCGAAACCGGCGCCGAGTTCAACTGCCCGGCTTTCGTCAACATTGGCGATATCATCCGGATTGACACCCGCACTGGCGATTACCTCGGCCGTTCATAGCACCAGTAACCATCCACCTGCAGTTATTGTCGGGAGAAGCCCATGCATGTTCAATTCTGGGGTGCTGCCCGAACGGTCACCGGGTCGATGCATTTGCTGGAATGCGCAGGAAAAAAAATTCTGCTTGATTGCGGAATGTATCAGGGCCGCCGCAAAGAGGCGTTTCAGCGAAACCGGGACATACCGTTTGAACCATCCAAAATCGACGCGGTAATCGTTTCGCACGCGCATATCGACCACACAGGCAACCTCCCCACTCTGGTTCGCGGAGGCTTTCGTGGGCCGATCTATTCCACATCGGGAACCCGCGACCTGGCCTCGTGCATGCTGCTCGACTCGGCGCATATCCAGGAACATGATGTTGAATATGTCAACAAGAAACGGATTCGGAATGGCCAGAGTCCGTTTGAGCCGCTGTACACAACCGCCGATGCCGTGGCAGCGATTCGCAAATATCGCTCGATCGATTTTGGCGAGTGGTTCGACGTTTTCCCCGGTATCCGCTGCCAATACCATCTGGCCGGGCACATGCTCGGCGCTGCCAGCGTGGAACTTGTGTTGAACGAGCCGGGCCATCGCGAAGTCCGCCTGTTGTTCAGCGGCGACATCGGTCGGCCCGGCATGCCTATTCTGCCTGACCCGGTGCTGGTGGATGGCGCCGACTATGTGATTATGGAAGCTACATATGGTGATCGCTCGCACGAACCAGGCGGCGACGCGATGAAAATGCTCCGGGAAATTGCCGGGAAAACGTGGAAGCAGGGAGGAAAGCTGCTGATCCCGGCCTTTTCCGTCGGGCGAACCCAGGAAATCGTCTATCGCCTGAACCTGCTGGCCGAAAAGGGGGAGCTTCCTCCGATCAAAGTCTTTGTCGACAGTCCGCTGGCCGTTTGTGTCAGCGATGTCTTCCGCTCCCATGTCGAATGTTTTGACGAAGAAATGTTGCAGCACATCCTGAACGAAGACGATCAGGACCCGCTGAAATTCGAAAACCTGTTCTACATCCGGAAAGTGGAACATTCCAAAGAATTGAACAAACTCAAGGAACCCTGTGTGATCGTCAGCGCGTCGGGAATGTGCGAAGGAGGCCGGATCCTGCATCACCTGAAGAACAACATCGAAGATCCGAAAAACACGATCCTGTTCACCGGATATCAGGCGCCGCATACGCTGGGCCGTCGGATCCTGGATGGCAACAAACAGATCCGCATATTCGGTGACGAATACACCGTCCGTGCCAACATCGCCAAACTGGAGGCAAGCAGCGGGCACGCCGACCAGCCGGAACTGCTGAAATGGGCCCTCGCTGCAAACCGGAAAAACACCGTGCGACAGTATGCACTGGTCCATACCGAGATGCTCGCCGCCACAGCACTTCGGCAACTCATGATCGAAAACGGACTGAAAAACGTCATGATCCCCGACCGCAGCGACCGGATGAACCTGGATTGACGTGTTCGGAAGTAATGTTCGCGGATCATTTACGCTCGCGCATAAACAAAGCCACCGGTCCGTGAATGGCCCGGTGGCTTTTTCAGTTTCGATCGCGACCCGTATCAGCTGATTCGTCGCCGGAACAACAGTCCCAAACCCGCCAGCGACAACAGCCCCAGCGATCCCGGTTCAGGAACCATAAAGGGGTTGATCATCTGCCCTCGAATTTCCCCACCAGGGAAAGTCGAAGTATGAATGTTGATGTAGGTCATTCCATTCAGCGTATTGGCAATGTTCGGGGCCGTTATCGTGCCCGAACCGGAAAACGTCCCGCTGGTAGCAGTGTCAATCGTCAGTGCAAACAACACACCGGCGTTTGTGCCCGCCGGAGCGAAGCCATGAAGGTGCGCCGCTGTCGTATTGGCCAAGAGTCCCGAAAACGTCCCGGAGATGGTCATCGACCCTGACACGTCATTAAAAAATGCCGTCCCAAAACCGGTTCCCGGAGACGCGTTGGGGGGAACTTCCTGCAGCCCGTCCAGATTGACATTGAATTGCCATAAATCGGCCCGCGCCGTGAGGGTACTGCCCAGCACCAATGCCAGGCATAAAACAATGGATCGAGTCATGATGCACCTCAAATAGAAAGAACACCGGGGCAAAAAATATCCCCGAATAATTACTGAAATTCTAACCCGACCGATCCGTCCGGGTCAATCAACAGGCCCTGTCCCGTGCCCTCCCCCCAGGCAGTTGCCCGGGATTTCCACGTATTCCCCAGTCACTTCGGAGTTTCGAACCGGATCCAAATCCGGTTGCCCCGGGTGACTGGCGACGTGAACTGCCATGTCCACGACGGTTTTCCCGACCATCAGGAGGACCACCAGCATCATCGGTGAACCAAGGAACATGATGACAATGCCGCCAAAAATAATGCAAACGTGAAGCAAAACGATCCGGCCGTACGGCCGAAACATTTCCATCACGGGGCTGGTCCGTTCATACTCCCCCTGCAGAATGTAATGCCGGAAAAAAGAGATCCCGTGACTGGCCAACAGTCCGAGTACCGACAGAAATGCACCCGTCGGCAATCACGATGGCGTACAAGCCGATGATGATGTTTTCCCACCAGTAAAACATCACCACGCCACCCAGGTCCCAGCCAAAAACCAGGGCGAAAAAAACCGGCAACAAATTTGCAGCAATCAGACTGACCAGCGAAACGCGGTCACCCCTGGCCCATTGTTCCGCTATGTTCCCGATCAGCCTGGCCGGCACTGGTAGTTTTTTCATGATTCACCAGGAATTCGTGGCCAATTGCTGACCGATGCCGGAATCTCAACCGGACAACCGGCCTGAAACGTGAACGACCCGTTGCACCATCTCCTGCAACAACTTCCGGTGCGGCCCGTCCACAAGTTCTTCACCCGTATCATCGAACACCTTCATGACGCCGCCGACCGCTACCTGCTCGGGAACGACCAGCGCACCAATATTCCCCAGGATCGAACGGACATGCACCAGGCCGCGAAGCCCTCCCAGCGCTCCCTGCGATGCACTCATCAACCCTACAACTTTGCCGCGATATGCCTGCAGGGGCGTTTCCCCTTCCGCTGGTCGTGACGCCCAGTCGATGGCATTTTTTAACAACGGTGTGATCGAACTGTTGTATTCCGGACACGCAATCAAAAACGCATCGTGCTCAAACATCAGCTTCTTCAGCCGTTTGGCTCCCTCGGGTGTTCCTTCCCGCTCGAGGTCTTCATCAAAAAGAGGAAGAGCCAGTTCACCCAGGTTGATCACGGTAACTCTCGCGCCGGCCGCTTCAGCATACCGGGCCGCGATATTCAACAACCGCTGATTGAACGACTCACGCCGGGCACTTCCCGAAAACGCCAAAATTCCTGGACCTGCCATCGAAACTCCTGTTGGTGCGGAACTGCCTGACCAGCACTTTTGCCAGTCAAACTGCGACTGAACCAGACAAATGGATGTTGATTGATGCCTAACCAGGCCAGCAAATGTTTACCGGCCTTCGCTTCACCATTTTCAACATTCATATACCGATGGCAACCCGTCTGTCCGAAACGCACAATTCACAATTATCGCCCCGGCAACTCAACGGTTCGAATCTCACATCCGAATTCGTCGCTCAAGACCAGGACCGATAACTGCACGACGTCGTCAAGTGAAAAATTGCTTTGCGTCACGTAATCAAAACGGCCGCGGATGTCCGTATAGCCGTCCTTGAAAAACGAAATGCTTCCATCGTCCTTGAGTGCATAGACCTTGACGTACGCAGCGGGCAGCACCCGGGCGTCCGAACGGGACCGGACCTGCAACTGCCCCATGGCCGGAACGGTTTGCACATCCAGATCATTCGCGTAAACCGTTTGGGATACAGACTGGTCACCTCCCCGAATCTGTGCGATCACGTTTTTGCGACGCAGCGACTCGGGAAGTTCATGTACCACGCGTGTCTGGTCGCCAGGCAGCGCAACCATTTCGGACTGGTTGGGGCGGACCAGTGCATGGCCAGCGGAACTGCCACCGGAAAACGGATCGCGACTGAACAGCAATTCGACATCCATTTCGTGATACTGAATCGTGACCTCGGTCAGATTCCGGTATTCAATCGCCAGCTTGCCTAACTCGACCGTGGCGTTCAGGGACGGCATCGATTCCGCCAGTTTGGTCTGCTGTTCCATCGCGCTGTCCGCATCGGTGATTTTCGCGCCGTCACCTGCCGCTTCACGAACTACTGCGGCAATTGCCTCAAACCGCTTCCTCCACGACTCGACCGGCCAGCTGACGTATTGCGTCGCAAGCACCTGGGCCCGGGCCGTGTCCGACCGGCTCAAGGCCAGCCACGCGGCCGCATAGTCGTGCTGCATCCGGCCGGCAACGCCCGCCGAATCGACCCTGGCAAACCAGTCAACCGCTTCTGCGACCCGATCCTGAAGCAGCAAATAATAGACGACCGCCATCCGGTCATCAGCAGAAAGCTCGCGCCGGCATGCCAGGATTGCGAGCAATTGTTCATACTGCGAATGAAGCGACCCGTTCAGGATCTTGCGGCGTGTTCCGGTTTGGTGCGCCCGGGCATTGATCAACGGTGAAAATTCGACGTGCTCATACCACCGCCGGGTCTCCGGAAGAATCGCAAGCAGTCGGCTGTCCAGCGCCGGGCCGCAGGTCCGGACAAACGACTCTTCGTTCTCCAGGAATTCCCCAATCCGTTCGACGTCATTGTGAACCAGCGAATACGACCACAGCACCGGGTTGTAAACAAACCGGCGAGCCAGCAGTTCGGTCACACGACGAAAAACGTTTTTGTCCCGCATCCGGAACGCAATGTCCGCCAGATTCAGGCGGTGCAAATTCGCCCGCTCCATCCACGCCAGCAACTGGTCATCGTTTGCGTTCTGGGAAACAAAATCCCAGGAATCGGTGTCGACCGAAGCCTGTTCATCAGTCACCTCGATTCGCATGGAATTGGACCAGGCCAGAATCTGCTCGCCGTCCGAAACATGTGCGGGATAATGGTCCACCTCCCCGGCTTTGGGGAAATAGAACCAGTATTCGTGACTGGCCGATCCAAACGCGGGAAGTTCCAGCTGAACGGTCCGGGTCTGGCGTGAACCGCTGACTGCGATCGCCCCCTGCGGAATCTGCACAAGCAGACTGACCGATTGCGGCGTACTGGTCGGGTTGGTTACTACGGCCATCGCACCGTACAGCCGATGGGTGTAGTACTTGCCCGAAACAAATTTGTCGGCCTGCCGGTTGTCGATGAATTGATACCGGTCCGCAGCATCAAAGAAATTCTCGCTGACCATCACGCGAGTCGGCCCTTGATCCGGCGGCAACGGACGCAGCTGCTGGTGGTATACGAGAGCCGGCTCGTTGGCTGTCCATCTCATTTCACGATCCACAAATTCGACGACTGGTTCCCTGGCCTTCTCGGGCAGATCCAGAACAGCCATCGCCAGTATCGCGTCGGTCATATTCCGGCCACACTGGGCAAACTCCGGGCTCAGAAAACGCTGTTCGCCATTGTGCAAGGCAAAATCGCGCCAGAACCGGTTCACCATGACCCAGTCGGCCGTCGCGACCGTTTGCGGAATTCGCCAGTAGTTCGTTTCCACCAGCCGTTCTGTAGGCCGGATCGCCTGGTAAAAACTTGCCAGCGCCGGACGGCCATCTTCACCAAATTCGCCACCCGCACGACCGGCGAAACTGTTTTGGACAAACCTCAGGTCCAGGCCGTTCTGGTCCTGGAGCTCTTTCCCTGCCAGGTCTTTTTCTTTGGCAGGTTCGAATGCAAACCTTTCCGCCTCCAGGTCGCCAAGTTCTACCAATTTGTCTGCAGGGGACACTTCCCGGCCAAAAAACTGTTTGCTCTGTTCACTCTGATCCTTGCCACCCGAAAAACGGCCATGCTGATCCTGGCCGCCACGACCGCCCCCGCCACCACTGGGCTCTGCGGGCAAATCCACTGATAACGCATCCGAAGTCGTGGGAGCCGCCGGCGATGCTGCTGGCGGTGCATTGGGACGTCGCGACAGTTCCAAACCACGTCGGGCAACACCCGCCCGCGTCTCATCCTCTTCCAGCAAACCACCCATGATGACCGACTCGAACAACGCATCGCGCTGGAGATTGTCCGGCCCCAGCAACTGCCACTGTTCGTCAATCGACCGCATCAGTCCTGGCCGCACAACAGGAAACGACTGGGCCAGCAGGATCTGCTCGAACGTATTGAGCTGGGCGAACCGCCACGGCCTGGTCCACGCCTGCAAATCCCGACCCATCAAAAACTGGTCCATGAATGCAGGGGCATGCCGGTTCGCAATCTGCGGTGCAATCACACGGTCAAAAAATTCCCGATCCTTCCGGAACAGATAGTAATTAAGCTCGTGGCAGGCATATTTTCCGTACAGCCGCTCCTGCTCGTCCTTCGGCAACTGGCTCCAACGGGCAATAAAACCAAACTGGTCCAGCTCCCCGTCATCGCAAACCGCAGCCATCAAACGCCAGACATCAGCCAGATCGCCGATCGCTTCGAACCGGCCGGTCAAAACGTCTTCCACCACAAAAGGCTTGCCACCGTCGACCAGTTCACTCCGCTTCTCCAGCGACAGATGCTGGTCCAACGCCAGGGATTCCGTCAATCGCTGGTCCCGGGTCGCCAGCGGACCGACGGCCAGACTGTGGCTTCGCTGGGATGTCGAAAACAGGTCCGCCGTGACAATCGTCAAATGATGCATGCCGCCGATCTTTTCACGATCAATAACGATGTTGCCATCAACATCCGGTCGCAGGTTTTCCAGCAGCACCGTTCCCGCTTCGAGAAAATCCAGGTTGGCAAAATCGTCCCGGGCCAACGCTCCCCGTTCTCCGGATTCTCCCCCTTCCGATTTTCCCGCATTTCCGAAGGCCCCGCCGGCCGCCATCTGGCCGTCACGGGCCAGTTGCTCCGTCAGGTTCTCGGTCGGTCCCAAGGACCACGGTGCCAGCAACAACGATGGCCGTTCCAGCATGTTCCCCGGCAACCGGGCCATCCCCTGGCGATTCAATACATACAGATACTCGTCACCCAGGTTCCGCGACGAAACAAACCGGTTGCTGTCCCAATCCAGAAAACGGCGCACCGGCGCGGCGTCCCGAATTGTCCCAAGATCCAGCCCGGCTGAAAAGCGTGGAATGTATCGCGTTGCGAGTACGTGAACCCGGGTTGCTCCCGAAGCCCCGCCAACATGCAGCTGCACGGAAGCTTCGTTCTCTGTCACCCGATCTACCCGGGGCGACGCCGTTGCCATCAGTGGTGCCGTCACCATTCGATTGACAACCTGGTCACCCGAAATCTCGCCTGCAACCGACCAGATGCGAATCGTCTGATCCACGCCCGCCATACGAAGCAAATAGTCGCCAGACTTAAGGCCTTCGATGCGCAATGCCCCCTCACCAAACGCTACGCGTCCGGATTCATTGCTCTCAAACCGGTCGCCCCGAACATGAAACAGCGATACCGACTGCGGATGCTCCGGATTCCATCCCGCAGGCAGGGGTACAAGAAAAGGCTTTTCCGCCAAAACGGTGATTGCCGGCGGCAGCGTCTGGCTGGACAACTCCGTCAGATCCCACGATTGGGTATTGCCATCCCGAACGACAACTTTCACGTCGCGAATATCCGCCAGTTTCCCCAGCAGGATTCGCCCCGCATCATCGGACTGCAGCCCGGCCAGAACCGGATCGGAAGACCAAACCGAACTCAATTCCACCGAGACTGGCCAATTCGCCGCCGGTTCTCCATTACGCCCCAACAATTCCAGCAGGAACTGGTCGCGATTTCTCAACAGATGCGCACAGACGATTTCGCCCGTTGTATCGATCCGGTTGACTGCGAAAGTCGAACTCCCCGACAACTGCCGGGTCGTGCTGAGCGAGTGAACGCGAACCGATCCGGAAAAATCAAACTGGATCGTCCTCAGTCGCGGCGGGACCATGAATTCTACGGTCACCTCGCCACTCTCGTCGACGATCAGATCGCGAAACTCCCTGACCGACTGATCGTTATCGATCGAGTTCGCCGTCATCGTCAGCTTGCATTCTTCCAGGACGCCACCGGCCGGGACCGGCAACCCGCAACGACGGCCTCACCAGCACCCGCGCCGTCTGTCCGGCGATCAGTGACTCCCGATCGACGTGCATCGCGACATCCAGGCTCCAGTTTTCACTGACAATGTTGGCGCCGGCCAGCGAAGCAAACCCGTCGTGCTCCAGGATCACTTTCTGCTCTCCCGGAGAACTCGAGAATGGAACGAAAACGATTCCGTTGTTGTCCGGATCAAATTTTCGACCGTCCAGCCAAACCGAAGCCTTCTTGAGTAACTGGCTGTTCTCGTCCAAAACCTGAAATTCGTGACCGGAGGCAGTCGTTCGGGTGACGCAAGTCAGTCGTCCCTTGTGTATCAGAGCCCTGCAGTTCTTCCCGCCGCCGATAAAGTCAACGATGAAAACGCCGCGATAATCCAGTTCTCCCAGCTCAACATTCTCGACCGTCCGGATCCCTGGAGGATGTTTCCGGGGAATACGACGTTCGCGGTTGGGGACCAGCCCTTCCAGTGACAAATCGCCACTGATCGGATTGGGATTCGCCTTGTAGCAGTTCAGCGTGTCGAGTTCAAAAACCCGCACCACGAGCTCGTCGATGTTCTTGACTTTCAATGAAACTGATAC
>Ga0163150_10006156_pt1 | contig 14853 bp, 16 predicted proteins | sample OliLakLV19P2IB_FD_148628 | JGI IMG/M metagenome (GOLD analysis project Ga0163150, IMG submission 148628) | Freshwater microbial mat bacterial communities from Lake Vanda, McMurdo Dry Valleys, Antarctica - Oligotrophic Lake LV.19.P2.IB | ecosystem: Environmental > Aquatic > Freshwater > Lake >...
GTTTATATAATGACATGATCAGGCTCCCTTGCTAATCGTATTCATCCCAACCCTTCTGCCGCGGCTCTGCGCAGCAGATCGCGCCAGCGGGAGAGTTTGGTTCCGGGTCGAGTGGTTGCCGGTCGAATGTCAGTGATAAGGGTATCCAGAATGACAGGCTCCTCGGTGGCGGAGGGATGATAGGCCAGCACCCGTGTAACGTATTTGGCGATGGCGAAGTCTTCGCAGTCTCCCATGCCGCGGCCCATGAGCTCAAGCGGTGTGGCCCAGTAGTCGTTCTCGCCCCAGATTTCCGGATCCTGGGTCCAACGACTGCGTGTGTTGAAAAAGCGGTTGGCCTGAGCCAGTTTCTGGTCGTCCGGCAGGGATCTCATGGCCTCGATCTGGGCTTGCCAGTTTTCCACTTCGAGGGCAGTGTCCTGTCCATGGCGGGCAAGGGCGAGATCCCGCATCAGGGGAAAATTAGCCTGCGCCGCCGCGAAGGTCACTACCAATACCGTGGTAAAGATAATCGTCATTAATAGCTGTTGATAATACACAGGGTTGGCTTGATCTGGCATAGATTGAGAAACACGAAATAAACATAAAAATCAACGGCTGCATTTGCCGGCAGTCCAGGTCCGGGAAGGCGGGGGAGATAGTATGTTTCCAAAACGCAGTCTATGGGCGGTTACCGTTGTCGCAGCTACTGGAATCTCCGCAGCTGCGACACAGAATGAGCCAACGGAGTGTCTGTGCAGCAGGCCTCCAATCTCAAGGAGGCCATCACCCAGGGCGTATTGACCGGCCCGCGTGTAAATGCTGACGGGTACAACTTTGCGGCCACCGGTGAAGCAGAGCGCGGCGCCTGCGCTGGCTATTTGCTCAGGGCCGCTGTCTACGCCGACGTGGGTCGGGAGGACCGGAGCACGCCGCTGGTGGACCTGGGGGACTATGGGCGTGAAGCCACCCGTTATCAGTATTACCCAGATGTTGTTTGACGGATTTGCCACGCGCGACGAGGTCGCTCGCCTGGGTTATGCCAAGTTGTCCCAGTACGACATATTCAAGCGATCCTCCGAAGACGTGGCTCTGGTAGAGGCCGCGGCCTTCCTCGATACCGTCAAGTACCAGCATCTGGTGCAGTACGCCGCAGATACCCTGAAGGTCCACCGTCAGATCCATGAGCAGATTCCTGAGTTGCGCGGAGCAGCCCTGGATATCGCTTATCAACGCAGCCCCGGTGATTAACGCCGCCATTGAGGTCATCATGAGCTACAACCTGTTCCGCGGTGGTGCTGACAGCGCGCGCAAACGCGAGTATTACAATCTTTACTACGCTGCGATCGAGGAGCGTAAACAGGCCTACCTGCATGTGCGACAGAAGGTGATGAACGATTTTAACAATCTAGCAGCGCTGCAGCAGCAGTTGGTACTGACGAATATAAGCCGCTTGGCCCAGGCCAGCAGGCTGGCCAATATAGTGACAGCAAGCGCCGCCACCACGATGCGGGAAAATCCTGAGGTTCGAGCCATTGTTGAAGGCCACACCGATTCCACCGGCGCGACCGAGTACAACCAGGTTTTGTCAGAGCGTAGGGCGCAGGCTGTTCGTGACCTGCTGGTAAACCGTTATGGCGTCAATCCTGCCCAGCTTAAGGCTATTGGCCGCGGTGAAAGCATGCCTGTGGCAGACAACGGCAATGAATGCCGAGGGTCGCAGCCTCAACCGCCGGGTTGAATTGCTATTGGATGTCGCCAAGTAAGCGAGTCAGTAACGGGCTCACGCCACATCAGCCACACAGGCGGCGCCGATGCGGCAAACCGAATTTGCTGCTGCACTTTGAATCCATGGCCCTCGTAGAAGGGCAAATTCTCCTCCTTCGAGTTCTCCAGATAGGCCGGCATCCCTTCGGCATCGCACTGTCGCAACATGTGCGAGATAAGGCGGGTGCCAATGCCCTGGCCCTTGTGGCCGTCTAGAACACCAATGGCGAACAGATAATAGTGCGGAGTTTTAGGATGGTATCGCTCCGTCTTCATGCCGCTCAGCAGCAGGCGATACACACCGGTGAGACCGCCGAGATTGAGTACCTTGACCACGCTGGCTAGCGTGAACGGCCAGTTGAGCTTTTGCTGTGGCCCCAACCAGGACGCCGCGCCGCGTCCCTGCGGGTCCAGGTAGGTGAGCCGGTGCGGAATGAAAACCGGCATGGTCATTTGGAAAAACGACACCAGTGTCGGCGGATGATTGCAGGACCAGTTGATGACCGGGTCATCCCGAAAGGCCTCGGCCAGGATGCGGATAGCCTTTTCGGTGTTCGCTGCGTCTACCAGCGTGAATTTCGTGGCAGTGTCATCTTCGCGCACGGGCATATTCCTGTCAGTACTCATTTACCACTTCCCACAGTAGACGATGCAATAAACGCCAGTATCTGTGCCACCGTCTCCTGCGGATAGAACAGGAAAGCGGATACATGCGTTCCCCAGCGCTCCTTCCAGGAGAGATCGGGATGCTGCGGATCAATCGAGGGGACGACCCACAGTGTAACGCGCGGATTGCGCTGTGCCAGTTCCAGGCTGTAGCGCTCCCGGGTGACCGGATCGTCGGGGTCCTGGATAGCGAGTATCGGCAGGTCCAGGGCAACGGCGCGCGCGAGGGCCTGCTCGTCACCCCCGGGTAATCCAAAGAACTGCGTGGCGGCCCAGGCCGAGACTGCAAACAGGGCAGGCGGCAGGCCGGTTTCCACCCATGCGCCCTGCCTGAAGGTGTCGTGGGTATCCAGCAGACTGTCCAGCAGGATCAGGCCGTCCAGTTTGGCACCAATGTGCGCCGCCTGTATCAGGGTAGCGCCGCCCATCGAAATGCCCATGGCAAACACAGGTACGTCCGGGTTCTTGAGACGCGCCCAGGCAATCGCAGCCGCAGCGTCATATTTCTCCGTGCGGCCAAACTGCAGTCCCTGCCCATCGCTGCCGGATGCGCCGTGGTTGCGCAGGTCGATAACAACCAGGGCAATACCCTGGGCCACCATCGCGCGATAAAAATCCAGTGAGCCAAAGTAACTGCTGGTGCGATTAGAGCCGCCGCCGTGGATGAACACCAGGGTCGCGCGCGCATTCTCCGCAGGTATCCACCAGCCGGCCAGTGTCAAGTCGGTGTCCTGGGGCGCAACCGTAAACTCTTCGAACGCCAGGCCCACATCGGCCGGGCTGCTAGTCACGGCGCTGCGCGGCACTTGGATGGCCGCGCGGGGAATGGCGACCAGTGCAACATAGCCTACGGCCACCAGCAGCAGGGCAACGACAGTCCAGGACAGTTTCTTCACAGTGTTATCCATCCACGTTAGCCAGCAGCCGCGAGGCGAGCGGGCATGGTAACCACAGACGACGCGCGCTAACAAGAGCGTGTTTTTTTTCTGCCTGAGTGCATTTGATGTTCCGCCTACGAGTGAGCGACGGCAAAATGTCGGGCTTTCGACGGAAGTGAAATTCAACCTACCGGAGGGTGCTATGGGCAGAGGAGTGGGCGTGCGCGGAGGTGTTGCCGGGGCGGTAGTAACAGGTAACTGCGATACGGATTTACCCGGGACCGATTGCCGGGACGCGCTGAACGAGCATCTCGACGCCCTGCCGCTCATTGAAATCAGCGACAAGGACTACCGTTCGTTCTGCTGGCCCTGCCATGCACTGGAAGAAGCGGGCGACTGCCAGTCGCGGCGCTAGTACAAAGGGAGACCTCCCGGCTCTGCCGGAGTGACTCACGGAGTGAACTTAATGTGTGTGTTGTTCGCATGCTCCGCGGCGAATGTCTTAGCCGTTTGAGCAAGCGGGGCATGCGCACTGCCACGCGCCGTAATCGCCGCTTTGAGCGGCTCACAACCTAAAGTCCCCGACGTTGCCTTGGGATATTTACTCCCGACTTGCAGTCGCCCAGTCAGGTCTACTCCTGCGGCGTGATGGCGTTGATATGATCCAGAGCCTCACTGTATTCATTCAGCAGCCGGAACACGATATCGCGACAGGACTCAATCGAATTGATTTGTCCCACCACCTGGCCAATCGGGTTGAACGCTACCTTCTGGCAATCGCCACTGCCGGCGTAGCGGTGCGTGCGCCGCACGGCGTCGAAGGTCAGGTAGCCCTGCAGCGGCATGGGCAGGGGTTTCGGGTTTTCATCTTTCTCCCAGGCCTCGGTCCACTCGTTCTTCAGCACCCGGGCGGTTTTGCCGGTGAAGGAGCGGGTGCGTACCGTGTCTTCGGAGGTCGCTTTCATATAGGACTCGCGCTGCGCGGGTTCCGCGGAGGCTTCCACCGAATTCAACCACATGGAGCCCATCCACACACCGGACGCACCCATACTCATGGCGGCCAGCATCTGGCGTCCATTGCCAATACCACCGGCGGCGAGCACGGGCAGGGGCGCAATGGCATCCACCATTTGCGGCCACAGGATCATTGAGGTGACTTCGCCTGCATGACCGCCCCCCTCGGAGCCCTGGCAGACCACGAAATCCAGACCCGCCTTCTTGTGGTTGATACCGTGCTTGAGGCGCCCGGCCAGGGCGCCGATCAAACGACCGGAGTCATGTACCTGTTTGACGATGTCGGCCGGCGGTGTGCCGAGCGCATTGACGATCATGCGGCATTTGGGGCGCGTCAGCGCTTCATCCACCAGCAACTGGGCCTGTACTGCAGAGAAACTGAGGGTAACCTCATCGTCCTTGTCGGGCCATTCCGGAACCCCGGCGTCGGCCAGCAATTTATTGGCAAAATCGCGGTGCTGCTGGGGAATGGCGGACTGCAGCATAGCTACCAGCTCCTCTGGGTTGGTCTTGTCCATGCCCTCGTACTTCTGCGGAATGGCCGTGTCCACACCATAGATATGGTCGCCGATATGCGCGTCAATCCAGTCCAGTTCCTCCTTCAACCGCGCCGCTGAAAAGCCCACGGCTCCGAGTACGCCAATGCCGCCGGCCTTGCTCACGGCCACGACCACGTCGCGACAGTGGGTGAAGGCGAAAATGGGCAGTTCGATGCCCAGCTGTTTACAGAATTCAGTTTGCATAATGTGCCTCGTATTGTCCCGCTACAGGAGGACGGTATATTTGACTGCAACCACAGTACAGGAGTTCCGGTACCGTATGAATGACGCCAGCGGCCGGGAAAACTAGCAAAAGTTGACGCCCTCTGGCGTCCCACGCTGCGGCACTGCGCTCGCTGTGATTAGGTCGTAAAAAAACCGCGTGCAGGCAGAGTGTGAATTGGCTAGTATTTCCGGCATAAATCAGGGCCTCCAAAGGGCCAGTTATGGAACGCAGCTAGAGGGGTCAGCAATGAGAAACGCTATACGCGGTTGTGCCGTCGCAGCATTGATGGTGGGTGCGGGCGGCGCCTCGGCCGGTGGCTTGTGGCTGAATGAATTCGGTGATTTTGCCGGCGGGCGCGCGGCGGCAGGTGCCGCGGCAGGGGTCGATGAGGCGATGACGATCGCCTACAACCCCGCCAGCATTGCGCGCCTTAAGGGCAACCAGCTCTTTTTCTCCGCTGGCGCTGTGGTGCCGGAAATGAAGTTCGATACCAGCTACACCACGCAACGCCTTGGTAGTGTCAATGGTGGTGACGCCGGCGAGGTTGCCGCCTACTCCTCCATGGCCTATGTTCACGATTTCGACTCGGACCGATGGAGCGCCGGGATCGGTCTGGTACCGCTGTCCGGGGCGCGCATTGATTACGACGACAACTGGGTGGGACGCCGCCAGGCGACCGAGGTGTCACTGACGCTAATGGCGCTCGCTCCCACGCTGGCCTACCAGGTGACCAAGGAGCTCTCGCTGGGTGTTACCGTGCAGGCCTACTACAGCTCACTGGAAATAAAGACTGCCATTCCCAGTCTCAACCCGAACAATGCCGACGGCGAGGGCAAAATCGATGGCAACGATGTTGATGTCGGGTTCACCCTCGGGGCGGTGTATGAACTCTCCGACCGTACCCGCTTCGGGGTGTTTTACCAGAGCGAGTTGGAGCCGAAGTATGACGGCGAACTCAAGACCAATCCTGCGAACCTTAGTTTCGATACCCAGACAAAACTAACGTTTGGAGAGTATGCCAGGTTTGCCGTACATCAGGACATGGACGAGCGCTGGGGGGTGGATTTCACTGTGGGTTGGGATAACTGGAGCGCGCTGGGCAATGTACCGCTGAATACCGAGAATCGCGGTGTTGCCATCCCGGCGAGATGGGAGGACACCTACCATGTCGCCTGGGGCACCCAGTACCAGTTGGATAGGAACTGGGCACTGACCGCCGGCGTCGCCTATGACAGCAGGCCGGTCAATGCCTTCTCGCGCAATGCCCAGCTGCCCATTGACGAGCAAATACGCTATGCGGCCGGCGCGCGCTACGCCATCAGCGACACCCTGACGGTAGGTGGCTACGCCAACTACGCTGACCTTGGCAAGGCGCGCATCTCCAGCCAGCGCTGGGGCGGTGACTTTGGTGATGCCAACAGTGCACTGCAACTCATCGCCAACGTGAACTGGACGTTCTAGCGCGCTATTCAGTGCAGGCTCTGCCTCAGTTACCCAATCGGAACAGACATTCTGGTGTGTGCCAGCCTGGCACTTCTGTTCGCAAAACTCGTCACGCACCACACAAGGGAGAAAGCATGCGACACGAGAACCGATTGAATGACACGCGATGGCGGCTGGCTGCTCCGTTGACGGACCGTCCCTTCACGGATCAGGCCTGATCGCTCAAAAGGCTGGGATATTCGCTCTTCAGGCCTGATCCCCGAAGCGACTCTCACTGAGAGCAGTCACCGCGTGTGCTTCGCACGATGCAAGGCGAGTGGCAGCGGGCATGCTCCGTGGCGAATATCTCAGCCTTCTGAGCAAGCGGGGCATGCCCGCTGCCACTCGCCGCAACAGAGCCGCTATTCGTGATCCATCGACACAGCGATCAGTTGCAATTAGTTGGAGCGGTCTGCTTCACGCAGGCAACCCAGCACAGCTTTTTTATTCCGAACGCAGTGCCTCGATAGGGTCCAGCGCCGCGGCATTCAGCGCCGGTTGGATGCCTGCCGCGAGCCCCACACCGCAACTCAATGCCAGCGAGGCCAGCATATAGCCCGGTTGCAGCGCTACCGGCAAACCGGGCGCAAAGGTGTTCAAAATGATGACCAGCACCGCGACAATGGCCAGACCGAGCAGGCCTCCCATACCCGACAGTAATACGGCCTCCCCGAGAAACATCCACAGGATCTGGCTGCGCGTGCACCCCACCGCGCGCAGCAGGCCGATTTCCTCGGTGCGCTCCTTCAATGCGGTGGTCATGATGGTCAGTACTCCGACGCCGCCTACTACCAGCGCGACCCCGCCGAGCGCACCCACTGCAACCTTCAGCATCGACAGGATTTTGTCCAGAGAGCTCAGCATGTCTTCCTGGGTAAACAGGGTGAAGTCCTCATCGCCGTGGCGGCGAATCAGGGTCTCCTTGATCCGCGCGCTCATTTCAGTGGCCGTGCTTGTTTCCTTGAAGACGACGTCGATTTCATTGAGGCTGTCTTTGTTGAACATCTGCATGGCCAGATCGACTGGAATGTAGACTGCATCATCCAGGTCGAAACCCAGCATCTGCCCTTTGCTGGCCATCACTCCTATCACGCGATAGCGCGTACCGCCAATGCGCACGTAGCTGCCAAGAGGGTTGTTGGTGGCAAACAGTTCGTCCTTGACCTTGGCGCCGAGCACGGCGAAATAACGCGAGTTTTCCAGGTCACCCGCAGGCAGAAAACGGCCCTGGGCCACGGTGAAATTCCAGGCCCTGGCCATATCCGGACCCACGCCGTAGACATCCGTATCCCTGCTGAAGGTGTCGGCTTCAATTTTTGCCGTGCCCTGTAGTGTCGGCACCACGGCATCCGCGTGCGGCAGTTGGCCCAGTTCCCGGGCGTCGTCCAATGATAGGGGGCGAATGGTAGTCAGCAGTCCACCCATGCCTCCGGTGGTGGTCTTGCCGGGCGTAATTGCGATGATGCGGGTACCGAACTGGGAAAAGCTGTCCAGCATATACACGCGAATACCCTCGCCGATCGAGGTGAGCAGGGTCACAGCGGCAATACCGATGCTGATGCCAAGCGCTGTCAGCAAGCTGCGCAGGCGAGCGGTGGTCACCGCCTGGAAGACCCAGCGTAGCCAGTCGCTTAACAGCATCGCGCGTTATTTCCTGCCCAGTGCATCGACGGGCTCCATGTCAGCCGCTTGTTGCGCAGGCATCCAGGCGAACAACAGGGCGGTGCCGACGGCCAGGCCGAGCGATGACCACAGCGCCCAGCCGGGCGTCGCAAACGGCACCGCTGGATAGAGTTGCCTCCCAATAATGACGACCACCTTACCGACCACCATGCCCACAACCGCGCCTGCGGCGGCAATGATCCCTGCTTCCGTAAGAAAGAGGGTACGCACCTGGGTTGCGGGCGCACCCAGGGCCTTGAGAAGACCAATCTCTGCCGTACGCTGTTTTACTGACATCAGCATGACATTCATCACCAGGATGCCCGATACCACCAGGCTGATGGCGCCGATTCCGCCGACAGCCAGTGTCATTACCCGCAGGATGCCGTCGAAAGTGCTGAGCATGGAGTCGGGACTCACAACCGTGACATCCCGCTCGCCATCATGCAGCGCCTGCATTCTTTCCACGATGGCCGATTTGACCGTTTCCATCTGGTGATTTTCCTTCACTTTCAGCATCACCCGGAACATGCCATGCACGTTGAATACCGACTGCGCCGAGGCCACGGGAATAAAAATCGCCTCGCTGAGGTCGGAGCCGAAGGAATCACCGGTGCCGGCCAGTACGCCTATCACCCGGAAGCGGTAGTCCCGCAGGCGAATCCACTGGCCGATGGCGCGGCCGTTGTCAAACAATGCCTCCTTGAGTTTCTGGCCAATAACGGCGACCTGCGTGCCTTCGCCAAGCGCAAGGTCGGGTAGGAGGGTTCCCTGGCTGACCTCAAGCTTGCGGATCTCAAAGAATGCGGCGGTGGTGCCGATGACCATGCTATCGCGCTCGCGGGATTTAAACGATACCGGGGCATTCCCCAGCACCATGGGCGCCAACGACGTCACGCCGGGAACAGAGCGCTGCAGCACCTCGACTTCTTCCAGCGTAATGGCGCGTGCGGCTGTTCCCATCATGGGTGGCATGCCACCGGTGGTTTCCTTGCGGCCGGGAAATATGATCACACTGTCCTTGCCCATGAGGGCAAACTCGCCCAGCACGTAACCGCGCGCGCCTTCGCCCAGGGCGGTCAGCACCACCACGGCGCTGACGCCCAAGCCGACAGCGGTCAACAGCATGGTGCTGCGAAAACGCTGGCGAAGCAGCGCCAGTACGGTAAAGCGCAGCAGGTCAATCAGGCGCAATGTCAGGCTGCTCGCACGTGGGTCTGGTCGCCGGTGATGGCGCCGTCAGCCATGCGAATCCGCCGTGTGGCACGTTCGCCCATGGTGTTGTCGTGGGTCACGACCAGCAGGGTGATGCCCTCGCGATTCAGGTTCTCCAGAATCTCGGTCACCTCGCCACCCGAGCGCGAATCGAGATTGCCGGTGGGTTCGTCGGCGAGAATGATGGCCGGTTTCATGACAATACTGCGGCCGATAGCTACCCGCTGGCGCTCGCCGCCCGACAGCTGATTCGGCAGGTGGTGCGCACGCGGCGCGATACCGAGTTTTTCCAGAATCACTTGGACGTCTGCATGGCGTTGCTTTGCCGGAACGCCGGCCAGCATCAGGGGCATCTCTATATTTTCCCGCGCGGACAGTCTCGGTATCAGGTGATAGGACTGGAACACAAAACCTATCTGTTCGCGCCGCAGGCGGGCACGCTCGTTTTCATCCAGTGAGCCGGTATCGACGCCATTGAGCAGGTAGCGTCCGGTATCGGGGCGATCCAGCAGGCCAAGCATATTCATCAACGTGGATTTACCTGAGCCGGAGGGGCCCATTACCGACAGGTATTCGCCCTGCTCGATGCGCAGGTTGATGTTATCCAGCGCGTGCACCTTGCTCTCGCCCAGAATGAAGGTCTTGTTGATACCGCTGACGTCAATCATCCTTGGGCACCACTGCCAGGCCGTCTGCCAGCCCGGGCACGTCCAGCGACAGCACGATCTCGTCGCCGGCCTGCAGCTTGCCCGTCACCTCGGTGAAGTTCCAGTTGCGCAAGCCCACGTCAATCGTCACCAGTTCCAGTGTGCCGCTCTCGCGGTTGTAGCGATAGACCTGGTCGTTCTCCATGACCGCTTCGGTGGGAACACGCAGCACATCCGCGTGGGTTTCCAGGAGGATATCAATGTCGGCGCTGTAGCCCACCAACAGTCGTTCGCGTATGGCCAGATCGTCAAACACCACATCGACTTCCACGGTGCGCGCCTGCTTTTCCAGATCCAGAACATAAGGCGCGATGCGATTCAGCGTGCCGGGAAAATTCTCCCCGCGAAACGCATCAAGCGTCACGCGCGCGGGCAAACCCTTGTGAAGTTCTCCCGCATCGACCTCATCGATAGGCGCCGTGACATACATGCAGCTGTAGTCAATCAGGTCAACGGCTGGCGGCGTAGCCACGCCCGGAGGGGAGGGCGTCACGTATTCGCCGATCTCGCCATTGATCTCCGCGACAACGCCGGCAAAGGGGGCGCGCAAAAAAGTTTCCTCCAGCATGACATTGTTGATATCCAGATTGGCCTGCGCCACCTGCTCCTCGTCCCGGGCCGCCTGGCAGGCAAAGCCGCCGCTCTGCGCCCTGGTGCGGCCGAGTTCGGTTGCCTCCCTTGAGGTGAGTTTGCGTTCCAGCAGGGTGTCGAGGCGTTTGGCCTCGCGCTCGGCATTCTGCGCTTCCACGCAGATTTTTTTCGCGTTGCCGCGCGCCACCAGCAGTTGTGCGCTGGCCTGGGCCTGCATGGCCCTGCGATCCTTGTTCCACAGCGACAGCAGCACCTGCCCATCCTCGACCCTATCCCCCTCAGTCACGAGCAGTGCATCCACGCGTCCACCGGAGGGCATGGAGAGTTTGGAACGGCGACAGGCCTCAACCGTACCCGCACGGGTGTTGGACACTGTTTTCTCTACGGTGCCACGGGCGACCTTGTGCAGGAGTACTTCTGGTGGTGGTTGCCTGCCCATGTACCAGATGACGCCGACTGCTACGGCAATAACAATCAGAAGAGCAATGAGTTTTTTCACGCCGCTTGGGTTCCCGTTCAACGATGCGGGCACATTATGATGCCTGTGCTCATAATTTTCGAGGTTTTATATCAGGAAGTCCCACGCCCCTCTCTGGATACTCCTGGCTGCAGCGATTATATTGCTGGCCTGATTCGTTAATCTGATTCTCACCGAAAACGGAGTGTTGCTATGGGCAGGGCCTATCAGAATCGCAAGGACTCGATGGCTAAAACCTCGGACATGAAGGCGCGGGTGTACAGTCGCTACGCGCGCGAGCTCTATGTCGCGGCAAAATCCGGGGGGGTTGACCCGAGCAGCAACCTGTCGCTGCGCGGCCTGATCGAGCGGGCCAAAAAAAATCAGGTGCCCGCCCATGTTATCGAAAAAGCCCTGGACAAAGCGCGGGGCGGTGGTGGGGAGGATTTTGCCATCGCCCGTTATGAAGGATTTGGTCCGGGGGGCTGTGTGGTGATTGTTGATTGCCTGACGGACAATCCCAACCGCACCTTTGGGGATGTACGCCAGTGCTTCACCAAGGCCAAATGCAAGCTGGGCTCCCCGGGCAGTGTCAGCCACCTGTTTGACCACAGCGCCATTCTGGTGTTCACAGGCAGTGACGAAGAAGCGGCACTGGAAGCACTGATGTTGGCCGACGTGGATGTCTCTGATATTGAGAGCGACGACGGCAAGGTGACGGTATTCGCGCCACAATCACAATATTTCAAGGCCAAACAAGCCCTGTTGGACGCCTTCGGGAATGTCGATTTTGAGGTGGATGACATACAGTTTGTACCACAAACCAGTGCGTCCCTCAGTGCGGAAGAACGGCGTGTACTGGAAAACCTGGTCGATATGCTCGAATACCTTGAGGACGTCCAGAACGTATACCACAACGCCGGGTGACGGCTTACGATGGGGGTGTTATATTGGGGTGCGAAGGCGTTTTGTCTCTGACCCTGAAGACGCACGGCGCAGCTCACAGTCGATACCAAAAAACCTATGGAGAACATTATGTTGAATAAGAAATTGCCCGCCCTACTGTCGCTTGCCCTGGTGACATTCGCCCTCAGTGGCTGTGGTGCCGAAGAGGATAAATCAGTCGAAGCGACCCAGCAATCCATGAAAGATGCCGCCACGACGCTCAGTGAGAAAACCAGTGAAGCGGCGGATGCAACGGCTGATATGGCGGCTGAGGCAAACGACAGCGTGCACGCCATGGCTGACGATGCAGCGGAAGCCAGCAGCGATGCCATGGATGCCGCCGGTGATATGGCTGAAGATGCCGCCGACAGCGCGAAAGACGCCGCCGCGGATGCCAAAGATGCCGCTGATGCTGCTGCCCAGAGCACCAAGGAAGCCGCTGACGCTGCTGCCGAGAGCACCAAGAATGCAGCCGATGCTGCTGCCGACAGCGCCAAAGCTGCTGCTGATGCTGCGGCCGAAGAAGCCAAAAAGGCGATGGGAGGTTAATTCCCGTCTATAGGGATTGAGCCTCCGCGCGGGGCTTGATTCCGGTTGTTTCCGGGTCTGGTCGGCTCATCACTGCGCCAGCCCCGCTTAGCACGCCAGGCAGGCTAACGCTCTGCACCGGCGAATTGTGCTTCTGCCGCTAACTAAACGCCTTTTGCAATAATTCGAACGAGCGTTTGCGATCCTCAAAATAATACATATTGGTCACCGCCATGATTTCATCCGCCTGGTGCAGTGCAGCCAGTTGCTCTATTTGTTGCTTCACCTGCTGCGGCGTGCCGGCGGCGCGACTGTTTTCCCGGCTGGCGATAAACGCCCGCTCCTGCGGCCCCAGGGGATAGATCAGCGCCTCCTGCGGTGTCATTGACTGGCCGCTTGCGGTCCCGGTAAAGAAGCGGAACAGATTTAGGTCGTAGGTCAGTTGCAAGGCTCTGGCCTGTTCTTCAGTGTCGGCGCAAAACACGCCCAGGGTAAGAATGGCATAGGGCTGGGCCTGCAGCGCACTGGGCTGGAAATGTGATTTGTACAGGCCGATGAGCCTGGGATCCGCCTGCGGGTTGATAAACAGGCCGAGGTTGTAGGGCAGGCCGCGCTGTGCGGCCAGCACGGCGCTGTCAGGGCTGGAACCCAGCATCCACAGCGGAATTTTTTCCGGCGGGCGGGGGCTGACAATCGGGCTGGTAGTCTCTGACCACAGGTACTCACTGAGTTTTGCCGTCAATGCGGGGAAGGCCTCGAATTTGGGGCGACCGTCGGTCGCCAGGGCGACGGCGGTGGCCATGTCTGCACCGGGCGCACGACCGATGCCCAGGTCTACCCGTCCGGGATAGAGATTGGCCAGCAGCGAGAACACTTCCGCCACTTTATAGGCACTGTAATGCGGTAGCATGATACCGCCGGAGCCGATGCGGATACTGCGAGTGGCCGCACCCAGCGCCGCCAGCAGCACTTCCGGTGCACTGCCGGCCACCGCGGGAAAGGCGTGATGCTCCGATACCCAGAATCGGGTGTAGCCCAGTTGCTCGCACCACTGGGCCATGTGCAGGGTTTCCTGCAGCGCGACAGATGCCTGGTCAGGGGCACGGGCCAGCGATTGATCCAGAACCGATAATTGCAGTGCCATGTGCGTCCTAGTACAAAGGGAGACCCCCCGGCTCTGCCGGGGAGGCACCCAGAGTTTGACAGTTCCGGAAATCCCCTAGTCACTCCCAAGTGTGAGCCGCCAAGCACCACACAAGGGAGAAACCATGAGACAAGTGAACAGTGTAAATCACACCCGATGGGAGTGTAAGTACCACGCGCAGTGTCTATACCGAGCCGTCACTCCGGGGATCAGGCCTGATCCCAGCAGTGTCTATACCGAGGCGTCACTCCAAGGATCAGGCCTGATCGCTCAGACGGCTAAGATATTCGCTCTTCAGGCCTGATCCTTGGAGTGACTCTCACCGAGTGAACTTAATGTGTGTGATGTTCGCGTGCTGCAAGGCGAGTGGCAGTGAGCATGCTGCGCAGCGAATGTCTTAGCCGTTTGAGCAAGCGGGGCATGCGCACTGCCACGCGCCGCAACGGAGCCTCTTCGTGCTTCACCGAAGGATAGATCAGGTGCAATGGGTTGTAATGAAACGCCCCTTTCAGGGGGCTCAAGGCGCGCTGTAAGGCGCCGTAATCGCCGCTTTGAGCGGCTCACACACTAAAGCCCCCGGCTTTGCCTTGGGATATTTACTGTTGCTGCACGGGCTCGCCCGTACTGACGCCGGTCACCATGGTGAGCTCAGGCCGGGTGCCCAGCGCGCTCCAGCACACCGGCACCGGAGATTGCCAGATAGGCGTGCTCCGTGTGCATGATGCCGCCGAATTCGCGCTGCAATGTTGCAGGGTCGGACGGCAGCATCGGCGTAGTTTGCTGCCGTTCCTGTTGGTCGCCCCAATTGCGCAAGTCCTGCCGGCCCAGGACACTGAACTGCGTATAGGCCTCCGCAGGAACGGGATTGCGCAGGATGGCAGAGCAGGCAACGAGCAGCAGGCAACGAGCAGCAGGCAACTGCACAGCAGCAGGGAGGCGCGGATGATTGCGGGTATAGGCGACATGCTGCGCGGGATGATCGCATGCTATGGGCCGTGATCCACGTTGCGTGGGGCGGTAATTCCTCTGCAGTGTTAGGATGGCGAGATGGAA
>Ga0163150_10006160_pt1 | contig 14839 bp, 10 predicted proteins | sample OliLakLV19P2IB_FD_148628 | JGI IMG/M metagenome (GOLD analysis project Ga0163150, IMG submission 148628) | Freshwater microbial mat bacterial communities from Lake Vanda, McMurdo Dry Valleys, Antarctica - Oligotrophic Lake LV.19.P2.IB | ecosystem: Environmental > Aquatic > Freshwater > Lake >...
GCCGATCGCCGGGTGCGCGACGATCTTACCCGTCTCGGCGTCGAGCACGAGCAGCGAGGGATTCGTTCCACGCGTGGAAACGAAGATGCGTTTCGTCGCGGCGTCGTAGGCGAGGCCATTGGGCAACGTGTAACCTTCGACCGGCCATTCGGCCGTGACCTTGCGCGCCCGAGCGTCGATACGGACGACTTTGTTGCGGTCGCGCAGGGCCATGAAGTAGTTGCCCTGTCCGTCGGGAGCGGCGCCCTCCAGTTTGTCGCTGTCGATCTTGAGGATACCCGCGAGTTTGCCGGTCTGGGCATCGATGAACGCCGCCTGCTTGCTGTCGCCCATGGTGACGAGGAGCTGCTTGGTGACGGGATCGTAGAAGGCGTTGTCGGCGTCGTCGCCGATTTTAAAGCGATCAAGAGTCTTCAGCGTGGAAAGCTGGAAGACCGTCATCGAGCCGTCGGTGTTGGTCACATAGCCGCGGTCAAACTCGGGCACGAGCGTGGTGGCGTTGCCGCTTTTGGTGTTCTCGATGACGCCGGTGATCTTCTTCGCCTTGGCGTCGTAGATCAAAATCCCGTCGTCGCGGCGCGCGATGTAGAGGCAGTCGCGCGACGCATCGTAGGTCAGATAATCCCAGTTGGGGGCCGTCGGACTTGGGATCGTGAGCGTGGACTCCAGTTGATAAAACGGTTCGGCGACCGCCGTGGCCGCGAGCAGCGGGGCGGCGAGAAGCAGGAGCGAGGCGCGCACGGGTTATTTGGCCGGCGCGAACAGGGCCGCGAAACTGCCGATGGCGGGCTGGAGGCCGAGGCGGAGCTTCATGGTCGCGGCGTAAAATTCGTCGTCGGACTTCGCGTTGGCCCCGTCGTTCTTGTAGGCGAGGACGAGCAGGCCGACGTTTTCGCCGGTCTTGTCGCGCAGCGGAGTGAGAATCACGAATTTCTTCGCCGGGTCGTTGGTGCGGCGCCAACGGGGATCGAGGATGGTGATGCCCTTGAGGATCACATCGACATCGTCGGGGTCGCAGGCGTTGCCGATGCGCTCGGGGAACGAACCGGCGAACATGGTGTAAACATCCTTGGCGGCACCCGGCGGATTGCCCTGCAGCGTGATGCTAATGAGCTCGGGATGCTCTTTGAGGATGCGGTCGGCGAGCGCCTGGGCGTAGATTTTTTGCGCAGGTGCGGTCCAGTTTTTCTTCTTGGCCGGAGCGGGGGCCGTCTGCGCGTGCGCGACGACGGAGAAGAGGCCGAGCAGGGCGAGCAGGGATAGGATGCGGGTGGCGATTTTCATGGAATAAAGCGGGGACGCGGGGGCACGCGGGGTGAAGCGAGAACGGTAAAGGCGGGGTGTTAAACGCACATTAACCGACGCTGAATTCGAATTTAGGGTGCGCGGGGCGGGACGCCCTCAGAGATCCAGTTTGACCGAAAACGTGATCTTGCGCGGATCGCCCGGTTTGAGCCGCGTGGCGTCGGCGGGGATCGCGCCGGCGATAAAACGGCGGTCGAAAATATTGCCGACGTTGACCGCGTAATCGAGGCGACCGCGGCGATAATAGACGGCGAGGTCGGACCGGGAAAAACCGGGCAACTCAAGCCGACCGGTCGCCGTGACGGCACGGGTGATGGGGTTGATGGTGATCGTCGTCGGCACGTTGGTGATGATCGCCTGCCGCTGGCCGGAGTAGATGAATCCGTAGCCGAAGCCGAGGCCCTTGAAGGGGCCTTTCGGCACGTTATACCGGGTCCACAAATTGCCCGCGTTGCGCGGGGTGTTGTCGAGCAAGGCGCCGGGGAGGATGGCCGTGGTCGAGGTCTTCACCCGCGCATCGATGTAGGTGTAGCCGACCTGGATCTGCCAGTAGGGCTTGGGTTGGTAGGCGACGTTCACCTCGACGCCCTTGCTCTCTTGCAGCCCGGAGAGATTCGCGATCGGACTGCCGGTCGGGGAAGTCGTGCCGGTGCCGGTGAGGACATTCTCTTTCTTGATTTCATAGACGCCGATGCCGCCGGTGAGACGCCGATCAAAAGCATCCGCCTTCACGCCGAACTCGATCTGTGACGAGGTCTCGGAGGGAAAGCCCGGATTGTCATTGATGTCGACGTTGCCGGGGGCCTGGGGCTTGAAGCCTTCGCAGTAACTCGCGTAGAGCGAAAAGCCCGGCGTCGGATGAAACACGAGGCCGGCCGAGGGAACGGTCTTCGTCGCTTGTTGCTTCAACCCGGTGGCGATGCCGGTCGCCCGGGCGGTCGTCTTCTGATAAGAATCCTGCCGGTCATAACGCACACCGAGGGAGGCGTCGAAGTATCGTCCCAGCGTCATGTGATCCGAGGCATAGAACCCATAGTTCCAGAAGGGGGTCTGGCGCCGGCGCTGCGCCGTCAGTCCCGCGTTGGTAAACGCGGTCGGGAACGTGGAGCCGACCCCGATATCGGGGACGGACCGATAGAGATTGACCGGGGTGAGCGCGGGGTTGGTGCCGCCTTGCGCGATGGTGTCGGTATCGAGCCATTCCTTACCTCCGTTCACGCCCACGATGACCATGTGCTTGAACGTCTCCGGTCCGACCGAGCCGAAGATATTCGCGTCGACGAAATTGTAGCGCTTGACGTTCTCCTGCAGGCGGAAACGACGCCCGATGGTCGAGAGCGTGTAATCCGCGGCGTTGCTCACGATCGCCTGCTGGGCGGCCTCAAGGGCCGACCGCGAGTCGGTGTGGTAGGTGGCGCGGTAGGTGGCGCGCGCGGTCCAACGATCAAGGACGCGCGTCTGAAAGACCGCCGTCAGCGATTCGCCGGAGTCCTTGTCGATCGCATCGGGCGCGGTGTAGGAGACGTTGACCGGCGGCAGGAACGCGACGTTGAGAAACGGAACGGCCAGCCCGTCGTTGGCCTGCCGCTCCTCCCGGATAAGATCACCCTTGAACGTGATAAAAGTATCCGCGCTCCAACGGTAGGTCAGCGAAGGATAAAAATATTTGTTCTTCTGGTAATAGTAATCGCGGAAAGAATCCTGATCCTCGTAGCTCACGATGAGCCGGTAGAGCCACTTCTTCGCCCCGTCGATCGCCCCGGTCGTATCGAGCGAAACGGTGTAACTGTTGGCCTCGGCGAAACTGCTCGTCTGCCCGGCGAAGGTGCTGACGAAGGTGGACAACGTCGTGCGGCGGGTGGCTTGGGGGCTCTTGGTGATGACGTTGAGCAACCCGCCGGGATTGGCCTGACCGTAGAGCACCGACGTCGGGCCCTTGAGCACCTCGAGTCGCTCGACATTGATCGATGGCGGCGAAGCAAACCGCGACGTGGGCCCGGGCAAGCCGTCGATCTGCAGGCTTTGCAGATTGGAACCCGCGGCCGAAAATCCGCGGAGGGAAAATTGGTTGGCGGCATCGCCCTGCTTGTTGAGCCCGGTGATGTAGCCGAACGCATCTTCGAGGCGCGAGGTGCGGACGTCGGCCAAAAAGGCGGCGTTGAGGCCCTGCACGCTGAAGGGAAGATTGATCTGCGGAATCGGAACTTTCATCGCCGACACAGACACCGTGTCGGTGTAGTGACCGAGGGTCGTGGTCACTTGGAAGGCATCGAGCCGGACCACATCATCGGCGGTGTTCGTCGGGGTTGCCGTCTGTGCAAGCGCCGGTGAGAACGTCGGGAGCAAAAGGCCGGCGATGAGCTGGGCGTAGCGGGGCGTGCGGAACAGTGACATGGGGGTATTCATGATGGGGGGCACGGCAGACGGCCGCTGATTGGGGTTACGTGACGGGAAGCATGAGATCGGCGGGTTAAGGTTCGCTGAACCTCGGCTTAATTTCGGTTAAGGGAACAGCCGCAAGCCGCGCTCGTCCAGCCGCCGCTTCGTCGGCCCCCAGCGCGCGATAGCCCAACGAGCCGGCCCCGATGATCGCCTGACCTTCGGCCGAGAGGACGAACCTGAGGAATCCGCCCACCCACGGCTCAAGCGGCAGCCGCGCGCACAGGAACAGGTGGCGGCCGAGCGGATAAAGGCCCGCAACAAGGTTCGTCTCCGTCAGCGCGACCGGGGCCCCGCCCGCCCATGGCACGAGCGCGAGGATCTTCACGTCTGCGGTCGCGCGGACCGCCGCCGCGAATCCGATCGCACGGGGATCCCCGCCTACGAGTTTCACCACCGCCGCCGACTGCGGCAGCCCGACAAAATCCGGGGAGAATTCCCGGCCCGCGAGGGCCCGGTCGCGAAAAAAAATCCCAAGCGCCGTCTCCGGACCGAGCCCGACCGGGCGCAGGTCGCCGGCTGCGCCGCGCCCGCCAAAACGGCCGGCGAGGTCGGTCATAGAAATCGCCGTCAACGGATTGGAGGGATGAACAATGATCGCCAGCGGCCCGCTCAGCGCCTTCGGGTCGAGCGACGCGTGGGCAATGCGGACCACGAGCGGATCGCCCCCCGTGGTCGCGCGGTAGTCGGCGAGTTCGCGGGCCGAGAATTCCGCGCCCATGGGGGCCAGAGCGGAGATGCCGCTCGCGAGCGCCGGCGGCCCGGTGCGCGTGCCGCGGAGGTCGAGGGAAAACTCGAAACCCGGATGCAAGGCCCCGAACCGTTCGCAGAGCGCCCCGACCATCTCCCGCATGTCGTTGTAACCGACGATCGCGATCGCGCCGTCGGGTGCCTGATAAGATGCGTGCTGCGGCGGCGTGATCGGTCGCGGTTCAAAGCGCGGTAGTGCGGGATCGACCCCGACCGAAGCGCCGACCGCGAGCATGCTCCCCGCGAGATACAGCGGCGCGAAGGAAGCGGTGCGAGCGTTCACGCGGTGCAGCCTACTTTTTCCAGACGACCCCCGGCAATGCCGGCGTGCCCTCGATCTGCACACCCTTGAGGGCGGCGGGGTCGAGGCCGAGGGCGGCGAGGACGGTCGGGGCGATCTGGTGCGTGAACACCGGCGCGCGGCTGACGGTGCCGGGCGCTCCGGCGAAGGAGACGAGCAGCGGGACGTGCGTGTCCTCGTCCAACATGCCGCCGTGTTCGGCGAGCAGGGCCTTGCCGACGGGCGATTCGGGGTCGTCGGCGTAGAACACGCCGAGCGTCGGCTGGATCAAGATGTCCGGCATACGCGGATCGGTCTCGGGGAGCGGGAGAAAAAGTTTCAACTGCTCGCCGTGATAGACCTTGAGGACGCCGGCCTCGGCGGCGCGCGCGCGGAGGGCGTCGGCGACCGCGTTGGTCTTCGACGGATCCTTCAGGTAGAGGAGCCCGACGGAATCGAGCGCGGCGTGGACGAGGTTGTCCTTTTGCACGCTACCGACGATTTCGCGGATCACATTACGATCGATCAGGCGCCGCTGCTTCACGTCGATAGGGGACTGGCCGTGCTTCGAACTGAGGACGATGAGCGTGGAGTCGTAGAGCTTTTCCTTCTTCAACTCGGCGACGATGCGGCCGAGGGAATCGTCCACGAGTTTGAGCGCGGCGCGGAGGTTTCTTTCGCCGATGCCCCCGCGGGCGTTGGCGTAGCCTTCGGATTTCTGCATCGCGCCGAAGCAGATGAAACCCATGCCGAACAATTTCGGGACGCCGACTTTTTTCTGGCCGCCGCTGTCGAAGCCGCGGATTTGCTTGAGGAGAATCTCGACACGGCGCGCGTCCTGCGCGGAGAAACCCTCGAAGGTCTGCGGCGTGCCTTTGCGCTCGAGCGCAATGCTGTCGTCGAGTCCCGTGCCCGAGGGACCGTTCAAGAGATCGTTGTAGAGGATGTGCTGGTCGATCCAAGCGGTGCGGCCGCCGGCGGCCTTCACGACCTCGAACATGGTGTTCACGCGCAGGAGATCATGCGGATAAACGGGCGCGCCGCCGCGTGCCGGATCGCGCGGGAGCTTTTTCTCGTCGATCCCGCCGCCGGAGTCCTCGCGGGTCGGATCGATGATCCATTTTTCGTCGATCGTGTAGAGCGCACCCATCGTGCCGGCGGGCGCGCCGGCGGGCACGAGCGAGCGGTCGAAGAACGGGCTGTAGATGAGGCCGGCGGTCGCGGGCGTCGCACCGGTGGCGATCGAGACGAGGCCCGGCGTGGAATCGCCGAGAAGCGGCGTGCGCGCGTTGGAATAAGTCACGCCGCGCTTGGCGAGCCGGGCGAACGCGGAGTCGGGGTGGTTCTTCACCCAGAGCGCGAGGTCGATGGCATGCATGCCGTCGACACTGATGACGAGCGCGCGCTCGGCGGCGCGGGCCGGGGAAACGAGCGCGGCAGCCGCAGCAGCGACGAGGGCGCAAAGGATGAGACGAGGGGATTTCATGAGGGAAAGGAGCGGAGAGTTGAACGAACGATTCGTGATGGGAGCGTGCCGGAAATTTCCGAACCGATGCTGAAGCGGAGGTGAAGAAACCGTCAGCGGAGTTTCGCCAGCTCGGCGTGCGCGAGTTCCGGCGGCAGCGGCAGCCAGCCGCCGGACGCAGCGAACACGTTCTGCCCCGGCGCGCTCAGGACGTAGCGGAGGAACTCCGCGATCTTCGGAGCGACCGGCTGGCCCGGCGGCCGGTCGATCACGATATAGATCGGGCGAGAGAACGGATAACGCAGCGTCGCCACTTCCTCGAGCATGCCCGCGAAAAACGGGCCGCGCGCGGTCTCGGCCAAGGCGAGGGTTTTGACCGCGGCCGTCACGGCGCCGAATCCCGCGAACCCGATCGCCGCCGGATCGCGCGCGACCGCCTCGGCGATCACCTCGTCGGGCCCGAGGTCGCCGCGGCGCATCGGGAGTTCGATAACGGTGCGCTTGAAATCCGCGCCGCGCATCACGGTTTTTTGAATGAAGTAGTCGATCCCGTTCGGCAGACGGTGCGTATAGGCACGGATCGGACGCGCCGCCCACTCGCCCGTCGCGCCAAGATCGCCCCACGTGACGACGGCCGCTTTTCCACCGCGGCGGCGCGCGTCGGAATAAATCGAGTCAAGCTGGTCGAGGGTGATGCGCGCGAGGGGATTGCTCGCATGGACGAACACGCCGAGCGCGCATCACCCTCCGGCCGTGCGGTGCGCTCCGACACCGACGAGCACGACCGTCGGCGCATAGCCGCGGGCTTTTTGAAACAGCTCCTCTTCATACGGCCAGAGTTCGCGCGCGGGGAAGCCGATGTCGTAGGCGCCCGACGCGACGGTCGGCAAAGCGGCGAGCGGCGATGTGCTCTTTACGAAAACTTTGACCCCGGGCTGCGGCGCCTTGAAGCCGTCCACCCAGAGCGTGAAAAGCGGCTCGGCCGAGCTTTCGCCGACGAAGCGCAGATCGCCGGCGAGCTTTTTGTCGGGCGCGTAAGCGGGGTAGATTTTTCCCGTGAGTTCGGGGCGAACGACTTGGGCCGGGAGAACGGCGGAGAAAACTACGAAGCTGAAAACTTGCGCGGCGGTGAGGAACGATTTCATGGGGAAGCGTGGAAACGAGGGGTCGGATCAATTTAGCTGGGCGCGGGCGGCGGCGAGGGCTGCCGCTGGCAGCGGAAAAAATTTCTGCGCATCGGCGGCGATGGCGCGCTGCGCTTCGGCGGTGAGGACGTGGCGGAGAAAATTTCTCGTCAGCGCGTCGGGCGCCCGGTCCACGCAGAGGTAAATCGTGCGGGCGAGCGGATAGTCGCGGCGGGCGACTTCGGCGGCGGTGCCTTCGAAGAACGGGCCGGCATCCGTCTCGGCGAGCGCGAGCGTCTTGGTGCCGGGCTGCGCGTAGCCGAAGCCGCTGTAGCCGAGCGCCGCAGGATCGGCCGCGACGGCACGCACGATCAGTTCGAGCGCCTGCGCGCCGCCCGTGACATCGGTGTGCGCGGTAATGTCGTCACCCCACACGCGCCCGGCGAGCACGCGGTGCTCGAGGAAATTGACGACGCCGGGCGGATTGCCCGTTTCCCGGCGCACGGTCATACCGTGGAGAGCGATTTTCTTCAAAGCCCATTCGCCGGTGAGGCCGAGATGGCCCCAAGTGACAATGCGGCCGTCGCGCGCGAGGAGCTCGCGGAGCTGCGCGAGCGAGAACCGGGCAAGCGGATTATTTTCGTGGACGAAAATTGCGACGGCGTGCGTGCCGCCCTTGGTGTCGCGGCTGCCGGTGGCGACCGGCACGAGCAACGGCGCGCCGTCGAACTTTTCCGCGTAACCCGCCCGCTCGGAGGGAAAGAGTTCGCGCGCGAACGGCACGACTTCAACTTCGCCGCGCAGGAACGCCGCGAACGCCGCCGCGCTGAATTTCTCGCGCACGGTGATGCGCGCGGGCGCGGCGGCGGACGAGGCGGAGAAAGTGCGGGTCCAGGTTTCCATCAGGCCGGCCATGCTCTCTGCGCTGGCACAACGGACCTCGCCCGCTGCGGAAAAAAGTTTCCCTGGCAGGAGCCACGCCGCGAGGGCGGCCCACGTGATCATACGCGCCGTGTTCATTGTAATTTTGCAAGCTCTACCCTCGCTTCAAGCGCATCGAGCGGCAGAAATCCGGCTTCCTGCGCGATGAACGCCGACTGGCCCTCTTTCGACAGCACCATCCGCAGGTATTCTTTGACAAAAGGATTCAGCGGCTGGCCCGGGGCGCGGTTCACGTAGATGTAGATGTCGCGCGTGTAGGGATATTTTCGCGTGAGCACATCCTCCTGGGAAGCTTTGGAGTAATAGCCCTGCTCCGTTTTGCCGATCGCCAGGACTTTCAAGCCGGGCCTGGATTCGCCCTGGAATCCGTCAAAACTGGCGAAGCCGATTCCAGACGATTCCTCGCTTACGCGTTTCATCACTGCCGCCGTGCTCAACGCCTCCTCGTAGCCAGTAGCGAACGGGTTGTCGCCGAAATGCGCCTGCTTCATGAAATCGCGACGGCCCTGCACGTTGCCGCTCGTCGCACTCGGCCCGATCGGACGAATGCGACGACGCGACCATTCACCGTTCACGCCGACTTGCCCCCAATGCGTGACGTCACCGCGCCCGCCGCCACTTGAGAAAATCCGTGCGACCTGTTCGGTCGTCAGCTTTTCGATCGGATTTTTCGCGTTCACGAAGATCGCGACGGGGTTGGCTTTGCTGATCGTCGCAAACGCGCCGCGGGCGACTTTGATCGCGGTGGGTTCGTAGCCGAACGTCATCCGAAACGCCGAAATCTCCGCGATCCAAAACGCGCGCACGTTAGGCCCGAAAGCGGAAACGCCGGTGTAGAGCCCGCCGATGGCGGTCGCAGCGCCTTTTAGCTCCATCGAAAATTTCGCCGACGGATGCGATTGAACGAAGAGCGCGTTGAGATTCTTAAAAGCGACATCCATCCCCTGCGCGCCGACAATTCGAATCGAGCCATCCGGCCGCAAGTAGCCGGCTTCCGCCGGATGCGTATAAGCCTGCGGTTGATAGGACGGCAGCAGGGGATCGACGGCCAACTCTGCGGCGAGTAGCGGACCGAGCAGACCGCACCACCCGAACAGAATTTGGAGCGTTCTCATGAAGGCGGAAGTCGCGGGAAGTCGAGCTTGTCCGCTTCCTCGCGCGCGACTCGTGGCGGAAGGGGCAGAAACCCGCTGCGTTGGGCGATGAGTTCCTGGCCTTGCCAGCTCAACGCGATGCGGAGAAACTCCCTTGTGTTCGGCGCGAGCGGTTGACCGGGCGCGCGATTGACGTAGATATACGCGAACCGGGTGAGAGGGTAGCGGAGGTTTGCGACGTTTTCCCGCGTCGGTCTGACCCCGGAAATCGCGAGCATTTTTACGCCGGACGTCTCGTAGCCCGGGGCCGCGTAGCCGAGCGCATGGCGGTCGTCCGCGACGCCCGCGAGGATATCGACGAACGCCTGCACGCTGCCATTCGGTGCGCGCTGCGCGCTGCGCGACAGGCCGTCCGCCGTCGGCCGCAAAATCATCGTCGCACGAAAATCGCGGCGGTGCATCGCGGCCTCTTGGAAAAATGTCGCCGTGCCGTTCGGCAAACGCAGACCCCAGACCGCGATCGGTCGACCGGCCCATTCGCCGCGCAAGCCGAGCTGGCCCCACGTCGTGATGTTTCCCTCCTTCGCATAAATCTGCTCGACCTGCGCGAGCGTGAGTTCGTCGAGCGGGTTGTCGCGATGAACAAAAAGCACGATCGGCGGCGATAGGCCGAAAGAATCGTAGGTGCCGAGCGACACGCGAATCTCCGTCGGCGGATAGCCGAATTTTTTCACGAACGCCTCCACTTCTTTCGTGGTGGCGCCGCGCGACAAAGGCGCGAGCTGGCCATCGCCCGCGATGAGTCCGGGAAACGCCGTGCTGGCTCCGCGCGCTGCCATCGTCGCTTCGACTTGCGGATGCGCTTTGCGGAAAATCTCGAACCACGCGAGCGTCACCGTGTCCATCACGTCGGTGCCTACGCTGTGCAACTCGCCGTTGAGGTTTCCCTGCGGCTCATAGCGGGGATAATCCGATTCGGCCGCCGCGAGGACCGCGGCGGGGACGAGGACCAAAATGAACGGAAGGAAACGAATTTTCACGACTCAATCGAGTTTGCGCAGTTCCTGCGCGACGAGCCGCGCGGGCAGCGGCAGGAACAAGCCCTCATGTTCGACGCCTCGCTGGCCCTCCAGGCTCAGCACATAGCGGAGAAACCCCCCGATGCGCGGCTCAAGGGGTGTGCCCGGCGGGCGATTGACGTAGAGATAAACGAAACGTGTGAGCGGATATTCGGCGGCAGCCACTTCCTCGAACGTGCCTTCGTAAGCGGGTCCGCCCTCGGCCGCGGCGATGGCGATTTTTTTTGTGCCGGTATTTTCGTAGAGCAGCGACACGTAACCGATCGCGCCGGGATCGGCGGCGATGGCGGCGAGGATGCGGACGGATGCTTTGACCGGCAGCCCGGCTTTTTCGGTTTTGAGCCGGTGCGTAAACTCCGCGTCGCCACACACGAAATGCCGAATGAAGTTCGCCGTGCCGTCGGGCATCGCGATTCCGACCGGATGGACTTCGCGGGTTCCCCACTCGCCCTTCAAACCGAGTTGGCCCCAAGTCGTGATCGGCGCGCGGCCGGGGGCGTCGCTGTAGATTGCGGCGAGCTGCGCCATGGTGAGCTGCGTGATGGGATTCGTTTTGTGGACGAAGAACACGCTGATGCCTGTGCGGTCGGGCGCGCGATAGCCGCCGAGCGCGACGCGGATCGCGAGCGGCGCGTGGCCGTGCTTCGCCGTAAACGCCGCCATCTCGTGTGGAAACATCTCTCGCGAAAACGTCGCGAGGTCCGACCGGCCCTCGGTGAGCGGCGCGGCGCCGGTGAGCGAGCCATTCGCTTCCAAATCGATTTTCACGCGCGGCTGGAGCGAGTTGAATCCGGCGATCCAGATTCTCATGAGGTCGGCCATCGTGTCGGTGCCCTTCACGATCAAGTCGCCGGAAAGTTGTGCCGCCGGGCGATAGGCCGGAATATTGCCGTCCGCTTTCGCGTGCAGCGTCTCGCGAAACTCCGCGCGCGAACCGCCCTGCACGGTGCGGTTCGGATCGACTTCGGCGGCGAGCGAACCGGTCGCGAGCGCGGCGCAGAGAAAGGATATTTTCAACGCCATGGCTCAGAATTTCACGTTGGCCGAAACGAAAACAAGGCGGCCGACCAAGCCGTAGTAGCCGGGATCGACAAACGAGTCGGTGAACGCCTGGGGCGCGAGCGGCGGCATGCGATTGAAGACGTTGTTCACGCCGATCGTCAGCCGGGTGCCACGCGGAAGGTTCCACCAGCGCGGCGAAATCTTCCGATCCAAACTGTAGCCGAGCTGCAAATCCCACGAGGTGTAGGAATTCACCGGCGTCGGCTTGATGGTCGTGCTGTTCGCAAACGTGTCGCCGCCGACGCCGATGTCGGTCACGGCCGGGACGTGCGTGCTGCCCACCATCACGCGCCACTGGCGCAGGCTCCAATCGACCACCGAGTAGGTGCGGTAGCGCGGGATGGTGCCCTGCTGGCCGGTGCCACCGTTCGTGGCGTAGCCGACATATTGGTAGAACGGTTGCTCGGGCAGAGCCTTGAACTGGTAGCTCTGGAAAAACGTCGCCGCCGCGCTGAACGAAAATTTCCCGAGCGACTGCGTGCGCAGCTCATACTCCGCGTTCATGTCGAACGAGCGCACCTTCACGCCGCTGAGGTTGATGAAATTGCTCGTGAGATAAATGTTCGAGGCGAGCCCGCCGTTCCTGAGGAAATCGCTCAACTGCCTGGGCTGCGTGACAGAGGTAGCGCCCGCGCGGCCGGGGAAATTGTTGAAGGCGACGCTGTTCACGTAGGGCGACGCCGCGCCGAGCCGGTCGGTCGCACTCAGAATCACCCCGGCACCGGGCCCGCCGATCACGCCCTTTTGATCGGCGCTGAGATAGTCGACCGACAGGGTGAAATTCTTGAGCGCCTTGGGCGAAAATACAAAGCCCACCGAGCGCGTGATGGCGGTGGTGGGCTTAAGGCCGGGATTGTTAGTCGTAAAATTCTGCGCCTGGCCGGGAAAACCGAGCGCGGTTTGCACGGTCGCGGCGGTGGTCACGCTTTGATTCGACGGGCCGAACAAGAAATACAGCGCGGGCGCGGAGAACGATTCGCCATACGTGTAACGCGCGGTCAACTGCTCATCGAGCGGCTGCCAGCGCAGGCTGTATTTCGGCACGCGGGAATTGCCGACGTCGTCGTATTTCTCCGCCCGGTAGGCGAGGGACAGATCGAGCGCATGCGCGCCCGGGAAATTCCACGAGGCGCTCGTAATCGGCACTCTCACCTCGGCAAAACCGGAATTGACGCGCCGCCCCTTGTTGAACGGATCGAACGTCGAAGCTCCGGTCCACCGCCTAGCTGTCGGGCCGCTCACGTAGGAATTTTCGTCGGGCTGGCCGCCGACCTTTTCCGTGCGGGACGCACCGCCGACCGCGAGGCCGAGCCGGCCCGCCGGCAGCGCGAACGGCTGTCCGACGAGCTTGAAATCGAGCGAGCTCAGCTCGCTGAAAACCGCGACCGAAGCCGTGCCCAGCACATTCGTGAGCGCAGCGGGATTCACTGCGGCGGCCCGTGCGAAAGGATCGAGCGCAGGCTGGATGACGAACTTGCCCGTCACCTCGGAAAAATCGGCGATGACCCGGCTGAACGCACCGCCGGCGACGGCGTTGCCCGAGGCGTCAAAGCCACCCGCGATCGCGCGGGTAAGGTTCGGCGTATAGAAGACGTTCTTTTGAAATTGGGTGATGCTATTTCTATTATAGGTATAGGACGCCTCCCAGTTCCAGTTGGCGTTGAGCTCGCCCCGCAGTCCGCCCGCGATCCACGTGGATTTGCTGTCCTCCGTGAATTGGATCGGTGCCGGCAAATAGGAAAACGCGACCCGCGGAAACGCGACCGTCAGCGGATTGAACGGAGACCCCGCCGGCGCGGTGAACGTGAAGGTTTGCGCCGGCAATTGAAACAAACTCTTTGCCTTGCCGAGCACGGCGTCGCCGAAGAAGACGAGTTTCTTGCCGAAGAGGTCGGCGGAGGAACTGACGATGGCGGATTTTTGCTCCTGCCCGAGCAGCAGGGTCGTGTAGCGCGCCGAGTCGAACGTCTTCGCGATCGTTGCGAAGTTCGAGACGGGGTAGGTGCCGTTCGCGATGAGCGCATTAAGGGTCGTCGCGGTGGCGGCGGTGCCGACGGGATTGCGCTCGCGCGGAGAATTGAGTGCGGGATCGAGAAAATTTGTGGGAAACGTCGCGCCCGAACCGATCGCGCCGGCGATGGTGGCGCTGCGGCCCGTAATCGAACGGCTGAAAGGCCGGTCCTTTTGGAAGAGCGGCGTGTTCTTCGTCCAGTTGCCCGACACGGTGGCGCGCACGCCGCTCCGCGCCGCCCCGGCCACAACGTAGGCGGAGCGCTCCGTGTAGTCGCCCGCGCCCGTGGCCCAGGCGAAACGTGTGCCGACTTCCGCGCCCTGGTAATTCGACTTCAGAATGAAATTTACGACCCCGCCGACCGCATCCGCGCCGTAAATGGCCGAGGCGCCGTCGGTGATGATCTCGACGCGCTCGATCGCGGCGGCGGGAATCATGTTAACGTCCACAAAGTTTCGGCCCCGAATCCCGTTGGCCCCGTTGGTCGCGACGCGCCGGCCGTTAATCAAGACGAGCGTGTCGAGATTGCGCAGCGCGATCTGCGAGCCGCCGAGGGTGATTTGGTTCACATTGTTGGCATTGGACGACCCGATGTTGCTGCGGCCGGTGATCGAGGGCAGCCGCTTGCGGAGCAGCTCGAGCATGTTGGCATTAACGCCCGCCTGCTCGATTTGTTGCGTGGCGAGGATCGTCACGGGCGAGGCGGTCGCATCTGCGGAGGTCGGGATGTTCGAGCCGGTGACGACGAACGCGCCGAGCGCGATCGTATCGTCTTTCTCCGATTGTTTGATGCCGGATTGGGCGCGCAGCGCGGGCGGCGCAGAGACGGAAAAGGCGAGCAAAAGCAAACTCGCGCGGAGCGGAATCGAGTTCATGGGTGCGACGTGGGGTTTGGTGGCGGAAATTATCTGAGGTTCGCGAGCTCCTCGCGGGCGACCGCGGGCGAGAGCGGGAGCAGCGGGCTGCGGCGCGAGACGACGTCCTGCCCCTGCCGGCTGAGGACGACGCGGAGAAATTCCAGCAAGTTCGGCTCGATCGGATTTCCCGGCGGGCGGTTGATATAGATGTAGAGGTAGCGTGCGAGCGGGTAGGTGTGATCGGAGGCGGTCTCGCGCGTGAGCTTGATCGCGGGTGCGCCGGACCGCGGCACGATCGCCAGGATCTTGGTGCCGGGCTGCGCGTTGTTCGCTCCGGCATAGCAAAGACCGTAGCGATCCGCCGCGACGCCCGAGACCATGCCGCTCAACGCGCGAACGACGACTTTTCCGGTGCGATCGGTCGCGCGTTG
>Ga0163150_10006162_pt1 | contig 14837 bp, 13 predicted proteins | sample OliLakLV19P2IB_FD_148628 | JGI IMG/M metagenome (GOLD analysis project Ga0163150, IMG submission 148628) | Freshwater microbial mat bacterial communities from Lake Vanda, McMurdo Dry Valleys, Antarctica - Oligotrophic Lake LV.19.P2.IB | ecosystem: Environmental > Aquatic > Freshwater > Lake >...
ACAGAAGATTGGCTGGAAAATCGTCGGGCCGCTTGTCCTCAACGCACTTCTTGGCGGCTCTCGTGACGGCTGCACGCCACGTCTCGTAAAAATCCTTTATTGATAAACCCGGCTCCGAACAAAAACCATGTCCGATCAGACACTCCGCACGATGCCAAAAAAAAGACGTGTTCGGTTTCGGGGGTTTCGGGGAACTCTTCGTCACGCAAACGTTTCTGCTCTTTTAGAACCGGAATCATGTCGCCGTAGATCGGCAAGTACCGCCCAAGCCAGAAGTGGTGCTCACAAAGCAGGAGTCGGCAGAAGTGAAAAAGGTGGCGAGGCCGCTGCTGGCGAAGCTGAAGCAAGAAAAGCTGGTGCTCGATTGGCGCAAGCCGCCGACGACACGAGCGATGGTGTTCACGACGATCAAGGACATCCTCGATCATCTTCCGAGAGCGTACAGCAAGGAACTGTACGAGACCAAATGCGATGTGGTCTATCAACACTTTTACGAGTCGTACATGGGACAGGGGCAGAGCGTTCATTCAGCGAATTGAAGTAGAACCGTTGAAACTATGGCAATCACGAGTCGAGATCAACAAGAGTTAGATCAGCTTCATTCGGAGCACGGTCCCAAATACCCGGGCATGAAGGAAGACTACTTCGCCCTCGTCTATCTCACGAGGAAGTTCAACCTGCGAGTGGAAGAAGCGGTGAGCCATGTAGCATTCGGAAACAACGACTACGGCATCGACGCTTACCACATTGATCGGGAAGGCCGAAATCTGTATCTGTACCAATTCAAGTGGTCTGAGAGCCACAATCTGTTCAAGGATTCGATGGACCGCATTGCCGATCATGGCATCCCCCGAATCTTCGGAGACCCCCTTCAGGACCCCGGACAGAATGACCTTGTGGCGCGACTGAAGGCAGAGATTGAGGAACATCAGGCGTTGATCGACCGTGTTTATATCCACTTTGTTTTCAAGGGTGATGTCGATGCCGCCGAGAACAGCGAAGGGCTTCAGGCCCGTCGAGAGAAGCTGGAAAGCAAGAAGTGGATCATCAAGCAGTACTTCAAGGGCCGTGAGGTCGATGTTAAGGATGCCGAGTTCATTTCAGATCGCCGCCGTCCTCCGAAGGCCCACGCCTCGGACACCCATGCAATTGGCGTAGCGCACAGGGTCGTCTCGGCGCAGATGCCCGACAGCAATAAAGTGCTTCACGTTACCTTCGTTCCGTTGATGGACCTGTACCGAATCTACAAAGCACTCGGCCTGACCTTTCTGAATCGAAATATCCGTGCGGGGCTGTCCGCTGAAAATCCGCCGAACAAACGGATACGAGAAGCGTTGTCCAGCATTGTAATGAAGGCCCAGGAGCCACCAGAAGTTTTCACTTTCAACCACAATGGCATCACCCTCGCAGCGGAGAAGGTGGACTTCGAGGATGGACGGGCGGTCCTTCGAGTGCCACGGTTGCTCAACGGCGCACAGACGATCACCAGCCTCGTCAAGTTCCTGGATGACAATGCCGGCAACCCTACCCTCAAAGCGAACATGAAGCGGCTCGAAGCCATCCGAGTTCTTACGAAAATCGTTGAGCATGATCCCATGAGCGATTTCGTTACGGTCGTGACGATCTCGAACAATCAACAGAATCCGGTAGACCCCTGGAACCTTCGGGCCAACGACAAAATCCAATGCGACTTACAGGATAAGTTCAAAGAGGAGCTTGGCCTGTTCTACTCCCGGCAGGAGAACTCGTTCCAGAGCTTGTCCGACAGCGATTTAGCCGAGATGGGGATCGAGAGTTCCCGGCGTGACATGAGGATCAAATTGTTGGCGCAGACTTTCCTGGCAGCGCAGGGCGAACTCGACAGGATGTCCCGTTTGCGGGAGATTTTCGACAACCAGAAGTTCTACACCGAAGCCTTCAAAGATTCCTATCAACATTCCGACGCCCGAAGGATTGTGCTGGCTTACAAGGTGAACCTCGTTCTCAATAGCCCGATGGAGGAACTTGACCTCAGAGCGCCAACGAAGCTCAAGTACGCCGTCAGCAAGGCGAGGAACCTTGTTTGGGCGCTGCTCATCCAGGCGATTCTCAACGACCCCAAACTGAGCGACTATCTGGAGTGGTATGGGTGCGGTCTCCAGAAGGAGAGCGACTTCCGCCAGCTAATGCGAAAGCTGGCATCCTCCAGGGTGCTACTGATTTTGAAGGCAGTCCTAACCGACGATGAATCGTACCAGCAGAAGATTGATGACGAGAAGTACAGCTTCTTGCGGACAAAGGAGCTGTTCCGTCGAAGTATGGACAATGCTTACGACCGCTTTGGGTGGACACGGAAGCCGCTTTGACGCCCCGGTGTCGCATCCACTGACGGCGGTTCCAAGGCAAACGAAATAGTATGCCAATCCCCGACTACCAATCGCTAATGCTCCCGGTACTGTGGCTCGTTCAAGACCGCACGGAACACCCAGTTTCAGAGATGCGCCAGAGGATTGCGGATCAACTTGGCCTCACCGAAAGCGAGTTGTCGGAACGCCTTTCCAGCGACACCACGACCGTCTTTATGAACCGGGTTGGTTGGGCCGTTCAATACCTCAAGTCGGCAGGTGTGATTCGGGCCATGCGCCGGGGCGTGTACGAGATCACCGAACGAGGACTGTCCCTTCTGAAGACGCAACCGTCTGAGATCACCGTCAAGACTCTTCGCCAATTCCCCGAGTTCACGGAGTTCGAGGTCAAAGGTTCAGAAACGGCGCAAACCTCAGTTCCGGATACGCAGCAGAACGAAACAAAGGCGACACCGGAAGAATCGCTCGAGAACAGCTTCCAGGTGCTTCGGGATGCACTCGCCCACGAATTGTTGGAGACGATGAAGAACGGAACTCCAGCGGCGTTCGAGCGGATCGTCGTGGACTTGCTGGTGGCGATGGGCTACGGCGGTTCCGTAGAGGACGCCGGGAAAGTGGTCGGCAAGTCCGGTGACGGCGGCATTGACGGAATCATCAAGCAAGACAAGCTCGGCCTTGACGCCATTTACGTTCAGGCGAAGCGATGGAAGGATATCGTTGGTAGCCCGGAGATCATGAGGTTTTCGGGAAGCCTCACGAAGCGCCATGCCAGCCGTGGTGTTTTCATCACGACATCGACGTTCACCAAAGATGCGCTGGAATTCGTAGAAGCCATGCCGCAGAAGATCGTCTTGGTGGATGGGAAGCAGCTTGCGTCATTGATGATCGAGCACGACGTTGGTGTTTCATCAACGAAAGCGTACACCTTGAAGCGGCTGGATCAGGACTACTTCGAGAACTTGTAACGATCCAATCAAATGCCAGTTCCAACAATTTTTCTCATCGACAACAACAACAAGATCGTTGAAATGAAAGACCAGCCATACGACTCCGAGGAACTGCTCCAGAAGTTGCTGGCGCAATACCCGAGCGTGCTGGCCGGGGATCAGATGAACAGCAATACCCCAGTCAAATGGTTGCTGGTAGCACGAGAGGCTGGAATCCCCGGCGAAGCTGATGGTGCGGGGCGTTCGTCGCTGGATCATGTCTTCATCGACCAAAACGGAATACCGACGCTAGTTGAAGTTAAGCGCAGCACTGACACTCGCATCCGGCGTGAAGTTGTCGGTCAGATGCTCGACTACGCCGCCAATGCGGTTCTGTACTGGCCCATCGACACGATACGACAACGCTTTGAGGCGACCTGTCGAGCGCAGAACCAAGAGCCAGATGACGAGGTTGCTCGATTCGTCGGTTTCAGTGGCTCGGTGGACACCGACAGTGAGATTGCTCGGTTTTGGGAACTTGTGGAAACGAATCTCCGTGCCGGGAAAATTCGGATGATCTTCGCAGCCGATTCGATTCCACCGGAGCTTAGACGGGTCGTTGAGTTCTTGAACGAGCAGATGAATCCGGCAGAAGTCCTGGCTATTGAGATCAGGCAGTACGTGGGCACTGGAGTCCGCACGCTCGTGCCGAGCGTCATCCAGTCTTCAAAACGGGGCACGGCACCGAGCACGGCCCGATCTTCCGTTCAATGGGATCGAGAATCCTTCATGAGCGCACTGCTGGAGCGCCGAGGCCAGGAGGCGGCTACGATTGCAGCGGCGGTCTTGGATTGGACGCCAACGCATTGCCCGACAATTTGGTGGGGTGAGGGAAGGAAAGACGGTTCCTGCTTTGTTGGCATCTCTCACGAGGGTGTGAATTATTTCCCTTTCGCCATCTGGACGTATGGACGGATTCAGTTACAGTTTCAGGTGCTCCGTCAACGTGGCGTAGCACAGGAGCTAGTTGAAACGCTTGTGTCAGCACTTAACCAGCTTCCAGGCGTCCACATTCCACAAGATGCTCTCAACAGATTTCCGTCGTTTGAGATGACTCTGCTCAAGGACTCGGACACGCTGGCTCGGTTCCTAAAGGCAATTGAGGCTTTTGTGGAGCAGATCAGGACAACCTCGCCAACCGTTAGCTGATGTGTTCACGTCATCGCTGACGGTTTGGGCGGCTTCGACGTAAGAGGGGATCAATCGGGCGTCTACAGAGCGATCTTGTACGCCGAGCGGAGTATTCACACTCAATGACACCCGCACGCAGTCGCAACACGCCTTGCCCTTGAGACTATCCACGCATCCCTACCGATGATCGGAACCATCACCCAGTCCTGCCACTGGATCAGCCGACCCACATTGCAACGGTAATCAGTACCAAACCACCGGGATTCGGTGTGCATGGGGTAGCGAGAATACTGATTATGTCCGTGCTAAAAGGAAGAGGTATACGCTCAAGTCAAGGAGTGACTTGGCGCACAGAACACTATGACGACCGAAGAAACCGCTGAAGAAATGTTCGACGCTGGCGACAAGTGTGGACGTTGCGGCTGTGCCCGTCGAGATCCCTCAAACGTGCAGTGGCAGACTAAATCCGACGCAAAAGCTATTTTTTCTGATTCGTCCTGATATATACGCCTACACCACGGATCACGTGCGGGCCATCTACCAGCGCTACCAGCGCGAGGTGGTTTCGGAACGGATCATAGCTGATTACTTGCGCCAGAATCGAGTGCTAAAACTCCAGATCGGCGCCGGCACCAACAACTTTGCCGGCTGGCTCAACACCGACATCGAACCCACTCAGAAGCAAGCCTATATGGATGCTTCGAAGGTGATTCCGTTCCAGGACGGGTCCGTCCACTACATCTTCGGCGAGCACGTAATCGAGCACCTGACGTATGAACAGGGCCTGAGTTTTCTGAAGGAAACCCATCGCGTCCTGGCCGCGGGCGGCAAAGTTCGCATGGTCACGCCCAATTTATCGAAATTCGTGGCGTTGTTCAACGAAAACTCCCCAGAACAGAAAAAGGCCGAAGGCCAATACGTTCCGCGGAAACTGGATTACCACTTCTGGCACGAGACACCGGACCGTTTGTGCTTCATCCTCAATAAGGAGATGCGATTCGTGGGGGCACCAGTTTGTCTTCACCCCTGCGATGCTCCGCGCCAGTTTCGAGAAGGTGGGCTTCACCCAGATCCGGCAGTTCGCCGCCGGTGATACGGGCGACCCTGTGCTGAAGGGGCTAGCTTAGCTAGCTAAGCTAGAGATCCGGCCGCTACACGGTTACCAGGACGTAAACGCCTACGAATCCATGGCCTTTGAGGCGACGCGTTAAAGCCTGCACCGCGCCGCCATGCCCGCATCCTGGGGACCTGGAGTTGAATGAACACGACTTCTACAGCGATAGGATGTGCTTGCTTCGGACGCCGCTACCGTCCCCCGACTCGCGGGTTCCTCGGCGGATTCATTGCCCAATCCGCCGAGCCAACCCGCAACGCGCTAATCCTTCAGGCCTGACGATTCGTTCTTCGCCTTCTCCATATCAGCTACCAGTTGCTTCGTGATCCGGTCAGCCACATCAACGCTGGCGCCTCTGAACTTGCCGCCGCTACTCTCCTGCGTAGTGGACCAAATAACGTAGCCGTTCTTATCCACCAGGCGCACCGCCGCGGTGGCTTCGTGCTTGCGCTCCTCAATATGGGTGGATTCGTGCTGGCCCACCGTCACGCCCCCCGCTCGCGTCCCCGTGCGGCTACTGCCCGACCCGCTCGATCCCGCGCTGAGCGAACCCCGAGCATTCAGACTTTCGGACGAATTAAACTTGTCGGTAAATATCAGATCCTCGGCGGCCCCGCGCAGAACAGCGTCGGCGCGATCCAGAACTTCCGTGATCTGGAAGAGCTTGGAATTCTGTAGACTGCTGATGATCATGTCGCGCATCTGCGCCGCCGACTCGCCGCCCGTCAGGCGGTCCACGTAAACACAGCGCACCGTCAAGAGCGGTGGCTTGGCGGCTGACACCCGTACCCCGTCGCCACTCAACGCAAAGAGTAAGGTGATTACTTCCATCATCCCTTTCCTGCCTTTCTGGCTTCCCCATCTTGAAACTGAACCTTGCGCCCCGTGCGGGCCTCGAGACTCACCAGCATCGCGCGGATGTCGCCCTTGGCAACTTTAAAGATCATCGCCTGCTCCCGCCCACGGTCATCCGCGAAAACGACGGTCAGAAAATGCTCCCGCTTCTTGCTGAGGATAAACACAGGCGAGATCAGAGCCGCCATCGCATACCGCCTGTCCACCTTCAACCCATACTCGATGATTGAAATTTTCTCGTAGGGCACACGCACGCTCGAATGCTTCGAGTAGAACACCATGTACTGCTCATCAATCACCTGAAGGGTGCCGCCCGACTGGTTGGGGATATCCCCGCGGGTTCCACCAACGTAGCTGGCCCGCGCGCCGTGTTCAGCCCCAAAACAAGCGGCGCTCACTACTACCGCCAAGAAAATATTGCCGAGATTCATAATGTACGACCGTATGCAAACATCCCCGATGGGTGAACCGTGTCCATGTACAACCTGACACTGAATGAATAGTCGGGCACGGAAGCAATTCTTCTCAAGATATGCTTGATGCGGATGCAACTTTTTGATTTTGATGCGATTGCCGGAGTCGCCGACGACTCTCTGTTCGACATCCGTACACGAGTGCCCGGTCCGACGGGGGTACTACCGCTCACTGCGGAGATGCTACTCCATCGTCCGTCAGGGGACCTATTCGGCCTGACGCAGAATGCCGGGATGGGCTGGGATCCTTCTAAGCTCACCGGTCCCGAGGTGCTACTCCTATCCACGCATGGTGGTATTCGGGCCGCCGACGGTACCCCGATCGCACTCGGGTATCACACCGGACATTGGGAGGTAGGCCTGCTCATGGAGGAGGCCGCGCGCGAACTCAAGGCCGCTGGCGCCGTCCCCTTCGCCGGCTACTGCACCGACCCTTGCGACGGCCGGACGCAAGGAACCACCGGCATGTTCGACAGCCTCGCTTACCGAAACGATGCCGCGATCGTCTTTCGGCGGCTGATCCGTTCGCTGCCTACGCGACGCGGCGTGATCGGCATCGCCACGTGCGACAAAGGGCTGCCGGCGATGATGATGGCGCTCGCGGGCAGCGGCAATCTGCCGTGCGTTCTGGTGCCGGGTGGTGTGACGCTATCGCCCGAGGATGGTGAGGACGCGGCCCGCATCCAAACCATCGGCGCCCGCTTCGCCCACCAGCAGATCACGCTCGAGCAGGCCGCTGACATGGGATGCCGTGCCTGCGCGTCGCCTGGGGGCGGCTGCCAGTTTCTCGGCACCGCGGCCACCGCTCAAGTTGTCGGCGAGGCGCTCGGCATGTCGCTCACGCATTCGGCACTTGCGCCTTCGGGACACCCCATCTGGCTCGACATGGCGAAGCGATCGGCGCGGGCCGTCCTCAACCTTGCGGCGCGCGGGCTCAAGATGTCCGACATCCTTACGGAGGACTCGCTCCACAATGCGATGGCGACGCATGCCGCTTTCGGTGGATCCACGAACCTGCTTCTGCATGTGCCGGCGATCGCGCATGCCGCTGGGCTCCGGCGACCAACCGCCGCCGACTGGGCTGCCATCAATAAGGATGTACCGCGAATCGTCGATGCCCTCCCGAATGGTCCGCGGAATCACCCCACCGTCCAGGTGTTTCTCGCGGGCGGCGTTCCCGAGGTGATGCTTCATCTGCGCCGGCGCGGGGTGCTCCGTCTCAACACGCTCACGGCTAGCGGCGAAACGCTCGGCCGCATGCTCGACTGGTGGGAGTCGTCTGAACGCCGCACGCGGCTTCGTCAACTCTTGAAAGATCGCGACGGCGTGGATGCCGATGACGTGATCATGAGTTTTGACCGCGGCGCGCAAGCCGGCCTCACGTCCACCGTCTGCTTTCCGCACGGCAATCTGGCGCCGCAAGGTTCCGTGATCAAGAGCACGGCCATCGATCCAACGGTGGTGGGTCCGGACGGCATCTATCGAATGCGCGGACCGGCCCGCGTGTTCACCACCGAGCCTGCCGCCATCGCCGCGATCAAGGAGGATCGAATTCGGCCGGGCGACGTGATCGTGCTCATCTGTCGCGGACCGATGGGCGCGGGCATGGAGGAGACTTACCAGATCACCAGCGCACTAAAGTATCTGCCGTTTGGAAAGCATGTCGCCGTGATCACCGACGCACGGTTCAGCGGCGTTTCAACAGGCGCCTGCATCGGCCACGTTTCTCCGGAAGCGCTCGCGGGCGGGCCAGTGGGTAAGCTGCTCGATGGCGACATCATAGAGATCGTCATCGACCGCGTGCGGCTTGAAGGCACCGTGAACGTCGTGGATGTCGATCTTGATGCGCGCTTGCCGCGTCCGGATCTGGCGCCCGATCCCGATCTGCCCACGGACACAAAACTCTGGGCGCTGCTCCAGGAACTGAGCGGCGGTGTGTGGGGAGGATGCACTTATGACTTCGAGAAGATTCGCGCGTCGGTGAAGTGAGACATCGGTGAGGTGAGAGGTGGCAATCGAGCGGCGCGCCCGCTATCCTGATCGCATGCGCTTCGCCATCCTCTTTGTCGCTGCCTACGCCTTCGCTCAGCAACCGGCCGCACCGGCGCCGGAACTCACGCCGCTCGAGATGCAGTTCCAACAGAGCCTCGATAACGTGACGCTCACCGGCTGGTTCACCGTTGGCGATAGCGGCGAGACGAAGGAGGATCGCTACATTATCGAGAAGGTCACCAAGGTAAAGGACGACATCTGGAAGTTCGACGCCCGCATTCAGTACAACAAGAAGGACTATCGCGCCGCTGTCAACGTTCCCGTCAAGTGGGCCGGCGAGACGCCCGTGCTGTCGCTCGCAAATTACCTGATCGCGGGCCAGGGCGTCTTCAGCGCGCGCATCCTGATCCACAACGGCATGTACGCCGGCACCTGGGGCGCGCAGGATCACGGCGGCAAGATGTTCGGCAAGATCGTGAAGAATCCTCCAGTAACTCCGGCAACTCCGTAATCGGCGCCGCCGTTTCTCTTCTGGAAACCGATCCGTCATAGCTCCGACACCTGCACTTGCTACGCTCCCCGCTATGACCAGACGGGATCTTCTAACAGCAGGCGGCTTGGCGCTAGCCGGGTCCGCCGCCACAACACTCTACGCCCAGCGCTACATCAGGTGGCCTACTTTGACGGGTAGTCAGCCGCTTGTGATCGGGCACCGGGGCGCCTCCGGTTATCTTCCGGAGCACACGATCGAATCCTATCGCCGGGCCATCGAGCTTGGCGCGGACTTTGTGGAGCCTGACCTCGTGACCACCAGGGATGGACACCTGATCGCGCGCCACGAGCCTGTTCTGGACGACACCACCGACGTCAAGACGCGGCGTGAATTCGCCTCGAAGCGGACCACCAAGACGCTCGACGGTATCCCAACCACCGGATTCTTCGCCAGTGACTTCACGCTTGACGAGATCAGGCAACTACGCGCCATCCAGTCGCGGACGGGACGTCCAAAGCAGTTCGACGGGCTTTACCAGATTCCGACGCTCGCGGAAATCATCGAGATGGTACAGGGCGAGAATTCGCGCCGCGCTCGCGTCATCGGTATCTATCCGGAAACCAAGCACCCCTCGTTCCACGCCGCCCTCGGGTTGCCCCAGGAAGAACCGCTGCTCGCGATTCTCGAGCGCTACGGTTGGAATCAGCGCAACTCTCCGGTTTTCATTCAGTCGTTCGAAACCGGCAATCTGAAGTATCTGCGCAAGCGCACCAAGGTGAAGCTCGTCCAATTGATCGACGCCGACGATGTCGGACCCGACGGCAAGCTCACCTACGCGGCGCCCTATGACAAGCCTTACAATCACGCGGTGGTTGGCGACGTCAGGGGATTTGCCGATCTGGTTAAGCCGGCGAATCTGGCCGAGATTGCGACCTACGCCGATGGCATCGGACCGTGGAAGCCCTACATCGCCAGCTTCGCCGGATCGAGTCGGGCGCCGATCACCACTTCATTGATCGCCGATGCGCATGCGGCGGGGTTGCTCGTGCATGCCTATACTTTCCGCAATGATGCGCTGCCTCCGCAGTATGAGGGGCGGCCCGCGAGCGAGTACAACCAGTTCTATGTTCTCGGTGTTGACGGCTTGTTTACAGACTTCCCCGACACGGCGTTTGCCGCGCGCGAAGCCATCGGCCCACTCCTCCCGTAGTTCCTTTCGAGCCGGGACGCGATCAGGTCTGACGCGTCCCGGTCTCCCTATCCCCTGCTACGATGTCTACCGCGACCAGACGGTCAGGCGGGCAAAAGTCAACGACTCGACCCTTCATCACGCAACCGTCATCAAAACGTAAGATCAGAGTGTTTTTTGGAGCGTATCCTCACAGATTATATGCTTCACGTCTCAACGCGTATCGCTCTCGTTGTGTGCCTGACCACTTTCGCTTGGAGTCAAGTCGACCGCGCTACTCTAAGCGGTAGTGTCTCCGACGCCTCCGGCGGCAAAGTGTCCGCGGCTAAAGTCTCCGTCGAATCCTCCTCCACCGGTTTCCGTCGCGATATCTTGACCTCGGACACGGGCGCCTACCAGTTCCCCGGCCTCCCGGTCGGCTCTTACTCGGTTTCGTTCTCGAAGATGGGTTTCAGCACTGTCAAGATTGATCAGGTCGTGCTCGGCGTGGGCCAATCCCGCACGCTCGACTCCCAACTCGCCATCGGCGCGGTGAGCACCACCATTGAAGTCGCCGCCGAGGTGACGCCCCTCGAGCAGACCAATGCCGAAATCGGCGCCGTGATCGGCGAACAGCAGATCCGGAATATCCCTCTCAACGGCCGTCATTGGGCTTCGCTGATGATGCTTGCTCCCGGCGCGGTAAACGTCGGCGAAGGCAATCAAAACTCCATCCGCTTCTTCGGCCGCCCCCGCGACGATAACAACTGGACCTTCGACGGAGTGGATGCTACCGGCATCAAGGATCCGCGCCAGGAAGGCAATCTGCGCCTGGTCGTCTCCACCGACTCGATCGCCGAATTCCGCGTAAATTCACTCCCCTTCACCGCCGAAGGAGGCGTGGGCGGAGGTGCGCAGATCAACCTCGTATCCAAAACCGGCTCCAACGACGTGCGCGGTTCAGTCTATGAGTTCTTTCGCAATTCCAAACTCGACGCTCGTCGCCCCTTCGACGGCGCCAATCCGCCGCCGTTCCGGCTGAATCAGTTTGGCGGCAATCTGGGTGGTCCCATAATCAAGAACAAGACCTTCTTCTTCGCCAATTATGAAGGACTCCTCCAGCGCCTGACGATTTCTCGCGCGGATGGCCTGGTGCCCTCAGCCGCCTTCCGCCAAAGCACTCCCGCCGCACTCCAAGGGCTCATCAACCTTTTTCCGGTTGGCACTGCCCCCACCTCTAACGTGAATGTCGACCGCTTGATTGCGCAAACTCCCGAGAAGCGAAACGAACACAGCGGCATGGCTCGCGTGGATCATCGCATCAACGATCGGCACAGCCTCTTTTTTCGCTTCGCCATGACCGATGGTCTGATCAGCCAGATTCGCAACGGCTTGCTTGAAACGCGCGATTCGAATATCCGCCCTACCAACGTCACCGCCCAGTGGCAGCAGATTTGGACTCCCGCGATGCTCAATGAAGTGAAGCTCGGCTTCAATCGTTCAGCGCTAACCCGCAACGATGTGGGTCGAATTCCGGAAGGAGTTTCCATCCCTGGCTTCACCTCCACCCAGCCCACCACGTATATCATCGAGAAACCCAGCGCCTATTCCATCGTCGACAATTTCTCATGGATTCGAGGCCGCCACACCCTCAAGCTCGGCGGCGAGATCCGCCGCATCCACTTGAATGTCGGCAACGGTCCGGCCACCAGCGTCTCCTTCGCCAACATCGACGCCTTCCGCGCTAATTCGCTGAACAGCGTGTCCATCGGCAGCCGTCTCGATACCGTTGGTGTACGGCGCACCTTCAATTCCGTCTACTTCCAGGACGAGATTCGGATGAGTTCCTCGCTCACTCTGAACCTGGGCATTCGGTACGAACAGTACACTGTCTCCCACGATGTCTACGGCCGCGGGCGAGTTTTCGATATCGTGCGCTGCCAGGGCTTTTGCGCTCCCGGCACGCCCTGGTTCTTCGGCGATAACGATAATATCGCTCCCCGCTTCTCGCTCGCCTGGGCGCCCAAGGCGCTTGTCGGCAAGACCGTCATCCGCACCGGTTACGGCCGCTACTTCGGGCCTGGACAGAATGACGACGTAACGGCGGCGATCGATAGTCTTCCCGAGAACCTCTCCCTCACCGCCGCCGATGCGCCCACTCTCAGCTATCCGCCGGCGCCCTTCCTCGCCCAGCTCCGCTCTCAAGGACAGGCGCCTCGTAGCGTGCAGCGCGATCGCAAGGAACCTGAATCCCACATGTGGACGCTCTCCGTCCAGCACGAATTGCCATTGAGCATGGTGGCTCAAGTCGCTTACGTCGGCAATGTAGGGCGCAATCAACTCACGCGGACCTACGTCAATACGCTTAATCCCGTCACGCGCCGGCGGCAACTCTCCACGTTCGGACAGATCGACGAGAAGCGCTTCGATGGTAATACTGGCTTCAATGGCCTGCAGTCGTCACTCACCAAGTCATTCTCCAAAGGCTGGCTCTTTCAGGGCCAGTACATGTGGGGACACGCCATCAGCGACAACGCCGGGTCAGGCGAAGGCGGCCAGATACAGGATGTATCGTGCCGCGCCTGCGACCGCGGCGATGCCGACTATGACATCCGCCACACCTTCACCACTAACGCCGTCTACCAGCTTCCATTTGCCCGCCAAAGGTGGTTCGGCGGTTGGGATCTTAGCGGAATCTTCACAGCCCGCACAGGTACGCCGTTCTCCGTCACCATCAGCCGCACCGCCGCCAGCGTGCCTTCCGGCCAAACCCAGAACCAACGCGCCGACTACCTTGGCGGCGACGTCTACGCCACCAACAAAGGGCCGGGCCTCTGGCTAAATCCCGCCGCGTTCGCGCTACCCGCCGCCGGCACTTATGGCAACGCCGGTCGCAACCGTTTTCGCGGTCCCGGTCTCTGGCAGGCCGACCTGGGAGTGGCCAAAAAATTCCGCCTCTCCGAGCGATTGAATCTCGACTTCCGGACCGAGCTTTTTAACCTCTTCAATCGCGCCCAGTACGGCAACCCGATCAGCAGCCGCAACTCATCCACCTTTGGCTCAATCCTCGTCACTGCCAACGACGGTGCTACCGGCACTGGCACATCGCGTCAGGTGCAGTTCATGCTGCGATTGAATTTCTGATGCTGCCGCCGGTGATTCTCACCGCGGCTCTGCTGGCGCAAGTGGATGTTCGAGCGTTGCGCGAGACCGCTCCCGAGGCACATCAGACCGACGACCCCGCCATTTGGGTCAACAAGAAACAGCCGGCGCAAAGTTTCATTTTCGGCACGGTCAAGATGGCGGCGCCCGACGGCGCAATTGCGGTTTACCGTCTTGACGGCGCTTCCGTCATGCGCATTCCGAACATCGACAGGCCCAACAACATCGATGTCGCCTACGGCCTGCGGATCGGCAATCGGACCATCGATATCGCCGTCGTCACGGAGCGCAACAAGGGTCAGCTGAGGGTCTTTGAAATCGTCCCCGGCGCCGGTCTCAAAGACCTCGCCGCGCTTCCCGTCTTCGCCGGCCAAAGCGGCTTGGCCGCCCAACCAATGGGCATCGGACTCTATCGTCGCAGGCGGGACCATGCGCTCTTCGCCATCGTCAGCCGGAAGACCGGCCCCAGCGGATCCTATCTCTGGCAATATCGTTTATCGGGTGACGGCCAGGGGAAGCTTCAAGCGGAAAAGGTTCGTGAATTCGGCCTGTACAGCGGATCCAAGGAAATTGAAGCCGTCGCCGTCGATGCGGAACGGGAACACGTGTACTATTCCGACGAAGGCGCCGGCATCCGCAAGTATCATGCCGATCCTGCTCATCCCGATGCAGCCGAGGAACTGGCCCTGTTCGGGCAGTCCGGTTGGAAGGGCGATCGGGAAGGAATTGCGATACATCGCGGATATGTCGTAGCCACTGACCAGCAGCATCCCAACTCCGAATTTCACGTCTTCTCTCGCGACACGCTACGCCAGGTCGGTAGCTTCCGCGTGGGCGCCGATACTACCGATGGTATCGATATTTCCTCCACGGGCCTGTTCGTCGCCATGAACAATAGCCGCCACAACTTCATCCTGGCCGACTGGAAGTCGATCGCCGCCGCGCTCAAAATCAAGCCTTAATTAAAGTCGTGAGAATCACTTCGCGTTGAATATTTCCAAAGCAGCACTCCAATGTCAGAGCTGGAAGCGGGCTGGCTCTCGGAAGGTACGCTAAAGACAAACTTCTCTCCGTCCGCCGATACATGGTAACCGAAGCCCCCATGGAAATAGGCCGCC